>OGOC01001483.1_pt1 | contig 18467 bp, 18 predicted proteins | sample 1552561 | NCBI WGS metagenome assembly OGOC01 (sample SAMEA2580148, study PRJEB22360) | human gut metagenome | biome: human gut; feature: human-associated habitat; material: faeces | place: Denmark | collected 2008/2010
GCCGAGCCGTCAAAGGAAATTTCATTGTTCAAAATTCTGTCGATTTCATACGCGGGCAGATTTATGTTTTTTACCTGTCCGGAAATATCTGAAAACTGGAGATAGATGGAGTTTATATTTTTTTCTTTAATTATGTTTTTAATTTCTGCGTCGGTAGGCATATTTTCATTATACTTTAAAAATACTCTTTTTAGTTGAGATTGTTCTTCAAAATTAAACTTTTTGAAATTCAAGCCGAAAATTATTATACAAAGACCCCAAAATCTTCGACAAATCTAAGGAATATACATTTATGACAAGCACTTACAGCTTTGAAAATCGCAGCGGCGATATTTTTTGCGGCATTGAAGAGTTGAAAGCATACATTAACGAAAATAACTGCAAAACGCTTAATATAGACATTTCTTCGCTTAATTTTATCGACGCAATGAAAGTCTGCGTACTTTGTTCGACATTTCATTTTGCAAAATACCTCGACGGCAGGCTCAGATGGCTCGTCAAGGACGAAATCGTCAAAAGTCAGATAAAACCCATGCGTCTGATTAACGTTGATATCGAAACATATTCAAAATTTGAAGAACTGTCAAAAATCGCTTAAATATTAAATATTGTTAATAATACTTTCTTGAACAGCAATAATTTCCTTGTAGGTTTTTTAATATAATTGTAGGTACAAGAAAGTTTCTTAATGGCAGATTTATTGTCAAAAATGACGGTTAATAAAATCCCAACAGCGCAAACTGCACCGGTAAAAGCTCCTGTTCAGCCAAAAACTTCACAATCAGAAGAAAAATCCGAATCTAATATGACAAAAAAGATTCTCCTCGGAGCAGCAGCCGCGGCGGCTATTGCGGTTGCGGGGATTTATATTGTTAAAAGCAGAAAGAAACCCTCGTCCCTCACACATCAAAAACCGGCAAGCTCCGTCAATCCTGAACCGATACCTCCGAAAACGCCTGCAGCACCGGAGACGCCAGTTGTTGAACAAATAAAAACAGCCGAACACACAAAACAAACCATTGAAGAATTTAAACAAACAGGCAAATTTATAAAAGGCAAAGCCGTTATGAACAACGGCGAAATTTTCACAGGTCAGTTGACAAACGAGCGCAAAGACGGCTCAAAATTCTTGCTTGAGTACAAAGACGGGCTTGTGCGTTCGGTGAAAAAACTGAACGGCGAAGAACAGGTTTTTGAAAAAACTTTCAGCTACAACCAAAACGGTCAAATCCGCACTATTTCAAGAAACGGCAAAGAAACCGCTGAATTTTTATACGATGAACAGGGCAGAAAGTTTGTATTCCGTCGATTCGAGGATAATATGCACTATTTCTTCAACAAAGACGGGAAGTTGGATCATGCTATTGATATGAAAAAAGTGGATTCGCAATACACAGACTCAAACGGAGTAGGTCATTGCTTCGACCTAAGGCATAATAAGGAAATGAAATACACTAAAGAGTATCCTGATGGACACGATGAAAACATATGTGTGTCAGGGCATCGATTTTTTGACGAATCCTGGGTCGAACAAAATTCGGAATTAGCAAAAAAATACAAACAGAAATATCACGTAGAAAAAGGCGAGAGTATTAAGCAAGAAAACGCGTTTTCCACAGGTATAAACTATGCATACGACAACTATGGCAAAAATTTTGACAATTCTTATCAGATAAAGAAAGTTGTCAGTGTAGACAAAAATATGAAAAGGCATAAATCATATATACTTGCGCATTTCCCTGCAGATATCAAAATCAAACGTGTAAATCATAACGACAAAAAAATTCTTGAACTATGTGCGGACTGGCCAGGTGAAAAAGTTCTCGGAAAATACAATATTGAAACCAAAGAATTCACCGACTTAAACGGAATTACCGCAGAAGAAGCCAAAACCCAGCTCGACAAAATTTTTGAGGCAGCAAAACTCATAAAAGAAAAAGTTCTCGAGCTCTATAAGCTCCAGCGGAAAGAAAACCTGTACTGGGGTAAACTCAAAGAAGTTCGTGGACTTGACATAAATAAAACAATGCCATAATAACGACAAAACCTCATCCAGCCGCGTCATTGCGAGGCTTTCACCGTGATATCTTATACAATCGCATATCCGAAGCAATCTTGGGAATAATAGTTTGCCTCCGGCGAGATTGCTTCGTTACTTCAATTAATGTGCACATTTCCGCTTCTCGCTTTGCAATGACGGAGTGCAGCAGCAAGTAGTTGAACGAATCGGTCAATAAATCCTCTTTTTTCTACTTTCTGTCACCCTGAAATTGGTTCAGGATTGCAAGGTTAAAGTTAAAACACAACGCCCTTGCGTTTCCGAAATAAATTCGGAATGACATTAGTAATGTTCCCAATTTTTTTGTTTATTATAAAATAAAACTATGAAAGATATGCTAGACAAAATTCTTCAAATTGAAGAAAAATATAAAGAACTGGGCATTACGCTCTCCGACCCTGCGGTAATTCAGGATTATGAACGCTTTCGCGACCTTTCAAAGCAAAGAAAAGCAATGGAAGAAACCGTTGAGGTTTATCAACAATGGAAAGCCAACAACGAAGCCATCGACGACGCAAAAGAGCTGATTAAGTCCGAATCCGACGAAGAAATGAAAGAATTTCTCAAATCGGAAATCGAAACAAACGAAAAGAAAAACGAAGAACTCTCAGAACGTATGAAAGTCCTGCTTCTCCCGCGAGATCCGATGGATGACAAGGATATTATGCTCGAAATCCGCGGCTCGGCAGGCGGCGACGAGGCTAACATATTTGCAGGCGACCTGATGAGAATGTATTTGCGTTTCGCGGACAAACAGGGCTGGCAAACACAAATTTTGAGCATGACTGAATGCGAAGCCGGCGGTGTTTCTGAAGTAATCATTTCTATCAAAGGCGATAGCATTTATTCCAAGCTAAAATACGAATCCGGCGTACACCGCGTTCAAAGGGTTCCCCAGACAGAGTCACAGGGGCGTGTTCACACCTCCACAGCGACTGTCGCAGTTATGCCCGAGGTCGATGATGTCGAAATCGAGCTGAATCCGTCTGATTTGGAGATTTCAACAGCACGCTCGGGTGGCGCAGGCGGTCAGAACGTAAACAAAGTTGAAACAGCTGTGCGCGTTTTCCACAAACCGAGCGGAATCATGATTTTCTGCACAGAAGAACGCTCGCAGCTCCAGAACAAAGAAAGAGCTTTGCAAATTTTGAAAGCAAAACTCTACGACATAGAAACTCAAAAACAAATGCAGGAAATCACCGACCTTCGCCGTTCACAGGTGGGCACAGGCGACCGTTCGGAAAGAATCAGAACCTACAATTTCCCGCAGGGCAGGCTGACCGACCACAGAATCGGTCAAAACCTCAATGTTTGGACGGTTATTGACGGCGATTTGGAAGAATTAATAAATCTTCTTATTGAACATGACCAGAAACTTAAACTCGAAAAATTAGCAGAACTCAACTAACAGTTCTCAAGGGATAACTATGGATTCACAATATTTATTGGCATTTGCGCTGACCCTGATAGCGGGATTTGCAACTGTAGCGGGCGGTTCGCTCTCATTTATCATGAAAAGAACAAACATGCGCGTTCTTGCCATCGGGCTGGGTTTTTCCGCCGGTGTAATGGTCTATATGGCACTTACAGAGATTTTGAAAGACTCAAGAGCCTATACTGCGCAGTTTTTCGGTGATATGGCGCCGTTGATTACCTTTCTCGGGTTCTTTACTGGTATCGGAATAGCCGCTTTAATCGACTATTTCATGCCTGCCCACTTCGGAAACGATTTAATCGACAAGCCCGAAAGCGAAATCACAGAAAAGGACGAAAAAGTCAACCAGGCCGGCATTTTAACCGCGCTTGCAATCTGCCTGCACAGATTTCCCGAGGGTTTGACAATGTTTCTGGTTGCAAGCACAAACATAAAGCTCGGACTTCCGCTGGCAGTCGCACTTGCTATCCACAACATGCCCGAGGGGATTGCGATAAGCCTCCCGGTTTATCATGCAACGGGGAAAAAACGCATCGCCATGCTTTTCACGTTTCTGGCAAGCCTTTCCGGCCCAGTCGGCGCAATAATCGGATTTATTTTGATAAAAATGTTCATGCCACAGATGGCAATCGGCGTTTTATTCTCAATTGTTGCAGGGATTATGGTTTATATTTCTCTGGATACATTAATGCCTCTGGCGCGTGAATACGGAGAAAATCACGACGTTATGATCGGAATTTTCGCGGGAATGTTCTTTATCGGTGCAGGGCTTCTTCTGGTATAAATTTATTTTTTCCCATAAGCACGCAAAAGTAATAGTTATAATAATTTCACTTTGTAGTTATTTCAAGATATCGGAACGGAAAAGTGAAATTATTATAACTATTACACAAAACCCCGAAAATCAAAAACAAAAGATACAAAGGAAACCGGGGAAGGCTATTTCCCCCGGGTAAAGAGTATTAGTTAATCCTTTGTTTTTTAACCGCCAATCAACTGGAGCGCAAGAGCCGGCAGCTGGTTAGCCTGCGTCAGAAGAGCTGCTGTTGATTGTTGAAGAATCTGGTATTTTGAGTAGTTTGCAGCTTCTTCCGCAATATCCGCGTCCATAATTGTCGATTTGGCTTCAGTTGAGTTTTCTACGTTCGTTACGAGCGAATCCAACGCTGAATCCAGCCTGTTCTGGTAAGCACCGATTGCAGCTTTCCTTGTATTCAAGTCCAAAAGCGCAGTATCAAGCGTTTCAATGAACGCCGCAGCGTTCGTTGCATTTTCAAAAGCAGTAGTAATTGTGCCTGCAGCATCTCCGCCCAGCAAAGTATCAGCATCCGTTGCCGCAAATACCGTAGCGTCAATCACCATTGAGTTTTGGTCCTCATCAGCGTTAGGGCCGACCTGCAATCTCAAGCCGTCGGGCAGCCCGGTACCGTCCAAAAGATGCAAACCGTTGAACTGTGAAGCAGTAGCGACCCTAGTGATTTCCTGTGCACGGTATTGAACTTCATCAGCCATTGCCTGCATAGATTCATCGGAATAAACGCTGTTAGCAGCCTGCACAGCCAAATCTCTCATTCTTAAAAGGTTGTCTTCGAGAAGTTCAATGTCTCCTTCTGCAATCTGAAGCAGATTTGTGCCGGTTTTGACGTTTGTTTGAGCTACTTTTGAGCCTCTGATTTGTGTTTCTAAATTTGTTGCGATAAACATCCCCGCAGCATCATCAGCCGCCTTGTTTACCTTGTACCCTGTGGACATTCTCTGCAGCGCAGTGTTGAGCCCGTTTGTCGCATTCGTTAAATTCCTTTGGGCAATTAACGAGGACATGTTCGTGTTCACAATAATAGCCATTTGTTTTTCCTCTTTCTTCCATCCTTGGTAATACTCTTTACAAGATGGTATTTCTCTCTACGTATCTATTTACGGCACAATTTTTGATAACTTTATACAACTTTAGTATGATATTTCTACAACTTTAGTATAGTATTTTACATAAAAAGTTTAACCACTCATACCAAAGTATTAAAAATGCATAAAAAAACAGAGCATAGTCCCATGCTCTGTGTAATAAATTGAGAATAGTTTGTTTTTTAAGAATCTGAATCTTTAGGATACAAATTGTCAATTAAGCTCGACGGCTCCTCATCAGAAGCATTTTCATCGCCATAAAAAACCGTCATATCCGAGGCTTTGAAAGATTGATATTTGGTTTTCATCTTTTCTTCGTCTGCTTTAAGGCTAAAAGCCCTGATTTCAGCGTCTGTAACCCTTCCGTTTCCGTCAGTATCAATCTGGTCAAAATAGTTTAATACAGTCGAGGTCAAACTGCTATTCCCCATTGCCCCGGAGGAGCAAAGTTGCACAATCTCCTGATAAGAAAGCCCGTTTTGCTGGAGTTTTGAGGTAAGGTTCGATACATCATCCGCAGAAATAGTACCATCTCCGTCTTTGTCCAGTGCAGAAAAATTAGAAGATAAGTACTGAGCAAAGCTTGAATTGTAACCCAACTGCTGAAGAACCTCTGTGGAGGGATTTGTTATATCTTTCAGCGAAATTTTACCGTCAGTACTGTTCTGCGCAAGAATAGAATAAGTGTTTTGTAATCCGTAAAGGGCGGTATTCATTAGCCCTGAGCCGTTTAATAGTCCCATTTTTGTGCTCCGTTCCTGTAATTCTTATAACTCATGTTCAGTTTAATGTTTTTTTGCCAAAAGTAAACCCGCTGATTAAAGTAGATTTAAAATGTATTTTGTACACTTATTCAGGAATAATTTTGAACTCGAATTTTTGAAAAATTTTGAGAAGCATGCCGGCATTTCATGACAAAACCAAAGACCTGAGCTATTTTCAGGGTAAAATCAAGGCATTTTGGGTTTATACTAAATTATATTATTTTATTTCTGATTTAACCCATTACCCAGGTGGCTAATATTTAATAAAACATGTGTACATTTGTTAAGAGAGCAAAAAACTTCAAAAAGCCCAGAATAAGTGCACTTTGTACACTTTTTCCAAAATGCTTATAATACAATATTTTTCACCCGATATAAAGATTTTATTAATTAGGGTTGACAAAGAAAACTTTATGATTCATAATGAAAATGTAATAAATAGTGTAGATAAAACACTTATTACAAATCAGATACAAGAAAAGGACAAGAAAAATGAAAGTAAACAGAGTTCTCTCAGTTGACTATTCAAATACAAATAAATCAAGAGTGTTAATGAACAAAAGCCGTGTGCTCGCAGCACCGACTTTCGGAGCAACCCCTGATATTGCAAGACAGGCTGTAACAGACCAGTTCATAGCCAGCGCTAATACTGCAAGACAGAAAAAACGCGATATGGTTGAAGATCCCCTGGGCGCACTTTCCGGCAAATTTACTGATTTAATCGGTATGTTTATCCCGAAAAACCAGCAAAAAGCCAGAGAACTTCAAAGCGCAATTGATTACTATTACAGCTCATCAGCAAACAATATTTTGAACAAATAACTAACCCGAAACATATCACAACCCCAACTTAGTTCAGCACCCTGTTTGAATAGTTAAAGAAAAGCCCGATTTTTCGGGCTTTTTATCTTTATCCCCCCCCAATATGCCCGCAAAAGAGTAGAAGAATTCTTATTTTTTGCCTCGATTCGCTTCGCTGGAATAGGTCAAAAAATAAGAATTCTTCTACTCTTTTGCAGGCGCTCCCGACTTTTTTCTAAACACACCCTCCGTTTCCCGTATGTTCAAGAGAAGAAAAATCATATATAATATTGTTGTTTTATACTGAAAAAGATTAATTTTTGTAAATATTATGTACAAAAAATTAAAAAACCTTAAAGTTTTATCCCAAAAGTGCCGAAGATAAGATGGTAAAGCGGTGAAAGTATGGATAAAATAGCATTACTCAACGAAGATACCTTTGAACAGAGCCTCGGAGACATTCTGAACCTGAACTCCAGGGCTGACAAGCATACAATTCTCCTTGTAGATGACGAGGTGAATAATCTTCAGCTGCTTCGGCGCACACTCCATCGCGATTACAACATTCTCACCGCAGCTAACGGTAAAGAAGCGCTTCAAATCGTTGAGGACAAGGGAAAAGAAATTTCTCTAATCGTTAGTGACCAAAAAATGCCCGAAATGCAGGGTACAGAGTTTTTAAAACAGGTTTCGGATGAATATCCTGACATAATTAAGATTTTGCTTACAGGGCATCTGGATGTTGATGCAATTGTTGATTCTATCAATGATTGCCACCTTTATCAGTATATAGTAAAGCCTTTTGACCCTGAAGAACTGAAAATGACCATTGAAGCGGGGATTAAAAAATACGATCTTGTGAACAACAAAACGGTTATTTTAAAGGATTTAAGAGAACTTTTTTACAAAACAATAAAACTCATTGCTGCTGCGCTAGACGCAAAAGACCCTTATACGCATGGCCACTCGCTCAGGGTAACGCTTTATTCGATGATTCTCGCTAAAAAGCTGAATCTTGATGACACAACGCTGGAGGAAATCGAAACCGCGGGGCTGCTGCATGATATAGGGAAAATCGGTATTCCGCAAAGCATTTTATGCAAACCCGGGCGGCTCACTGATGAAGAATTTGCAGTGATGAAATCACATCCCGAGCAGGGCGAAAAAATGCTCATGGGGATTAAAAAACTAACGGTAATTTCCAACTGGCTCCGCACACACCACGAAAAATGGGACGGTTCCGGCTATCCGCAGGGGCTTAAAGGTGAAGAAATCCCGCTTTCGGGCAGAATTATCGCTCTGGCTGACACATATGATGCAATGACCTCGACCCGCTCCTACCGCAAGGCTTTGAGTCATGAAACTGCGGTTGCCGAGATAAAAAGATGTGCAGGAACGCAGTTTGACCCGGTTCTGGCTGATTTATTCGTCCAGGTTCAAGATGAAATTAAAGCAGCAAAGGAAAATCCTGAAGCATATTACCCGAAATATAGTTATCTGCAAAAAATGATTAAAGAAACTGCATAATTTAATCTAGTGTCACCTTAGCCGATTCTTACCTCTCACAAAACGATACTCAATCGTTCCCGCGCCCACGCCCTATTGGGCGAGGGCGGCGGGGCGGGCACTCAAAAAGTTCGTTCACGTCACTTCGTTCCTTATCACGAACTTTTCTCGGACAAAATTTAGTGTAAAGTTGTATATAAATCCCTAATTTTTTACCTTGAAAAAGAAGCGCTAACATGTAAGAATACTTAAATAATAAAAATAGCTTCCTAAAGTTTACTTTTTATAGAGAAGAGGAGAACACAAATGAAAAATTCGAAAACATTGTTGGTAGGTCTTGCTTGTTTAGCTGTCGGCATGCTGTCAGGCGGTTTTGCAGTATCGAATATCAACACAGAAGTAGCTGTTGTTGATGTTCAAAAAGTTGTCTCAGCGTCAAAACAGGTAAATGCGCTCAAAGCAGAACAAAAAGCAAAAATGGAAGGACTCGCAGCTTTTGTAAAAAAGGCAAATGAAGAAGTAGCCGCCCAGAAAGACGAAGCCAAGAAAAAACAGCTCGCCGACAAATACACAAAAGAACTCAACACCAAAAAAGAAGCAATTAACAAAACCTACACTGAAAAATTACAGGCAATTGACAAAAACGTTTCCGAACTCATTGCGAAAAAAGCAAAAGCAGGCGGATTTAACGTAGTTCTTGCAAAAGGCGTTGTTCTCTACGGCGGAACCGACATCACTGCGTCAATTGCGAAAGAAGTTAAGTAATAATATAAACTTAAAAGCTTAAAAGCGCCATTTTGGCGCTTTTTTATTTGATTTTTAAATCGGGAAGCCCCCAGATAACTTTATAAAATTGTTTTCTTGTCAAACCGTAATGCTTTGCCAGTTGACCTGCTTCGGCATTTTTATAGCGTGAAAGCAGTCTTATATCAGGCAGATAATTTATCCCGAGCTTTGCAAGCAGGTCCTTTTTTGAGGCGAAAACGTCGATATTGTAAGTATATGTACCATCTTTGTAGTATCCTTGTAAAATATTGTCCAAAATCGCAATTTTAATGAATTCTACGGGGTTTTTGAATGAATCACTTTTCCCGTATTGCTCAATAATCCGGTCGAGCTCTTTTTCATTTCCGGAATCAAGCGCTGCAGCAAGCTGTTTTGTTATTTTAAACTCCTGCGCACTAAATTTATCCAAAACCGCATTCGGTCTTGATGCACCGTAGTCAATAACCGTTTTCCCGTAAACATTATCGCTTTTTTTATCACTTGAAATCATCCGGCTTGTCAGTGAAGAAAATTTGAATTCGTTCCGATTTGCCATTTCATTCGGACTAATAAATTTTGTCAGCATATAACCGTCGTTGTTTTCGCCAAATTTACCCATGTAAAATCTGGCAAATTCATTTTTTCCTGCATGCTTTGAGGCATAAACAGCAGAAGCAAGCTCTGCATAATTTCCGTGAAGCGCTTGCGTTTTTGCAGAACCGTCATTTACCATTCCGGGTTTTGAATGGAACGCCTTGAGGACATATTTTGTGCCGTTTACGTCAATTTCATATCCCGCACCGAATTGACCGCTTCCCAGTAGCTTTACCGAAACATCTTCACCCAGAATATTTTTTAAATTCTGTTCAAGCGCAGAATTATCTCTATTCTTAACGAAATCAGAAAAACATTTATCCACAGCAGCGATTCCATAGTTCCCTGCAAGTTTTCGTCCCCAGAATTGGGGGAGTTTGCCCACGGTACGGCTTATTTGCGGATTGTTTTGTAACAATTCACGAATTTCGTCCGAACTGTAATGCGATTTTTCGAGTTCATTAGTCAAATTAGCCGGACGGGGATTTTTGGCTCTTTGGGGCTTGATTCCGTCAATTTTCGGAGTTTCAGCATTACCCTGTGCAGGTTTAATGTTCCATTTGCCGCCCAAAACGCTTTTTCGATAAACAAGCCCGTTTTCTTCAACCGGCGACAAATAGCCCTCTGTTGCCTTGCCAATTTTTGCAAAAATGCCGCCCAGCAAAGATTCAGGCGAATCAGCCGTATAAATTTTTCCGTCAGAAGCCACCAGCTCGTATTTGTTGTCCGGAGTTTTTCGGATTTTTGTGTTTTCAAGCCCCGCATTTTTCAAAGCTGCCTTAGCAGCGGCATTTGCGCGTCCGCCGGCGAGCATTGAGCCGAATTTATTTATCAATCTGCCCTGAATTTCGCCTGTCGCACTGCCCTCAAGCGCACTCATAAGGTCATTGTCAGAAATCGCAAGCTCAAACAACGCATCAGTGCTTATTTCTGACGTAAAACCGGCTGTTTTAGCGCCCGCATTGAACGCTTTTTCAAGGATTTTCGGCGCTGCACCGCTGTTTTTCAAGGCATTCGCAATTTTACCTCCGAGCGGTCCTGAAACATAAGCCCCGAAAAACGCATAAGGGAGAGAATTTTTAGCTGAAGCAAGAATTTCGGCATTTTTTTCCGCAGTGAGCCCGGATTCGCTTGATAAAGCGTTTGCGTAATCCAGCGCCGTACTTTCAGCGCTGCCGAATGCGGTCATTCCTAATTTTACGAGATTAGCGGCGGCATTTGTGCCCACATTTTGCGCCAATTTTGCCGTTGATGAAGCAATCAGGTTTGAGCCGCCTAATGCGGCTGTCGAAGCTATTACAACCGCCATTTTTACGCCCTCAGCGCCCTGTTTTTGGTTTGCGACCCATTGTTCTGTGATTTCTTCGGGGTTTGAACCGCCAAGTGCGGATTTGTAGGCATTCTGGTAATCTTTTTGATAAGTTTCAAACGATTTTCCAGCCAGTTTTTGTTCATAAGCTTGATTTACGCTTGATTTAAGGGAATTTAGGGCAGCGAGAAAATTTTGCTTTTCAGAAAGTTCCGATTTTGACAAAATTCCACCTGAAACCTTTTCCAGGAGCTGTTTTTTCAAATTTTCGTCGCCTGAGCAATAATCATCAATAATTTGGACAAATTTTTCATCAAAAGAAACCTCCGGCATTGCAGAATCGGGCACAATCTGTCCGCGCTCTTTCAAAGCCCGGATTGACTGTTCTTTGTTGTAAATATTTTCAAGTTCTTTGATTCCTCGGTTCAAATTGTCGTATTTTTCTTTATATATTGAAATTTCGAGATATTTTTCGGATTTTTCTTTAAAATCAAGGATTTGCGCCGCATCAAACTCTCTGCCGCGCAGTTTTTCAAACTGAGCCTCAAAAGCGCCCTGTTTTTCAATGTTTTTGAGCTTTTCAGCGTTTTTGTATTCGTCGGTGAGGGATTTTTGCAGTTCTTTAACAGTTGTTATAGCTGTTCCGTCATTTGAAAAGTCAAATGTGTTCGCAATATTCTTAAAACCGCTCCACATACGGTCAAAAATGCCGTAATCCGCGCCATAATCATAAAAATTTTTATTTGCGTTTTGTGCTGCGTCAAAAAGATACTTTTGAACGAATTCGCGTGCCTCTTTGCGTTCGGCATAAGCCGGTGTTTTTACCGATTGCGCCGATGAGTGGGAAAAGCCCTCAAATTCCTGATTTTGCGGAACATTTTGTGCAAAAATACCACCCGGATTAAAAGCAGGGGCTGTTTTTTCTTTTTCAAGCATTCCCAAAGCGCCAATATCAGTTTTTTTGAATTCGGTATGGCTTGCAAGGAGCTTTGTGAGTTCATCATTCGACAATTTTTCAAGCTCAGCGCGCTTTTGAGCCGCTTTTTCGCCGCTCAGCCCGAGAGAATTTATTATTTGCGTTATGAGAATCGGATCAGCCATTATTCCTAATATTTCTTGCACATTCCTGTTAAATTTATCGGCAAACTCCCCTGAAAACTTTAATATTTCCGGCTTTCTGTCCCCCAAAATAGCTTACTATTCAAGTGTTTTCGCAACTGTAACATTTTATTAAGAAAAATTTCAAAAAAATATTACCCCTGGGCGGGATGATTCTGCGCACGGGATTGGTTATCCTATATACTGTAAAACTGTAAAAAGGAGTAACAAAATGAACGAACATATGGACATCACAATGGATACACGCAGGGCGCATGAGTATTTTTTGAACGAAATCTGCTATTCAATCGGAGCTCATGAGCTCAAAGAGCTCATTGCGAACGATTTGAACAGCTTTAACCTTATAGATGTGCGAAAATATGAAGATTACATCGACGGGCACATTCCGTTTGCGTCGCATGTTCCTGTGCATGAAATTGACGAACATTTGAACATGTTTTCAAAAGATAAGGTGAATGTGGTTTATTCACATTCAATAATTTGCCGAAAAGCTAAGAAAGCAGCCCTCAAACTCACAGAAAAAGGCTATCCGGTAAAAGAACTCACCGGCGGTTTCAAAGCTTGGAAAAAGCATGACTTTGATATTGTGAAAGATTCGGCGGATATGGGATAATTTTGAACGGCAGGGTGCGTTTAGAGCGCATCCTGCTACCTTTTTCAAAAATTTTGTGATATATTTTACCCATGTCATTCACACTACGTCATATTTTCAGGCAGACGAGAAAGTCATCAGATTTATGAAAATTTTAAAAACTTTTTAGAAAAAGAATGTAAAATAACCGGCAGATTGAGCTTTCAGCACAACAATGAAGCTTCTGTGCTGCCGGGTCAGAATCCGCAATCTAGCAAAAAATATTTTGCCCGGTTTTATATCATTATACCGGAAATTAAGGAAGAACTGATATGAAAATTAACGGACTAAGCTCAAAAGTCAGCAATAATATTACATTTAAAGCGAATATTAAAAATTATAAAACTATAATGGAAAGCATTGCACATTCAGACAACTACTTTTATTCAACAGAACGAAAAGTTCATGATATGAAATGCATAAAAGAAGCAGCACGGGAATTAAAAAAGGTTGGCGACCCTGATACTACACTTTTTCCGCTGCGAGTAACTTCAGACAGCGGCATAAATGGAATATATCCGGGCGCTGGCGCTTATCATGACCTTATTTACAGAGTAGAGGTTACTAATAAAAAATTCCCGGGCATCATTTATAATGATAAATACAAAATTCCAAATATCTCATCAGATAGCCCGATAATAGCCGTAGATTTCTTTAAACGTATTATGAATATACCTTATAATCGTACAACTCTGCAGGGTGATTGTTTAAAAAATAATGTAAGAAAGATAGAAACAAGATTACTAAAGCATATTAGCAACCTTGCACAAAAAGATCCGCATGAAATACTCGAAATGTATAATGTTAAAGACAAATACTGGGTTTCTATAGCAAATGAAGTTAAGGGATACATTCCATATACCTATCCGCATATTGAACAAGACAGAAAAATGTTTAACAAAAGCTATACAGAATATGTTTTAAGATATTAGAAAAAAAACAAGCGGACGACGGGACTCGAACCCGCGACGTCAACCTTGGGAAGGTTGCATTCTACCACTGAATTACATCCGCATTTTGAATATAAAAACCGCCGAAATGAAAATCGGCGGTTTTTGTTAGAAAATAGTTCCTAATCCAGCGGTATTGTAAGGGTTTGTCCGATGGAAAGGGCATTCGGGTTGGAAAGCTGGTTTGCTTCCATAAGTTTTGTAACTTTTGAGGGATCATACTTTCCGTAGAATCTAATAATAATGCCTTCCAGCGTGTCGCCGGATTTGATTGTGTAAGTTTCAGAGCTTGTTGGTGCCGGTTTTTGGATATTGTCGGCAGGAATAATGGAAATCTGTGATTTGGCAGGTTTTTCACGTTTAACAAGCTTTGTGGAAGACGAATTGTCAGACATTGAATCAGAGCTGAAACTCAAAAGCGCTGTCATAAGGAACATGCAGACAGCACCCGCAATAAAACCTACTGTGAGGTAAACTCCGGGAGATTTTTCTGATTTTTGACCGACTTTAAAGTTTTGCCATAGAACATCGAGTTCTTTTTCTTTTGAAGGTCTGATGTAAACATTCGGAGCAGGATTTGATTCTTCTTTGAAAGAAGATTTTGCTCTCAATTCCTCAAGAAGCGCCATGCGCTCTTTGGATAAATTCGATCTGTGCAGTGTTGAGCTTTTCATTTGACCTCACTTTGTTGCTTTTAATACATGATAGTCGGCAGGGAATCCGAAAGTCAAGAAATATTATAATATGTATAACATTTCTCAATACTTTGGATTTCACATTTAAAAAATCCCGTTTTTCAGGATTGCATGAATATTTTAAAACCAAACAAAAATTTTTTTGCTATCCCTGTGCGTATAAATTAGGACTATTGATCAGATTGTTTGTCATCTTTCATCAATTTTTCAAAATCGGACGGCTTTATGCTCTGGATAAAGTTTCGAAACTCCTGCGCTTCTTCCTCATCTTTTGCGCTGTCGCAGGAAACCGAACCATTCGCAAGCACATTTGCCGTAACAAAAATCGGCGCATCCACGCGGATAGAAACAGCAATTGCGTCAGACGGGCGTGCGTCAATTTCGAGTTCTTCGCCTTGTTCGTTTTTCAGGTAAATTATTGCAAAATAAGTTTCCTTATCGACGTCATTAATCTCAATTCTGTCGATAGAATAGCCTGTTTTTTCAACGATATCGATGATTAAATCGTGCGTCATGGGGCGCGTAACGGTAATATTTTCAATTTTACGGATAATAGCACTTGCCTCAGCAGAGCCAATCCATATCGGAAGCGCCTTTCTATTTTGCAAATCGTGCAAAACCACAATCGGCGAGCCTGTGCGCGTATCGAGCGCTATTCCCATTACTTTCATCTCAATCATAACGACATTATAGTCCAAAATAATCACTGCGTCTACGCTGAACATACTATTTTTTTCATCAGCAATGCATTATAATAAATTTGTTATACAAACGGAGAAAAAACATGACACAGGTAAAAGCAAGCCACTTACTGGTAAGAACTGAAGACGAAGCAAAAAAGCTAAAAGAAGAAATCCTTGCAGGAAAACCCTTTGAAGACGTTGCAGCGGAAGTTTCTCTCTGTCCGTCAGGCGCAAATGGCGGCGATTTGGGCTTTTTTGGCAAAGGACAAATGGTAAAAGAATTCGAAGACGCTGCATTTTCAATGGAAATCGGCGAAGTTTCAGACCCGATTCAAACCCAGTTCGGCTGGCACCTTATTAAATTAACAGATAAAAGAGACTAATGGCGTAAGGGCTGGCTCCGGTCAGCCCGCCCGTTTTAACAGGAACAATGATTAAAAAACTAAGAAAATATCTCTCAGAAAACAGCCTTGACTATCTTCTGGTCAACACAACCGACGAATTTCTGGTTGAATACAACGAACTCACGAACTGCTCAAGATACTATCTAACAGGCTTTTCGGGCTCTACCGGTGACGCGCTGCTTTCAGAGGAAAATCTCTGGCAATTCGTGGACGGACGCTATCATGAGCAGGCTGACAAAGAAACCGACCCGAAAACCACGACAGTTGTTAAATTGCAGCTCGGCGAAAGTTTTCTTGAAAAAATGGTTGAATTAATCCCCGCAAATGCCGTTCTGGGAGTTGTTTCAAAGAAAATTTCCCTGAATTTTTACAAAGCACTGAAAAAAAAGTGCAGCGCAAAAAAAATCCAAATAAAAGCCCTTGATTTTGACCCAGTTGAAAAATTCGTTGAGCTGAAAACCGCTGACAGCAAAGAACCTGCCCGAAAAATCAGCACAAAAATCGCAGGTGTAAGCGCGGATGAAAAGTTTTTAAAAATCTCCAAAAAGCTGCGGAAAAAACAGGTTTACCTTGAAACAAATCTTGAAAATATCGCATATTTTACAAATTTGAGGCAGTATAAAACCCCGTTCAGTTCTGTTTTTAAGGCAAAACTGGCGATTTACAAAGAAAAAGCGGTAATTTTCACAGACGAAAAAATCGAAATCCCCGGTGAACGCTTTGAAACAAAGCCCATGTGCGAATTCAAAAGCTTTCTTCCGGAAAAATTCGAAGCTCTTTATGTTCCCTCGACGATTAATCTTGCGGATTTCAGGCTGATTAAGCAAAATTCTTCACCATTGCGGAAAAATCGGATTTCGTTGATGAAATCAATCAAAAATGAGGCGGAAATTGCGCATTTTAAAAAGAATTTTGAAAGAACCGACAAGGTCGTTGAAAAAATCGGGAAAATGATTGCAAAAAATGATGATTTGAACGAAGCTCAGCTCGCAGAAGAAGTCGAAAAAGGCTATCTGGAGCAGGGAGCGTGCCAGTTGAGCTTTAAAACCATCCTCGCAGCGGGCGCAAACTCCTCAATCATCCACTATTCGCACCCGTCGCGTGACGTCAGGGTAAAAGAGGGCGATTTTGTGCTGCTTGACTGCGGCGGGCATTTTGAGGGCGGCTATTCGACTGATATCACGAGAACTTTTATAAAAGGCGAGCCGGATGAGCTTCAAAAATGCGTTTACACAACGGTTTTGCGCATGTTTTTAAACGCTTATCATCATAAAGTTACCTCAAGAACAACCGGTGCAACGCTTGACAGGATTGCCCGAAAAATCGCAAAAAAATCGGGCTTGCTCGATGAAGGTTTCAATTTCAACCACGGTCTGGGACATGGTGTGGGCATAAATGTGCATGAAATGCCCCCGACAATTTCCTGCGGGGCGATGGGAAAGAAATTTCTCAAAGAAAACATGGTTTTCACAATCGAACCCGGGCTTTACAAGAGCGGTTTCGGTGGTGTAAGGCTTGAAAATACCGTTTATTTGACCAAAAAAGACGGTAATTTTGTTATACAATCGTTATCTAAGATGAAATTTGAGCCAAAGTGCATCGACGAATCGCTTTTAAATGAACAAGAGAAAATCTGGCTCAAAAACTGGCAGGAACAAAAATGATTACACTAAATATCACAAGAATCGGCAAACGCACTAATATTCAATACATGACAACAGACAAAACAAGACATTTTGCAAAAAATTTTGCAAAAGAAATAATTTCCGCCGTACCAAAAACACAGGGGCAGGAGATTAATATAGTTTTGAAAGACAAACCCGTAAGACGCATGCTGCGTGAGTTTGTAGAAATGAGTATTGACGATATGAAGCTGAATTTCAGCATGATTTTAAAAGGCGGAAAACCCTGGGAAAAACCTAAAAAAATTGAAAGCTATTTGAGCGGTGAAGAGTTCAGACTTATATCGCACGGAATAAAAATCAACAAAAAAGAGGGTTCGTTTGTACAAAGAATCGCTTCCGCCCTGCAAAACCTCCAGAATAAAGGCTAAAAAATGAAAAAAATCGAAAGTCTGTCAAATCAGGAAATAAAAGAAACAGCAAAATTAGCGCAAAAAAAGTATAGAAACGCGCAGGGACTTTTTCTGCTTGAGGGTTACAAGCCGATTTTTGAGGCGTTCAGCGAGGGTGTTGGGATAAAAACCGTTTACACGACGGAAGAAAACCTTTCAAAATTCGATTTTATAAACGAAAAAATAACCCTTGTTACAGAACCGGTTCTTGAAAAAATCTCAACAACCGAAAGCATGCCCGAAGCCGTTGCTGTCGGGCGTCAGAGGGCATTTAAAATTGAAGAATTAAAAGAAAAACGCAGAATTGCGCTTCTTGAAAACATAAAAGACGCGGGCAACCTCGGAACGATACTGAGAAGCGCTGCCGCATTCGGATTCGACGGGGTGGTTCTTGCGGGCGACACGATTGATATTTACAACCCGAAAGTTGTGCGCTCTGCTGTTGGCGGGCTTTTTAAGCTTCCGGTTGTGAAAGTCAACTCCCTAAATGACGCAAAATTCGACGGATTCAAATACATTGCGTCTGTTGTAAACCGTGAAAACGTCAAAAATCCTGAAAAAATCGACTATTCAGCGCCATTTGTGCTCATGCTGGGTTCAGAAGCCGACGGGCTCACCGAAGAAGCGGTAAAAATGGCGGATATCCTCACAACAATCCCTATTTCGGAAAAAACCGAATCTCTGAACCTCAGCTGCGCCGCGTCGATTCTTTTTTATATTTCATCTAATCTAGTGTCGCCTTAGTCGATTCGCCTACGCGAACCGCCCAAGGCTCA
>OGOC01001487.1_pt1 | contig 18434 bp, 14 predicted proteins | sample 1552561 | NCBI WGS metagenome assembly OGOC01 (sample SAMEA2580148, study PRJEB22360) | human gut metagenome | biome: human gut; feature: human-associated habitat; material: faeces | place: Denmark | collected 2008/2010
TATCCATATAAATTATAGCAAAACTTCCATCAATATTTTGAACACAATTTGTATTATAGATCCATTGTGCTAATCGCACATCTCCCCCTACATCTAAAATATAATCCACAAATTGATCGGAGTAAACAGACTCCTGACATATCAAAAAATCATCCATTCTAATCCCACAATATCCTCTTTTTATATATAAATATGCTTTTTTTTCGAATTAAGACCCACCATTCTCTTTCTGTACTGTTACTCGTTTTCTATATTCCTTCGGTGTCATCTGATATTTCTTTTTAAATATTCGATTAAAATACGAAATATTGTGCATCCCCACTTGCATAGCAATGTCCATAATTGTCAATTCTGTATTTTGCAATAATTCCACTGCTTTATTCATACGATATTCATTAATATACTCCACACAAGTAACACCTGTACATTTCTTAAAAAAGCGCATAAAATATGTATCGCTAAAATGTAATAACTCTGCAAGTTCCCCTATCGTCAATGTTTTTTGATAATTTTCCTGTATGTATTCCAACACATTGCAGATAGCCTGCAAGGTATCCTGTTTCTGCTCATTTGGCAATTTTTTATACACAAAGACCTCTTTAAATAGCGTATAAAATAACTTTTCTAATCTCCACTTTATATTTAGTTCCAATACAGACGCTTTTTCATCACACACCTCATGAATCTCCAATAATTGTCTTTCTAACTGTTCATGGGACGGATGCATTTTTGAAATAACTTGTGGATATTCTATTTTCCCATCCAAAAAAGGCTTCAGATACTTGACATAACAAGCATCCGTAGCCCCATAACTTAGCATATTAATATCCAATAACCAAGAAAACAAGCAACCATTTTCCCCTTGATATTGCTGTAAAGAATGTATTGCCTGTGGCTTTATAAAAACAATATCTCCTTGCCGAAGCACATAGTGTTCTAAATCTACATTAATTTCACAATATCCGCTTTGCATGTAAATAATTTCCACCTCTTTATGCCAATGCATGGCAAACGAAGTAAAATTCATAGGTAGAAGTGTCACATATTGCACAAATGGCAACATAATATCTCCATGTTGTACCTTTTCCTGCAATTGTTCCAGTTTATGTTCCTGCATCTCTTCTCCTCCATATTGTCCGAATACAAGACTTGTGCAAAACTATTTTCTGCATGATTGCACAAAACCCATTACAGTATCTAGTAACCTGATACTATAATGAGTTTTACATTTATTCTTCACTCTTTGTTTCTTGTTTTGCTATGGCAACTCGATCGGAGCTTCTCATCTCAATCTTAGGAGCACCAGTTCCCTCAATATACTCTCTTGTAATCGTAACCGTTCCAATATTATCATCTTTTGGAATCTCATACATAATGTCAAGCATAAAGTCCTCGATAATTGCTCGAAGGGCACGCGCACCTGTTTTCTTTTCAATTGCTTTCTCTGCTATTGCCTCATAAGCTCCACGATCAAACTGTAAATTCACCTCATCCAAAGCTAATAATTTCTGGTATTGTTTAATGATTGCATTCTTTGGTTCAATCAACACCTGAATCAATGCATCCTTGTCCAATTCCTGTAATGCAAATACAATTGGAAGTCTTCCTAAAAATTCAGGTATCATACCATATTCTCTTAAATCTTCTGAGGTTACCTTTCCCAAGAGATCCTTATCCTTGTCATATCTATCTTTTAACTCACCACTAAAACCGATGTTACTCTGTTTGGTCAATCTTTTTTTAATGATACCTTCCAATTTTGGAAATGCACCGCCACAGATAAATAAAATATTTCTTGTATTGATCGTTGTCATAGGAACCATTGCATTTTTATTCGTCGCACCGACTGGTACTTCCACATCACTGCCTTCTAACAATTTCAACAATCCCTGCTGCACAGATTCTCCACTTACATCACGATTTGTAGTGCTTTGTTTTTTTGCTATTTTATCAATTTCATCAATAAAGATAATTCCTTTTTCTGCCCGTTCCACATCATTATCTGCTGCTGCCAGCAGTTTTGAAAGGACACTCTCCACATCATCACCAATATACCCTGCTTCTGTCAAAGAAGTTGCATCGGTAATGGCTAATGGTACCTGTAAAATTCTTGCAAGTGTCTTTACAAGAAACGTTTTTCCACTACCAGTTGGTCCAATCATCAACATATTCGACTTTTCAATTTCAATATCATCCATTGTATTGGTAGCAACACGTTTGTAATGATTATACACCGCTACTGAAATAACTTTTTTTGCATATTCCTGCCCTACAACAAATTCATCCAAATTACCCTTTATAATATGTGGAGAAGGAATATTTTTGATATCCAAAATTGGTTGTGCAGCCTCTTTTTTCTTTTTTACCTTCTGTCTATTTGGCATTTCATTTTGTGGTGGCATGTTAAAATTGGGAGAAAAATTCATCATATCCATATATGGTCCCATATTTCCCATTCCCGTATTATTCATACTATCAAAAGTCTTTTGCATACAATCACTACAAATACATATATTATTAGGAATGTGTATCATTTTCCCTGCTCTGCTCTCTGTTCTGTGACATATATAACAAACATCTTCATAGTCCTGATTCTTCTTCAAATCATCTTTTTCCTCGCTCATTGTTTACCTCTTTTCCTCTCTATCAAGTTTTTATGTCTCGCAAATTCCCATTTACCATCTGTTTTCTTTCATTATGCCATTTTCTCCTCTATCTGTAAAGTATAGAAAGAAAAACTTTCCCTGCTATGCAAAGAAAGTTTTCTTCTCTATCTTATTCTATTATTTATGCAACAAAATTAATTTCCACTTCCTCCAAAGAAGTAATTATAAAAGTTCTGCATATCATCTTCACTTGAATTGCCCTGGCTACCATTGTTTCCACTGTTTCCGTTATTGCCATTATTTCCGCTGTTTCCATTATTGCCCTGGCTGCCATTATTACCATTACTTCCGTTATTATTACTGTCGGAAGAATTATCTTGACTACTATTACTACTTGAATCGCTTCCACTAATAGAATTCAAAGTATCTTTTCCTTTTAGTGTAACTTTAATCTTCTTTTCTTTATATTTTCCATTTTCATTACGTTTTATCTTTAAAGTAATCTTTGTTCCTACACGGTAAGAGTTTACTTTTTCTGATAATTCTTTAATTGTAGTAATCTCTTCATCTCCAATTCCTACAATAATATCTCCTACCATAATTCCAGCATCCTTTGCAGCACCATCTTCACTGACTTCACGCACATAAATTCCAACTGGTATATTTGGCATCTGCTGTTGATCCGATTCTGTAATATTAGTACCAGATATTCCCAAATACCCCTTCTCATCATCTGTCAAAACTTCTCGATCCATCAAATCATTGATGACTGAGATTGCATCCGAAATTGGAATCGCAAATCCCATACCTTCTACTGAAGTGTCTGCATATTTTGCTGAGTTAATTCCGATTACCTGTCCATCTGAATTTAAAAGTGCTCCACCACTATTACCAGGGTTAATTGCTGCATCTGTCTGTAATAACGTCATATTTGTACCTTCATCTACTGCAACAGTTCTGTCCTTCGCACTAATATAACCCACTGTCATGGATTGTCCATATCCTAATGCATTACCAATCGCAATTGCCATTTGACCAACTTGCATATCATCTGAACTTCCAATCTCTGCTGCTGTAATATTTTTCAATATATTCTTAGGCACATCTTTTGTCTTAACAAGAACTACAGCCAAATCTCTTGTACTATCCGTTCCTTTTACGGTTGCCTGAACCATATCATCTTCGGATGCTCCGTTGAAACCTACCATAATTTTTTTCGCATCTGATATTACATGATTATTGGTCACAATTAAAATTTCATCATCTGATATTTTCAAAATAATTCCAGAACCGCTGCCTGTTTCATCCTGATTATAACTACCAAAGTAAGAATTGTAAGTAGATGTAATCGTGCTGTTGATGGAAACAATAGAAGGCATACATTTATTTACAACTTCTGTTAAATTATTTGGTGCATTTACTGCTCCTCCAGACGATACAACCGTTGCTTCAATCGTATTATTACTTGATTTTGTTAAAACTGTATTATTCTGTTTGTCTATAATACCAAGTTTGTTGGAACCAAGTACCACTCCACAAAATCCAACGCCTGCTACAATACCAACCAAAGCTGCTTTACCAACATTTTTTAGTAGTTTATATTCTTTCTTTTTCTTCTGTGGAGGTGTTGGTTGTTGCTGTTGATTTGTAAAATAATTTGCATTGTTATATCCATACTGTTGCTGTCCCATTCCACCAGACTGCTGTTGCCAGAAATTATATTGGTTATTGTTTGGATTATTATTTTGGTTCTGCTTCTCATTCTGAGGTTGTGGTTGAACCGACATAACAAAACCATTTTCTCCAGTCTGTTGTACTGTTTCTTGTACACTATTTTCATTTTCGTTTGTATCCATATCAGTTCCCCCTGTCACATCTATATTTGTATTCTGGTCCTTTTCAAAATCAAATTCGTTTTTTTCACTCATAATAATTCTCCTTTCATCCCTATTGTCTTACCTATTTTTATATGCAAAACTTGTATAAATTTCCGTGTTTCTTTATTACATTTGCTAGTATAGCAGTAATTTGTGTTGAGTTTGTGAAGAGAATGCGTTTCTTTTGTTATCAACTTTTCAGATGAAAGAAATTATGGCATCCTTTTTTCCATTTTAACTTGCACAAAAATTGGCAATACTGTATTATAATATGAGTGTTTCTTTCTTATATTAAACGGATATGCCTGCCATGCAGGTGCCACTATAAATAATTGAAACAATTCAGGGGAGGAGAAACCAATGATAAAAGACAATCAGAAACTTTTAAACCGATTTCTTATAGTAATTGATGCATTGCTTATCGTTTTGGCATTTTCACTATCTTATTTTTTAAAGTTCAGCAAATTTAGCCCATTAATTAAGATGGGATTTTTAGTACCTAAATTCGGCTATTTTTTCCCATTTAATGGGTATGCCTCTGCACTTTGGTTTATTGTACCAGGATATTTGCTCATTTACAACGCCTGCAACCTCTATTCTCCAAGACGGGTTTCAAGCAAACGATATGAGTGCTGGAGCATTATCAAAGCAAACTGTTTTGCCATCCTGTACTTTATTGCAATTCTTTATTTTAAGAAGATTTCTGTGCAATATTCCAGATGGTTTACTCTGTACTTCTTCATTTTAAATATTGTGTTGTCTGTTTTCTTTCGGATCACACTTCGCATTATGTTAAAATACTTCCGAAAAAACGGAATGAACTTAAAACACATTGTCTTGGTAGGATACAGTGATATATGCGAACGTTATATTGATGAAATGTTAGCGAATCGTTCTTGGGGCTATCATATTCACGGAATTATTGATGACCATAAGGAAATCGGATACACCTACCGAGACATTCCTGTTATCGGTAAAACAGAACAACTTACTACACTTTTAGCAAAATACGAAAGTTTAGATGAAATTGCGATTACACTTGGATTACACGATTATCAAAACTTGGAATATATTGTAAGCAGTTGTGAAAAATCTGGTGTGCATACGAAATTCCTACCAGATTACAATCGTATTATTCCAACGAAACCTTATATTGAAGATGTAAATGGTCTTGCAGTCATTAACATCAGAAAAGTTCCTTTGAGCAATTGGGTAAACCGAAGTATTAAAAGAGCAATTGACATTTTTGGAGCAACCTTTGCTTTACTAATTTTTTCAATACCAATGATTATTATTTCGATTATCATAAAAGCAACTTCACCGGGTCCGTTGATTTTTTGTCAGGAACGTGTAGGGTTACACAATAAAAAATTTAAAATGTATAAATTCCGTTCCATGTGCGAGCAAACAGAGGCCGCTGAAAAGAAAGCCTGGACCGTTAAAGATGATCCTCGTGTAACCCCAATTGGACGTTTTATCCGAAAAACCAGTATTGATGAACTTCCACAACTCTTTAATGTTTTAAAAGGAGAAATGAGTCTGATTGGACCAAGACCAGAACGCCCATATTTTGTAGAACAATTCAAAGAAACCATTCCACGATATATGATCAAACATCAGGTTCGTCCAGGACTTACTGGTTGGGCACAGGTAAATGGCTACCGTGGTGATACTTCTATTAAACGCCGTATTGACTGTGACTTATATTATATTGAAAACTGGACTTTAGGACTGGATTTCAAAATTTTAATTTTGACATTTGTAAAAGGATTTATTAATAAAAATGCGTATTAAGGGGGAATTTTACTATGGCAACAAAGAAAAAGAAACATCCCAAAACACAAAAAATGAAAAAACGGTATTGGATTTATGCAGTCGAATTGCTCATACTGCTTATCCTTATTCCCATTGGATTTATTGTTTACAAAATCAGTCAAATCCAAACTTATTCAATGGATAAAAGCGTAATTCAGGAAAATGAATATAATGACCCAAATATAAGCAACTACACCAATATCATTCTATTTGGTGTGGATTCCAGAGCCAATGAACTAACAAAAAAGACACGAACAGATAGTATCATTCTCGCAAGCATTAATAATAAAACGAAAGAGGTACAGCTCTCTTCCATTTATCGCGATACTTTTGTATATATTGCAGACCATGGATACACTAAATTGAATCATGCCTATGCATATGGTGGACCTGAATTGGCTTTAAGTACCATCAACAAAAACTTTGATTTAAACGTAAAAGATTTTATCACGGTTAATTTCAGTGCTTTAAGTAATGTAATCGATGCATTAGGTGGAGTAGATATTAAAATCACAAAAGATGAACTTCATTATGTTAATGCCTATGCAAAAGATGTTGCTAAAATCAATGGTACAACCGTAAAAAAAATCAAAAAACCAGGATTGCAAACCCTAAGTGGTGTACAAGCCACTGGTTATTGTCGTGTACGATATACTGCTGGTGGCGATTTTACAAGAGCCCAAAGACAAAGAACAGTCTTAGAGCAAATTGTGAAAAAAGCAAAAGCGGCAAATCCAATTACTCTTTATAATGTCATGAGTGAAATTTTACCGCAGGTATACACAAGTTTAAGCACAAAAGATATTCTTACTTTTTCTACAGGAATTTTTTCCTATAAAATTACGGAAAACTACGGATTTCCTTTTGAAAAAGAAACTCCAACAATCAATGGTGCTGATGTAGTTACCGCAGTAACTCTCTCCTCAAATGTCAGCAAATGGCATGAGAAGCTATTTCAAACCAGTAACTACGCACCATCCAGTACAGTAGAATATCGCAGCAATGAAATCCAAGGCATGTATTAAGTATAATTATTACTTTTCGACAAACAAATCAAATTTTTATTCTATTTTTTAGTAATTTTGCTTGCTTTTTTTTGTGATTTCTGTTACATTTTTAATAGTATAAGGATAAGGTTTTGTATTTTATCCTTACAACTATACACATTTTTTAAGAAAGTCGAGGACATATAGCATGAGTGAAGAAATGAATATTATGAATGATGATGATGAAGCAATGACTGTCACTTTAACATACGATGATGGTACGGAAGAAGAATGTATCGTTATGGATATATTTACAATTGAAGAACTTGGAGAACAAGAATACATTGCATTACTTTCTATTCCAGAAGGAATCGAAGATGCTGTTGAAGAAAATGATGAAGTTGAAAGCGAAATCTTATTATATCGTTATGAAGAATTAGAAGATGACGATATCAGCTTAGAAGCAATTGAAGATGAAGACGAGATTCAAATCGTTCAGGCAGCATTTGAAAGTTTATTAGAGGAAGAAGCAGAAGAAGAATAATTACTGCTTGCATAGCAAAATCCCCGTCATATCAGATACTATATCCGACATGGCGGGGATTTTTAATTTATTCTTTTTCAGTCTATATCCGTATTATCCAACAGTTCTGCCAAAAATCGCGACATAGTAAATTCCTTACTAAAACGTTCCTTTGCAAAATAAATATACAGCTCTTTCTTTGCTCTAGTCATTGCAACATAAAACATTCGCCTTTCTTCTTCAATGTCCTCCTCCAATACAGCCTTTTGATGTGGAATAATTCCTTCATTTACATCTACAATAAACACAATATCGTATTCCAATCCCTTAGAGCCATGCATCGTTACAAATGCTACTGCATCCTCCTGTTGTACATCTTTCTTTTTCTTTACCTGCTTTTCCAACTCTAATGCATACTGTTCCATATTTTCAAACCATTCTTTATAGTTTTGAAAAGGTTTCGCAAGGTCTGATAATTCATCCAGTATTTCATAAAGTTCTTCCACTTTTATATGACGAAACTGTGCATATTCTTCTAAAAATTCATCATACCCAATCGCTTTTCGTATATAATTGATTGCTGCATAAGGAGTCATATGACTTAATGCTAACAAGTCATCCTCAAACTGCTCTAATCGCTCCTGCATCCACTTTTTATCCTCAAAAAATAAACGTAACCGTTCAAAAGAAATCTCCTGCGTATCAAAAATCTGACGGCTCAAATAACGTTTCGGGCGATTTGCCACTTTTAAAAACAGGCTTCGATCTCGCTTTCCCTGTGCCAATTTTATATAAGCGATTATATCTTTTGCTATCCAATGTTCATAAATATTAGGGATCTGTTCTCTGACACAGAAAGGAATATTATATTCCATAAATTTTCCAATCAATGCCCTTGGTTGCATATTCGTTCGAAATAATACTGCAATTTGCGATAAAGGCATCCCCTGCTTTTGATACTCTCGCACCTTTTCAATAATTTTTTCGTTCTGCTGTTTCAAATCCTCAAATTCACGTATTGCTACTTCCTGTCCCCGTTCATTGTCTGTTCGTATATTTTTCGGAAATCTTGTTTTATTATGTGCAATCACCATAGAGGCTGTCTCTACAATACAGGCTGTCGAACGATAATTGACATCTAAAAGGACTTTCTTTGCCGATGGATACACTTCCTCAAACTGAAGCATAATCTCCGGCTTTGCCCCTCTGAAACGATAAATAGACTGGTCATCATCACCTACAATAAACAAGTTATTATTAGGACGAGCCAACAATCGAATAATATCATACTGTACTTTATTAATATCCTGAAACTCATCTATTAAGATATATTGAAACTGCTGTTGCCACATTTTCAATATATCTGGACGCTGGGTTAATAATTCATAACAATATACAAGCATATCATCAAAATCAATCAATTTTCGTCTTTGTAACGCCTGATTATATCTTGTATATACCTTTTGAAATATATCCTTTGCACAATTCATCGGAAAATAATGCTCCAAGGAAAGCATTTCTCCCTTTACCAGACTAATTTCATTTTCCATATCCTGAATAAATTCATTCAGGTCCTCTATATCCAGTTCCATATTTTCAACAATTTCCAATAATATCCTTTTTTTCTCACTTTCCCGAATAATATTGGATGCTGTATAGTGATACGCATGTTTCAAAATAGAAAAAAATACAGCATGAAAGGTTCCAAAACGAACAGGTACATACTCCCCATCCATAATATTTTGAAAACGCACTTTCATTTCTTCCGCAGCCGCCTTTGTAAAAGTAATAACTAAAATTTTTCCAGGCTCCACTCCATATTTTTCAATTAAAGTCTTGGTCCTATATGTAATTACCAGCGTTTTTCCTGCCCCAGGCCCAGCCAATACCATCATTGGTCCTTTGTTATGTTCTACCGCCTGTTTTTGCGCTTTATTAAATTTTGGCATACTTTTCATTTCCGACATCATTTCTTTCCTATCCCAAACTGTGTATTCTTCCTATTTGCACTACAATATCTAACTATAGCATGAAAAAAAGGGCTTTGCAACCAAACAAAACCCTTCTTTTTATCCTAAGACAATTTTTCAATTGCTGCTTTAATTCGCACTATCGTTTCCTCTTTGCCTAATAGTTCCATTAATTCTGTAGCACCTCCTGGTGTCATTTGCTTACCAGAAACTGCTGTTCTAATTGGCCACATAACAAAACCAGTCTTATATCCTTTTTCTTTTCCAAATGCACTTAAACGTTCAAACAATGCATCATTGGAGTAATCCTCCTGTTGTTCCAATACTGGTAATACTTCTTTCAATAACTCTAACGAGTTTTCTGGATTTGTTTTCATTTTCTTATGTGTATACATATCTACGCTATATTCTGGCATCTCCTGAAGGAAATCAATATGACCTGCAATATCAGGAAATACTTCGATACGCGTTTTTACCATTTCTGCAATTCGTTTAAAGTCCATGTCCTTTTTGATGACAGCCTTGATATAAGGCAATGCCATGTCATAAAATGTATCAAAGTCCATAGCTTTCATATATTCGCCATTCATCCATTTTAATTTTACCATATCAAACACAGCAGGTGCTTTGTTAATACGATGATAATCGAATGCTTGAACCAATTCCTCCAGTGAAAAAATCTCTCGATCCTCTTCTGGACTCCAACCTAATAATGCAACAAAGTTTACAATGGCTTCACGTAAAAATCCCTGCTCCAATAAGTCTTCAAATGAAGAATGTCCACATCTTTTACTTAATTTCTTGTGAGTCTCATCTGTAATAAGAGGACAATGAATATATTCTGGTACTTCCCAACCAAATGCTTCATATAAACGATTATATTTTGGAGAAGAAGATAAATATTCATTTCCACGAACAACGTGGGTAATTCCCATCAAATGGTCATCTACTACATTAGCAAAATTGTAAGTTGGATATCCATCTGATTTAATCAAAATCATATCATCCAATTCCGAATTGTCTACTGTAATATCTCCATAAATAATATCATGGAATGTAGTAGTCCCTTCTGTTGGGTTATTCTGACGAATTACATATGGCAATCCTTTTGCAAGATTTTCTTCTACTTCTTCCTTTGTTAAATGCAAACAATGTTTATCGTATTGTACGATTTCTTTTCCTTCTGCATTGTCGCCTACTTTACTTGATAATCCAGCTAATCTTTCCTTTGTACAGAAACAGTAATATGCCTCACCTTTTTCTACAAGTTGCTTTGCATACTGTAAATAGATTCCCTGTTTTTGTCTCTCACTCTGTACATAAGGACCTACTCCTCCATCTTTATCTGGTCCTTCATCATGAAGCAGCCCAGTTTCTTCTAACGTACGATTGATAATCTCAATTGCACCCTCTACAAATCTCTCTTGATCGGTATCTTCAATTCTTAAAATAAAGTCTCCACCTTCATGTTTTGCAACTAAATATGCATATAACGCAGTTCTTAAATTTCCTACATGCATTTTTCCTGTAGGACTTGGCGCAAATCTTGTTCTTACTGTTTTCATAATTTCCTCCGTTCTGTTATCAAAACTGTTTTTCACCTAACTATCGTACTATTTTCATATTTCATAAAGTATGCGCATTTAGGCTACAATACCTAGACACATTGCCTGCATAAAAATAGCAGATAGCGCAAACACACTATCTACTACTATATAACAAATTTTGTTTTTTTTCAACTAATGTATATCAGACATAAACGAAAATCACAATTCACGTATAGATGTATTTCAATCATTCTGTGTATCTTTTTTTCTTAACAAACAATAGAACTTATAGATACTACCATCGGTCACGTAAAAATTCTTCAACTTCTGCATAGGAACAGTTTTCTATTCCCTTCACTAATTGGTTGTCTCTTACCTGCAAAAAGTCCACAATAGCTACATATCTGCATCCACAGGACTCGGAACAAGACACATTGAAACTGCAACTTCTCCTTCCTGCCGGAATCTGTGTTTCATCCTCTAGTGGAACTGCATTTTCTATATAATATTCTACTCCCTCCACATGTTCATCATCCAAAAACGAAGGAAGTAAATACAAAAATGACCTATCATATTGACAGTTTCCTTTACACTGTTTACAGCGTAGCTTATCGGTATATAAAAACTTACTGGTCAAAAGGCGTGAACTACAATCAAGCAATTTGCTGATTGCGAAAAAAATATTAGACATTATTAGCCTCCTTTAACTTCTTTAGCATATCTACATACATATCCGCCTTGGAAATTGCTTCTAAAACTTCTTTTGATTTAAGACTATATGCCTGATTAGAAAGAAATGTGTAAACCTTTGTTTTCTTACCTTTATAAATAAAAGAAAACCAAACAGCACTTGCTCCTCCTAGAGGGCCTTTAAAAAGATCGGTTCTAACATCACTGATGTCCTTTAATTCTGCACACTGAAACACAAGAGGATTCAAATTAGAAACATATGCAATTCTTCCATCCACACCATCAATTGCTAAAAGTGAATCACTTCCATTAAATCTACTAATCTCTTTAAATTGATATTCTTCTAATCCAGCCTCAAAGGTTTTTTTTTGATTTTTTATTAGAACCACCCCATGCAAGATGCAAAGCATACCCTATTAAGCCAAAAAGAAGACAAACAGCCTCTAATAAGCCAAACAACATTGTTAAATTTACATATGTAGTAGATCCAAAATTACGCAATAACACGCCTCCTGCTACTAAACTTACAACACTCGCTATAACAATTACACATAGCACTTGCTTCACAATATAACCTACATTTACTCTTTTCATAACTTTTTTCTCCTTTTGTTTATTTTTCTCATAAATTTTAGTATACATATTTTGGAATTTTCTGTCAACAGATAGTCCTTGTCCTCTTTTAATACAGCACTTTTCCTTATAAAAAAAGTCCTCTGAACAAACTTTTCATAAAAATGATATTTTCGTCCAGAAGACTTTCCTACCTAAAACCTACTTATTTTAAGTGTCTATCTTTGTTTTTATAATCGTATTCATCTGTTTTATTGATCCTATTTACAACAATCACTATTCAAGATATGTAATCAAGGTATCCACTGCATGATCAATTCCTCCAAAATCACTGCGAATTACCAAATGATAATTGTTTATATCTCCCCATTTTTGTCCTGTGTGAAAATTGTAATAGTTATTACGCCTCTTATCAAACTTAATAATATTTTCTTCTGCCTTTGGTTTAGGTAATCCATATTCTTCGATTGCCCGTTCTACCCTTGCTGTAACATCCGCTGTAACAAATACATTTACAACATTTGTTTGATCTCGCAATACATAATCCGCACACCTTCCTACAATAACACATGGACCTTGTTGTGCAAAACGTCTTGTCACCTTTGTTTCTGCTAAATATAATTGATCATCCACCGACATAGTACTAAATCCCATATCCATGTTTCCATATGCACTCATTCCCATTGCCAGCGTGTATAAAAGACTATTTGTAGCCTTTTCTTCTGCACGTTCAAAAGCAACTTCTGCAAAACCACTTTCTTTTGCCGCATTAGAAATAATCTCATTGTCATAAAAAGGAATCCCATAATGTTCTGCCAATTTCTTTCCTATTTCTCGTCCGCCACTACCATACTGTCTGCTAATCGTTACTACTTTATTCATAGTAATCCCTCCTCTTTATAAATCTGCCCTAACTATTATTAGGCTCCTATTTGTCTAGCCCAATTTGTTTCGAATCGAATCATACATCCATCCCTTTATACTATAATACCATATTTTTTCTCATTTTGCATTCTTTTTTGTTGATTTTAACTAATTTTTTATCATATCCCTTTTCTTCTATCATATCGATCTAACTTTTCTTTTATGAATCAAAATAGCTCCATTCAAATGAATGAAGCCATTTTTTTACTATTTCACTCTAACAGTTTTTGTCTTTTTCACTACTTTTCCTTTTTTATCCTTAACAGAAACTGTTATTTTATAAACACCTGCTTTTGTAAATGCATTCTTGCAAATTCTCTTACTTGAATATTTCTTAATAATCTTTGTTTTTCCTTTGTAAGTATAAGAGAATTGATATTTATAAGTTCCTGCTCCACCAGATGCCAAAGACTCTAACTGATACTGTAACTTCTTCAAACGCTTTACATCAAATTTCTTAACAGAAAGTGCTGAAGTTACTTTGTAATCTTTAGAAGCGGTTGTAATCTTTCCACTCTTTTCATCTTTTACATATACTGTAATCACATACTCGCCTGCACTTCTTGGTTTCCATGTACCTGATGCAGTTGAAGTATATGCCTTTGTATAAACAAAGTTTCCATATGCATCTTCTACTATAAAGCGATACTTATAATCTCCAGAACCATTTGCTGCATATCCAGTAATCTTTACTGCATATCCTGCAATCTGTTTTGTAGCTGGATTTGTAGAAACCTTAGCCTCCAATGTCTTTGGTGTTTCTGTTGGCACTGCGGTTGGCTCCTGTGTTGGTGCTTGCGTTGGTTCTTGTGTTGGTTCTTGTGTTGGTCCTTCTGTTGGTGCCTCTGTTGGTTCTTGTGTTGGCTCTACGGTTGTAACAACCTCTGTTGGTGTTGGTGTAACATCATCTGTTGGTGTTACCGTTGGGTCTGGTGTTTTTACTTCAGGGGTTGGTGTTATAACTTCACCCACCTTAGTATAAGTAAACGTAACTGTCTGCTCTTCTGCTGTAAACTTTCCTGTCTTAGAAGTATCCTGTCCTTCTGCCAACTCATATCCTGAAACTGTAGATAATGTCTTTGGTGCATATACCGTATAATTAGCATCCACTGCACCTACACGCGTAATAGTCTTTAATTCCTTGTCTTGGCTATCTACATATTTAACCGTTACAGTTGCCTTTTCACCCGTTGCAAGTGTAATTGTCTTAATCTGATCTGCATCTGTATATTCCTTAGAAGGATCTAATTCTAAGGTTCCCTTTACAGTTCCACCATTCTTTTTATCCGGAACAGAACGCCATGTATCTGCATCCGGTGCTGTTACAATAACATATACCTCAGAAGTCAATGTATCCTTCTGCCAAACATAGTATTCTCCCGTTTCGTCTAAAGTCATCTTATCTCTAGAATCCCAACTTGCACCAGAATAAGAGGCTTTATCATCATAAATCCATACCAAAGGTACTCCAGTCTGTCCACTTGCCTTCTCATATGCTGCTTTACTCATACGAAGATAGAAACCTTCACTTGCCTGTCCAACTGTTGGCTCTTTACTACGTTTATAAGTAAATGTTTTGCTTACTTCTGACGAATCAATGCTTGATTTTCCTGTTACTTTAACTGTTGTTGTCTCTTCATATGCTGTGTCTTCTCCAATTGTAATATCTGCACTATCTGTGAAAGAAACAGGTGTACAGTCATTAATCTGGTAAGTTGCATCTGTCACATTCTCAGTCTTAATTGTTGTTGTAAATTTGTCTTCTGTATAAGCACTCTTATCTCCTACGCTGGCTGTAACTTTTGCTTTTGGTGTTGTATCTGATACCTCTCCTAGTAAGATTACCCCCTTACTATCACAAGTTGCAGAAACTTTTCCACCGTTAACTGTATATTCTTCTCCTGAATAAGAATCCAATAATGTTGTTCCATCATCAAATACAGAACTTACATCTACATCATAGGTTCCTGCACTACCAGGAAGTGAAACAACTACCTTATCTTCATAATCTGTTTTTGTTTCTGCACCCACTGTAGCTTTTCCCTTATAAGTTCTACTAAACGTATACGGAGAATCAGATATTTTCTTATGTTGACCTGCTCCTACAGCAATATGATTTCTTCTAAAACGTCCTACCTTTTGCCATACCTCTAATCTTGCTGTATCCATTGAACTCCAATTCATATCTGAACGTACAATCTGGTCTCCTGTACATCCTGAAGGAGTTTTCCACTCTGTTCTTCCAGATTCATCACCATAATATGTTTGTACGCCACCTGGTAATAACAATAATGAAATACCAGAAGTTCCACCATCATGTGCACTAAGCAAAGAATACTTAAAATCATCTGATTTAGAAGATGGTGTATCATGAGAAGAAATATAACTTAATACATTAAAACTAGAATCATTATTGATTTTTTGTGCATAATCTGAATAAATACTTTCCATTTCCTGTGGCTTTTTATTATAATTACGCTGATAAGAGAAATTAATCATAGAGTCAAATCCACCAGTTGAATAATATGCATCCTTACCAACACCATGTCCCCAATGCTCTCCTGTCATCCAGAAATCATCTGTCCATTGTGCCCCTGGCTTGTTCGGATTATTTTTTCTCCATGTTTTCAATGCCTTACTACATGCACTGCTTAATTTTCCCCATTCTTTGGTTTCAATATGTTTTGCTGTATCACAACGGAAGCCATCAACTCCATATTTTTCAACCCAATCACTCAACCATGTAGCTATGTAACCTGTAACACTTGGGGATAATCCTCTTGCACTCATATTAGCCTTTGTACTAGCTACCTTTTCATCATATGTACCCTCTTTTGTCCATTTTGCTTTCAAAATACCAGGTATTCCCGGATCGTTGGTAGTTTCTGTTTTAAAATCTGGCAATCCATCTAAACATTTTGTAATATCATCGTCACCATTTTCACTACCTTTATATCCACTAAATCTATTTCCAAGTGCTCTAACCCAACTACTTCCCCACCAATTAGTGGTCCAATCTCCTGATGGGTCCATCATACCTTGCGATCCATTTTGAGCAGCCTCGCCTGTATAATCATTATACCACTGATACTGCGATTCATCCCATGTATAATAAATATCCTTCCAATTTGATGCCAATTTACCAAATCCATATTCATTAGCAGTTTTAGCATCTGCATATCCTGCATGATTCATAACAATATCAAAAATCACTCGTATACCATGCTCATGTGCTGTATCAATAAATGTCTCTAATTCCTTTTCTGTTCCCATATTAGCATCTACATTTGTATAATCTAATACATAGTATCCATGATAAGAATAATGTTTAAATTTACTACCACATAATGCACCATGAATCTGTTCATATGGCGCAGTAATCCAGATGGCATTTGTTCCCAGTTTGTCAAAATAGCCTTCCTCTATCTTTTCCGTCATTCCCTTTAAATCGCCGCCATGAAAAGTACCAGTTCTGTTTTTATAATCTGCTGCGTTTGCTTCACCTTCTGATCTTCCATAAGAATGATCATTCGATGTATCTCCATTATAAAATCGATCTGTAAGTGCAAAATACACATTTGCATTATCCCATGAAAAAGGTGTATTTACATCTGCAGCAACATCTTCGTCCGCAGTGATATATCCAGTGTCATCCATCGTCACTTTATACACACCATCATCATTCTTTGAGACACCTGTATCTCCTGCTAAGGTACTTGTCTCGTTTTTATTCGCTGTTTTTGCATGCGCCTGCAAGACCTTAGTATAACTAGCAACCGGAAAGCTAGTAGCAACTAAACTCGCAGCCATTGCAACAGCCAACGACTTTTTTAGTTTCTCATTTACCATAGTTTTTCCTCCTTCTAGGCACTTTCACTATTTTAAACTATATTAACTAATTTATTTTAACATTTTTTCACAATTTTATCAACCGAATTTTAAAAAATATATCCATATTTTACAGAGTTTTTTCGATCTTTTGGCATGGAACATAAAATACGCATAAGAAAAACAAGCATCCCTATCATGGAGGAAATGCTTGTTCCCTTTATAACTCTATTTAATAATCATCATCTTTTTCTAACGAAGAACCATACTCTTCTTTAGAATTTTTTCTGTGCCATTTGCATCCTTTATATACAAGTATATACTATATTTTCCCTTTTTCCCAAATGTATATATCTTAGTTTTGCTTTTCCCATATTTTTTTATCGTAATCTTTTTGCCTTTCGCTCTCTTTACTACTATTTTGTACCGCAAAGTTCCGTATCCTGTAGCCTTTACCATAAATTTTACTTTTCTATTTTTTAATTTTGTAATCTTAAAACTTTTTACTGCAATTCTTTCTACTATCTGAAATTCTTTTACACTGCTTATCACATTACCAGATACACAATCCTGTATCAAAACATAAATAGCATAATTTCCCGTTTTCTTTGGTGTCCACTTTGCCACATTATCCACAGAAAAATTTTGATAAAAAACAGAAATCCCGCTCTGCTTATCCAATACATAAAATTTATATCGATAACTGCTACATCCACCTGCCCCTTTTGCACGCATAATAATTGGCGTACCAACCGCTAACGGCGCAGCTTTACTCAATGTAAAATTCACAATATCTAATGTTGTAGTTTTCTCTGTCGTTTCCACTGCTGTATTTTCATCATTTTCTTCCTGTTCTGCCGCATATACAGGCACATTAGACATTAGTAACACAACAATAATTATTGTACTCAATAACGTAAACAACATCCTCTGTATCTTTGCCACAAGCATAAGCTTCCCTTTCTTCGTCCTATTCGTACATTCTTCCTATCTTTATAATTATACAATATTTGTATGTATTCCTCAATATACCGCATCTTCTTGTTTGTGTCAAGTAATCATTGGCACTTTTTTCATTTTTCTTTATAACATCCG
>OGOC01001490.1_pt1 | contig 18392 bp, 14 predicted proteins | sample 1552561 | NCBI WGS metagenome assembly OGOC01 (sample SAMEA2580148, study PRJEB22360) | human gut metagenome | biome: human gut; feature: human-associated habitat; material: faeces | place: Denmark | collected 2008/2010
TTTCATCGTAAAATGTGTGCAAATATTCTTCGCCGCTGCGGTCGTAAACAATCCTTTCGCGCATAATCTTTCCGGCGTTATCATCATAGAATGTTTTTACATAAGGTTTTGAATTTTTTTGAAATTCTTCAACGGAAAATCTACCGTCAGCTTCTTTTCGGCTTATTATTTCGGGGGTTTTGCCATTTGAGGAATATTTTACGGATAAAATCGGGTTTTCAATGTCATACGGCGGATAAATACTTTCCTGATAAAGACTTCCGTCCGGTCTGAAAACATAATTTGCAAAACCCTTTTCGCCTTCATTTGTTGTTGTTCTTTTTGTTAGTTCTGCAGGTTTTCCGTTTTTTCTGTAAACATTTCTTGATTCAAAATTGCCGTCAATATATTTTGTTTCGGTTGTTCTGCCTTTGGAAAATTCCCGTATTGTGTGGGGCGAATTTTCGCCGTTATCATAAATTTCTTCGGTTTTTAACAACCCGTTTTCAAAGTTTTTTTTTGATTTTAAAGAAAACGGTGCGCTGTCATAAAATTCTTCTTCGTTAATTAGCACATTGTTGAAAAATTCCTGTCTTTTTTCAATAAGTTTTGTGCCTTTTTTGTAAATTTCAGTTTTTTCATAGCCGGAAATGTCTTTTGTTGTTTTGCTTAGAAGGGAATTGTCTTTTGTGTTGTATTTGTAAACTGTTATGTTCCCGTTTTCATCTGTTTCTTTTTTCTCGTAAATTCTGTTTTTTTCAATATTTTCTGTGTCGGTTTCGACTTTTATTCCCTCATCTTTGTCAAAATTGCATCCGAACATCGCCTGTTTTGCTCTTTCTTCGTGAATTGCAGGCGATTTCTTTTCGTTTGTTGATAACCGGTTTATTTTTTCGACTTTCATAATTTTTTTATCGGCAAAAATTCAAAAAACTTTAAAAAATAATCCGCTCTGTTACTTTTTGTAACGGAGCGGGCTTTAAATTGCTTTATTGTAAATTATAAAGACTTTAAATATTCGTCCATAGCCTTTGCAGCGCGCTTTCCGGCGCCCATTGCGTTGATAGCGTTGGATTCGCCGACAGGAGCGACGTCGCCGCCGGCAAAAACACCGTCTATCGAGGTTTTTCCGGTTTCTGCATCGACAATAATGTATCCGCGATTGTTTGTTTCGAGCTGTAGCCCCTCATTTTCCGCTGATTTTTGAATAATCGGGTTCGGACCCGTGCCGAGCGCAACAATAACCGTGTCAACATCCATATCTTCAAATTTTCCGGTGCCGACAGGGCGTCTTCTGCCGCTTTCATCGGGTTCGCCGAGCTCCATTATCTCAAATTTCATGCCGTTGGCATAACCATCCTTGTTGTAGATTTCAACAGGCGCATGCAGGAACTTGAAGATTACGCCTTCTTCCTTTGCATGGCGGATTTCTTCAAGACGCGCCGGCAATTCAGCTTCTGTTCTTCTATAAACGATATAAACTTCTTCATAACCCACTCTGACGGCAGTTCTGGCTGCATCCATCGCAACATTTCCACCGCCGATGATTGCTGCTTTTTTGCCGACTTTAAGCGGGGTCGGTGTGTCGGGCAAATTTGCCTGCATGAGGTTTACGCGGGTTAAAAATTCGTTTGCACTGTAAACCCCGTTGAGATTTTCGCCCGGAATGTTCATCATTTTGGGCAATCCGGCGCCGGAACACAGAAAAATTGCGTCATAGCCGTCGTCTTTAAGCTGGTTTATGGTTATTGATTTTCCGACAATAACGTTTGTGTGGAATTTTACGCCGATTTTTTTCAAAGATTCAATTTCTCTGTCCAAAACCGTTCTCGGAAGCCTGAAAGGCGGAATTCCATATCTCAAAACGCCGCCGAGCTTATGAAGTGCCTCAAAAACCGTTACGTCGTATCCGAGCTGCCTTAAATCCGCAGCCGCAGTAATTCCTGCACAACCGGAGCCGACAATTGCTACTTTTTTGCTGTTGGGCTCGATTTTGTTCATTTTAGCGTTTGTTTTGTCGCCGACATAGCGTTCAAGAGCTCCGATTGCGACCGGTTTTCCCTTGATTCCGAGAATGCAATTACCCTCGCACTGACGTTCCTGCGGGCAAACTCTGCCGCAAACAGACGGCAGCATGCTTGTCTGGCGGATGATTTCGCCGGCTTTTTCAAGGTCGCCCTCTTTTACTGCGGCGATAAAATCCGGAATATGGATATTTACAGGGCATCCCTGCACACATTTTGCGTTTTTGCAGTGGAGGCATCTTGACGCTTCGAGTTTTGCCTGTTCATCTGTGAAATTCTCTTCAACAGCCTCAAAATTTGTTCTTCTGACTTTCGGATCCTGTTCTTTCGGGTGCTGTCTTTCTATTTTCTCCATAATTACCTCTAAATTCAAATTATTTTGCCTAATAAAATTATATAATAAAAAGCCGATGAGATTAAATGTAACATTTTGTTAAGGGTGCTGAAATTCGCGCACGCAAAAAGTTTTTATATATATAAGTAAGTGGTTATAAGAAGAAATGAGCAAAAAAAATGGGCAATCCTTTTGACGCAGCACGAATAGATGAATCCAAAAAGCTTAAAGGCGCACAGGGCGCAGGCTCAACCCAATCTGCGGAATCTGTTCAAGATCGTGAGCAAAAAGAGCTGAAATCTACCGATGTTTATTCTTATGCCGGTTCAAACAACGCAAACTGGGGCAATCTTGACGGATTTGAGCGAGTTAGCGTTGAAGAAGATGATGACAATGTGATTAATGATGTAATTGCCGAAAATAAAACCCAAGAGGGCGAAGAAGCCGTTGACGGTGCAGAAGAAGCTATAAAAGGCGCCGAGGATAAAGAAAAAGAGGCAGAAGAAGCCAACGAACAAAAACAACCCCAGAATAAAAAGGTTCAAAACGATAAAAAACAGAGCAAGACTGATGACGCTCCTGCCGCAAACGCAGGTGTGAGCGTGCAAACACCTGCACAATCAGGCGGAACAGGGTCAACTGCCCCGGTTTTGACGCAGGGCGCCTCCGGTAATCTAACCGCAAAAGCTCCTCAGGCGCAGGTTGGTGCAATGGCTGACAGCACTGATGATTCTGACAAAAAAAGTCAGCTCAGCGGACTTGCCTCGCAGGAAGAAGCGGGAATCAGCAGTTATTCTACAAATTTATCAGGTTATAACACATCAAATGCCGCTGTAGCATCCAATAACCAGGCAGCAAATCAGCAAAAAAGTGTTGCCGGTCAGGCTGCTCTTGAGGGCGTTCAGGCATCGGGTACAATTGCATCGGGCGGTGCAAAAGTCGCTGATGGCAAGGGTTCTATAACATCCGGTCAGGCACAAATCCAGCAGGCTGCAACTCATGAAGCAAAAGCTGCTGCCTCTCAGGCAAAAGCAACTATTGCAGCCGGAAAAGCCGCTCAAAAAGCCGGAAAAGCCGCTCAACATACTGCAAAAGCAGCAACTAAAGCCGGAGAAGGCACAGCAAACGCTTCTACTGCTTCCGCTCTTGCCTCAGAAGCTGCTTCTGAAGCTTCAACAGCAGCAGGCATGATGTCTAACCCGTTTACAGCAGCAGCAGGTGCGGCTTTAATGAGCAAAGCTGTAGCTACAGCAGGTGATTCAGCAGGTAAGGCTGCTGTTGCGACTACAAAGTTTGCGGAATCAGCCAAAGAGGGCACAATGAGTGCCAAAGAAATGGCTGAATCTGGTAAAGAAATGGAAAAATCCGGAAAAGAAACGGTAAAAGCCGGAAAAGAGCTTGCAAAAGCGGTTCCTAAAAAGGCAAAAGGTGCTGCTTCAATTGCAAAAGGTACATCAGAAGTCGCAAGCGGCGCAAAAACCGTTGCTGACGGAACAAAAGCCCTGCAAGATGCAGTTACAAAAGAAGATACAGCAAACGCCAGTGCCGCAAACTATCAGGCGCTTGCCGCTTCCGCACAGCAGGAAGTAAATAATTATATGAACGGTTTGATGACATCGAGCCAGCAAATTTCCAACGCTGTAACCGAAGCAATGAAGATTTCCGGACAAAACGGCACAACAACCGATGCGCCGACCGGTAATTCTTCAGGTTCTGCCTCTGCAAATGCCGGCGGTACAGCTTCCGGCTCAAACAGCCCGTTTAGCGGTCTTGCTATAGGCGGTGCTGACGAATCAGGCGGAGCATCTTCTGCATCAAAAACGCAGAAAACCCAATCAAACCAGCAAAATAACAAAAAAAATAACAAAACCGAAAATAAAACCGCAAATAATAATAACAACGGCGGCAACGGAGCTCTAAAAGCAGAAAACAAAACCGCACAGGTTCAAAATAACTCAGTTCAGAATGCAAGCGCGCAAACCGGCTCGCAAAATGTAAATCCATTCCTTTTGAATTTGAAATAAGGGGGCGCAGTGTTCAAGTGCACAAAAAAACGTGCTGTCATTCCGAACTTCTTTGAAAAAGGGGACGCCAGAGCCACAGGCGATGGCTGTGATCCTGTCTCCGTAGTGAAGCGGAGTGTCGGAATCTGTTTGATGAGAAATATTTAATTAAACGGGTTCGACCCTGAACCAAGTTCAGGGTGACAAAAAGCGTGCCGTTATGCTGAAACTGGTTCAGCATCGCAAAATTTAAGCAAATATGCCAGAATTCTGCCTAAATTCCTGCTTTTGCCGATTTTAGAATGCCAATCCATTTTGTTTTGTCGGCTTCTGAAATTACGCCTTTTTTTGCGTAATGAATATGGTAAATTGCTGTCGGAGTTTGAATTATTCTGGCGATTTCTGACTCTTTGCCCTGATCAAAAGACCATTCGTAAAGAATTTCGCTGTTTGTTTCGTGAAGATTTTTTCTCACGAATGATTTTTTTGTGTCTTTTGCCATGTTTTCAATGGGCGCAATGTGCGACGCAAGGTATTCTGACGGAGAATACTGAAAAGAATCGTTAAGCGCAAAATACTGAACAGTCACAAGCTCTGTCCACTGGTAATTTTTGACATCTTCACCCTTTTTCCCGTATTCGGTTATTCCGTTTTTATCGTTTGCCACCTCATAAGCCTTTTCCCACACCGTTTTGTCCAGCGGAATATCGACTTTGTATGACGGAACAGCGTTTTTCGGGTTAATTTTTTCTCTTATCGGGATGTCGCCCTGTGCGTTCCAGTTTCTTTCTTCCCGTTTTATCTCGTTAATGAGGTTTTTGTAATATGCTTTTGATGAATCGGGCATGGATTCCAGCGCAAGTGCTGTTTCGTAAAAATCAATTGAGGAAGCATAGTCATGCTGCTTTCTTTTTAACTCTCCGAGAAAAGTATATGCGTTCCACCTCGAAGGAAACTTTGAAACGGCATCTTGAAGAACTCTTTCTGCAGATGTGTCATCGCCTTTATACATATAGCTTGTGCCCAGATAACACATTGCGCTGTAAGAGTCAGGATGTGCGTTCAGAGCATTTGTGAAGTCAATGATTGCCACATCGTAGTCTTTTTGTTCGTAGGCTTTCATTCCTTTGTCAAAATCCGCATTAGGATTGAAGATTTTCTCCAAATCCACAGATTTTGTGCACCCGCATAATGCTATTATTGACGAAATTATTAATAATGTCGAAAGTTTCTTTTTCATGTTCCTTTTTTCAGGCTCTTATCTGTCACGGAGCTTTGCAAGAAGATTGAGAATCTCAATGTAAAGCCATACCAGCGTAACCATTAGTCCGAAAGCACCGTACCATTCAAAATGTTTGGGCAAAAGGTTTTCTTCAGCTCTCTGGATAAAATCAAAGTCTAAAAGCAGGCTTAAAGCAGCAATTACAACAATAACGGCGCTGATTCCTATGCTCAAAGGCGATGAACCGGTTATGAACGGCAATGAATGTCCGAAAAATCCCATAATAAAATTAATAAGATACATCGCAAGAATCGTGACCATTGATATAAAAAGCACGCTTCTGAATTTTTCCGTAACTTTGATAATTTTTGTCTTGAATAAAAACAGCATTACAAAAAGTGCACCGAAAGTGCCAGCGATAGCCTGAATCGCGATTCCCGGGAACTGCACCTCCAGAAGAATTGAAATTCCACCCAAACAAGCTCCTTCCGCAAATGCATAAACAGGCGCAAGATAAGGCGCGGTTTTGGGCTTAAACGATATTATCAAAGCAAGTATAAATCCGGCAATCAACCCTATCATGGTTGTCATCATAACTTTGTCCGCATAGCCCATGTATGCTTCATAAACTACTGCGGCTGCTGAAACAGCAAGAATTGCGAACAAAATGAACGCTTTATTTACTGCACCTGAAGCAGTCATTGGCGCTTCGCCCAAAATCTGCTGGTTATTAAATCTATCGCCCGAAAAAACGGGATTTGAGCTTCTGAACATAAATCTCACTCCTCAATAAATAACTTATACAAAAACATTTTACCACATTTTTCACAGGTGAAAATACTCCTGTTGTTTTTTTCGGATATAATTGTTAAAGTCGAAGTTCCGATTTATAATCCGTTAAGCGGCAAGACCTAAGGAGAGAAAAAATGACTGAACTGCTCAAAAACGCACTAGATTTATTTTATGCAAACAAATATGAAGAAGCTGTTGAACAATTCCTTAAAATGGAAGAGGAAGACGACCAGAACGCGCGTCTTTTGAACAATATCGGTCTTTGTTATGCAAATTTGGGTGATTATGAAAAAGCTCACTGGTACTACGGAAAGGCTCTTGCTCTTGACACGAAACAGGCACAAACTTATGTTAATGAAGCGGATTTGCTTTTTAAAGAGCACAGAATTCTCGACGCAATCGAGCTTTTGCAAAACGCGGTCTATGAGCTGCCTGAAGACGTGACAACAAGGCATTATCTTGCGCGTGTTTACATGGAAGACAAGCGTTATGAGGAGGCGATTCAGGCTCTGGATGCGGTTCTTGAACTTTCTCCGAAAAATCCTGATGCGCATTGGGATTTGGGCATGGTTTATTTTGAATTAGGTGACTGGCACAGCGCTATAGGCAATTTTGAGCAGGTTCTTGAAGTTGTTGAAAACAATCCACTCATTTATTATCAGACAGGGCTTGCTTATGAGGCAAATGACGAGCAGGACAAGGCTATTTCAAATTATATGAAAGCTATTGCTGCAAATCAGACTTTTCCGCTCGCTTATAAAAAACTCGGAATGCATTTTGCAGCGCGCGGCGACAGGGATGGGGCGATTGAATATTATGAAGATTATCTGAAATTCGATTTGCCAGAACAGGAAAAAGAAGAAATCAACCGCCGTGTCAGGGAAATAAAGGTAAAAGCCGGTGAAGTGAATTAGTGGGTGTAGATTTTTGTTTAAAATCTGATTTTTCAAGCCACTGCAACCCTGAAACAAGTTCAGGGGGACAAAAAACGTATTGTCATTCCGAAATTGCAGCTCCTCTTGTTTGTGAGGAACGAGCAATACAAGGGAGGGTACCCTTTAGGGTAATTCGGAATCGCAAGATTGAACTCCATAAACGGTTAAGCAGGTTTAGTCCTGCAAAATTAACACATTCATCTTCAAAAATCGTAATATTAGGACAATTTTTTGTACATAATTGTTTTTTTAATCTACAATAATGATATAAAGGGGAATACGGATAGCGGTTGATGTTAAACAATGCCTCAAAAGCCTCAATAAGAAACAGTTTGCGCGAGTACAACGACTTGATTGAAACGATTGCAAAAATCGAGTTTAAAAAGTTGTCGTCAGCTTATCTTATTGATTTTTCAGAGCTTATAAATATCGGAACACAGGTTATTCATCACCTGTGTACGAGTTCTAACATCGAAAATTACAACAAATCCTACATTTCAACAGCAATCAAATGGGCAATCAGAAACGAAGTCCGCAGAAGATACAAATGGTATTCCTTAAAAACCAAAAAGGCCCCCGTGCCTACCGAAGAAAATAAAGGCGAAATCCGTGACGCAGTTTATAAAGCCATTCTTTCAATTGATGAAATGGCGGACGCCGAAAATCCTACCCAGATAAAGGACGAATCAATGTCCCCTGAAGACTCAATTGTGTTCAACGAATTGAGTACAGGACTAAAAGAAGCGATTAAAAAACTTCCCACGAGAGAACGCGAACTTATTGAGGCAAAATTCTTCAAAGACAAAAAATTAAGAGAACTGTCCGATGATTTTAACATTTCACCCTCAAGAATCTCCAGAATTATCCAGTCCGGATTGAACAAAATCAGAAAAGAGCTGGAAAAGAATAATCTGGTTTAAGTATAAAATGAAATAATCTGCATCACGCAAACAGCGCTTCAACATAATCTTTTGCGTCGAAATCTTTTAAGTCTTCCATCTTTTCGCCCACACCGATTAATTTAACCGGAAGGTTCATTTCCCGCGCAATAGCTATAATTATCCCGCCTTTTGCCGAGCCGTCGAGCTTTGTGAGGGCGACGGATGTGAGATTTACGCATTCTGTGAAAACTTTGGCCTGCGAAAGCCCGTTTTGTCCGGTGTTTGCGTCTAAAACGAGAATTGTTTCGCGAAGAGCCTCCGGAGCCTGTTTATCAATAACCGACTTAACTTTTTGCAGCTCCTGCATAAGATTAAATTTGTTCTGCAAGCGTCCTGCCGTATCAACCAGCACAACGTCAAAATTTTCGGATTTTGCTTTTTTTATTGCGTCAAAAACCACAGACGCGGGGTCAGCACCGTCATTTCTGACAATCTGCGCACCTGCACGCTCGCTCCAGATGTTGAGCTGTTCTTCTGCGGCTGCTCTGAAAGTGTCGCCTGCTGCAACAAGGACTTTTTTTCCCTGTATTCTAAATCGGTTTGCGAGTTTGCCGATGAGCGTGGTTTTTCCAGCGCCGTTTACCCCGACAATAAAGTAAATATTTAACTCCCCGTCTTTGTACGAAAGCACGTTTGAGCCGGCGTTTTGAAGAATAGACGAAAATTCATTTTTTAAATATTCTTTAACCTGTGATGGCTTCAATTTTTGACCGGAACGGAGCTTGTCAACGATTGCTGACGCCGTATTCACGCCTAAATCTGCCTTGATTAGCAGCTCTTCCATGTCATCAAGGATAAATTCATCAAATTCTTCCTCGTCCTGCAGCCTTGAAACAACATTCCCGACAAGAGTTTCGGAGGTTTTTTCAATTGTTTTTTTTAAGTTGTCAAAAGTCAGTGAAAAAAAGCCCTTTTTTTCTTCCGGCTTATTTTCGCTGTTTTGTGGCTCATTCTGGTCTTTTTTCTTAAAAAAATCAAACATTACTTATCTTTTTTTGCTGCCTTAATTTCTTCAACAACTTTGCCTAAAATTCCGTTAATGAAAGAGGATGAATCGTCGGTGGAGTACTTTTTTGCAAGCTCCAGAGCCTCATCAATAACAACTTTCATCGGAACATTTTCAATAAACATCAATTCTGCAATCGAAATGCGCAAAATATCCTTGTCAATTTTTACAAGGCGGTCAATATCCCATCCGTGAGCATATTTCTTGATAAGAGTGTCAATTTCATCGCTATGTTCTTTGTATGCGTTGGCTATTTCAAAAACGTAGCTTTTTACGTCGCCGGTATGTTCAAGCGCGGTCATTTCAGCTATTTCTAGTGCCAGAACGACTTTGTCCGCAATATCAATCATTTCATCAATGCGTCCGGTCATATCAGACGTCATCGGCAGCGGAACAGGCACATTTGCCACATTCAGCGGGCGTGAAAGGTTGATTTCTGAGTCTGCTTCGTAGGTTTCAATGTCTTCTTTCATCTTGTAAAGACCGCCGAGGCTGATTTTTAGCTCTTCTGCGGCGTTGTTTGTCAAGGTTCTTACAGATTTGAGGACAATATCTTCAAATTCTGTCTGGTTGTATTTTGTAATTTTTTTATCAAACTGGGAAAACAGTATCAATGCCAGTTCCCTTGCTGCTCTGCGTGCTTGCATGTCTATATTCCTATTTAAATTTTTCTTATTTTTTATTAAGACACAAAAAAACGCAAAATAAAAGAAGAATTTTAAACTTTATGCCGTGAAAAAAAGAAATATGAAAGTGTTTTCTTTGTAGAGACTATGAACCCTACCCATTTTGGGCGGGAGAATCGGAACGGAAAAAAAATACTTTTATATTTCTTTGGAATTGCAATAATTTTTGTAATGGCAGATTGCTTCTGCGCAAAATGTATGGATTTCCCTTTTCCGTTCCGATTCCCCCGGCGTGCGCAATTTTATTCTTTGACTTTACGATTTTCGACGCCTCCGCCATAGTCACTCCAAAGGGAAATCCAGACATTTTGCTTTGGAAGTTCTATGTTTTTTATTATTTGATGTTTTCCTTTTTTTTATATAAAATTTTTATATAGAAAAATAAGAGGGAGTACTATGTCCGAGCAAAAAAGTATGGAATATAAAGATACATTGAACCTGCCGCAAACCACACTGGCAATGCGTGCTAATGCGGCTCAAAAAGAAGTCGAAACACAAAAATTCTGGGAAGAAAACAAAATTTATGAAAAAAATCTTGCCCAGCGTGATAAAGCGAACAAATTCATCCTCCACGACGGGCCTCCGTATTTGAGCTCCGACAAAATCCACATTGGGACTGCACTGAATAAGATTTTGAAAGATATTGTAATAAAATACAAATCCCAGCGCGGTCATTATGCACCTTACGTTCCGGGCTACGATGCTCATGGGCTTCCAATTGAAAATGCCGTTGTGAAAAAAATCAAAGGCGGAAGAGAAGCAATCTCCCCCGCAGAATTGCGCGCAAAATGCAGAGAATTTGCAATGCAGAACCTCAAGGGGCAGGAAGCAAACTTCAAACGTCTTGGCGTTTGGGGCGACTGGGAACATCCTTATATTACAATTGCACCTGAAGTTGAAGCCGAACAGGTCAGAATTTTCGGCGAAATGTACAAAAAAGGCTATATAGAAAAAGGGTTAAAACCAGTTTACTGGTGCGCCTCATGCGAAACCGCGCTTGCAGAAGCAGAAGTTGAATACGCAGACCACACTTCGACTTCGATTTATGTGAAATTCAAATTTGAGCCCGAAGATATGGCTGAAATCTACAAAAAAGCAGGAGTTCAAACAGAAAAACCGCTTTTCGCCGTAATCTGGACAACAACTCCCTGGACAATCCCTTCAAACCTCGCAATTTGCTTGAACGCAAAGCTTGAATATTCGCTCGTAGAATACAAAAATGCTGTTTATACAATCGCACAGGGGCTTTTGGCAAATTTTCTTGCTGATAACGGCATTGAAGAAAAAGATATCAAAATTCTCGGCTCCCTGACAGGTGCAGAACTTGAAAATTATAAAACAAAACACCCGCTTTACGACCGTTTCAGCCCTCTGCTCAACGGTGACCATGTTACTCTCGATGCAGGTACCGGATGCGTTCACACTGCGCCCGGACACGGCCTTGAGGACTGGGAAGTCTGCCAGAAATATGGAATCTCTGTTCTGTCGCCTCTTGACTCAAAAGGCTGCTGGACAAGCGAGGTGCCTGATTTGGAGGGCGTACCTTATTACAAAGGAAATGCGATTGTTATCGAAAATCTTGAAAAAGCGGACGCTTTGATGTCAAAAGCCGACATCAGCCACAGCTATCCGCACTGCTGGCGCTGCAAAAATCCGGTAATTTACCGCGCTACACCACAATGGTTCGTCAGAGTTGACAAATTCCGTGAAGAAACCCTCGAAGAAATCAAAAAAGTAAAATGGATTCCCGCCTCCGGTGAACAGAGAATCTCAAACATGGTTTCATTGAGAAGCGACTGGTGTATTTCGCGCCAGAGAGCATGGGGCGTGCCGATTCCGGTCTTTTATTGTGAGGATTGCGGTGAAGCTATCGTTACTGACGAAACAATAAAAAAAGTAGCGGATTTATTCGACAAAGAATCCTCTGACGGCTGGGTAAAACACAGCGCAGAAGAGATTCTGGGCGAAAATTTTATCTGTCCGAAATGCGGCAAAAAACATTTCAAAAAAGAAACCGACATTATGGACGTGTGGTTTGATTCGGGCATTACGCACCGCGCAGTTGTCGAAAAAAGACACGAAGAACTCGGACATTTGCCGGTTGAAATGTACTTGGAAGGCTCCGACCAGCACAGAGGCTGGTTCCAGTCTTCACTTTTGACTGCTGTTGCAACAAGCGGAAAAGCACCTTACAAAACCGTTCTCACCCACGGATTTGTGCTTGACGGCGAGGGCAGAAAAATGAGCAAATCGCTCGGAAACGTAGTTCTTCCGCAGGAAGTTACAAAAGTCTATGGCGCTGACGTTTTGAGGCTCTGGGCGGCTTCTGTGGACTACAGAAATGACGTAAAAATCGGCGAAAACGCAATTAAACAGCTCGTTGAAATCTTCAAAAAAATAAGAAATACATCAAGATTCCTGCTGGGCAACCTTTTTGACTTTGACCCGGCAAAGGATTACGTTGAATACAAGGATTTAAAAGCGCTTGACAAATTTGCGCTCCACAAGCTCAATACCCTGATTTCAAATGTAACGGAAGCCTTTGAGGATTACGAATTTTACAAATACTTCCAGCAGCTGCAAAACTTTGCTGCGGTTGATTTGAGCTCGTTCTATCTTGATATTGTAAAAGACAGGCTCTACACAGCGGGCAAAAAATCCCTCTCAAGACGCGCCTGCCAGACCGTGCTTTATGAAATTTCGCAGGCTTTGACGAGAATCCTCGTTCCTGTTATGCCGCATCAGGCTGAAGATATCTGGCAAAACACGCCCGAAGCTCAAAGAGGCGGATTGGAAAGCATTTTGCTCTCTGATTGGCCCGAAATGAAAGAAGAATGGAAAAATGAGGCTCTTGAGGAGGAATTCACGAAGATTCTTAAATTGAGAGAAATCGTTTCAAAAGCGATTGAGCCGTTAAGAGCGGAAAAAATCATCGGAAGCTCGCTTGAGGCTGCTGTTTACGTAAAAGGTGGCGAGGAAACGCTTTTGAAAAAATATGAATCTGAACTTGGCAATATTTTCATTACATCGCAGGCTGTTTTGACAGACAAAGCGCCGGAAAACGTACTGAATGAGCTGACAGAAGACGATTACACAATCTATGTGACCAAAGCACATGGCGAAAAATGCGAAAGGTGCTGGAAATACAGAAAAATGGAAGACGGAAAAACCATCTGTGCCGAGTGCCTTGAGGCTGTTAACGAATAATCGAAAAAAGCTCCGGAATCCGGAGCTTTTTGATAGCAAAAAATATTTTTACGGGATTTAAATAATTATGAAAGTTGCACAGAACTGTTTTATTCCCCGTATAAACAATATTTTTTCCAAAAAGCAGAATCACCCTGTTTCTTTTGGCGGAGCCGGTGATTCATTCGTCTTGGGGGACAGCTGCATTGAAAAAGTTAATATTTCTACGCGTGAGCCGGCAGTTTTTAAAAAGCCTATACCTCTTTTGCAGGCAATGGTTGTCCTTGCCCGTTCTGAAAACAAAGATTTAGCGGAAATTTTGAACAGAAAATTGTTTCAAAAAGAAATGATTGCCGCATTCGCCTCTGAGGTTATGAATATTCCTGAAATTTCAGATATAAAAGTAAAAAGTCTTTTTGGTCTGGGATGTTTTGCGATGGTTTTTGAGACGGAAGACGGAAAAATATTGAAAATTCTGGAAGGAAATCATTTTCCGCGTAATCGTAAACCCGATGATTTTGACGCACCCATCGAAAAATCAGGCAAAGGGCGCTATCTCTATTATTATCTTGAAAAAAAGGGCAATGTTGATGATGTCAGCGGGAAAGAAATAGAAGATTTATGCAAATATATTGAATCAAAAGGCTATATTTTAAAGGATGTGAAATATTTGGATGGCGCAATAAAAAAAGAACAATTTGCGAAATTTGATGACGGCAAAGTCTATCTTCTCGACCCTCAATGCGCAATAAAACGCTAAAATTGTTAATTTATGTAAATGTAGAATGTTTTTTTTAGCAATTCATCGTTTTCAGGTTCATTGTCTGATTATGATTAAAAATATCCCACTAAATACCCGAATTTATCGTCCCTCAGCGTATCAAGCTGCGCCGTCATTCAAATCAGTGCCGGTTCAAACTCTTACACATACAAATATAGGCAGCTGTCTTGAAGGTTTTATCGGAAAAGTGCGCGTAAGAAACGCTGCTGACAGGCAGGCTTGTTATCTTGATGTTTTTAAGAAATTTATTGACAGAAATACGGAAAATTATGCACTTAAAAACGAAGCGGGGGATATTGTCGGAGAAATAGATGTTTCTATAAGAAAACTTTTGCCAAATCCTTATGATTGTCATCAAAATGCGGGTGATCCCAGCCATGTTTTTGTTGATAATTTGCGGAATTACTCAATGCCGGGAACCCCTTATACCAAAAAGGGGCTGAATTATTTAAAAGACATCGGAACGCGGCTGCTTCAGATTGCCCAACGCCGCAGCGATGAGGCCGGCTGTCTTGGTAATATAAAACTGATTTCTAAAAATGAGTCAAAGCCCTGGTATTTGAATGTTATCGGTATGGCGGAAGAATTTCCTGCATTACCCGGTTTTAAATTCAGAATCGGCAATCCGAATGCTCTGTATTTGCCCCCACATAATAAAGAACCGTTATCCCGCCTGCAAGGCGGATTATAAATAAAAAATGAGGTTCTGGCAGCCCAAAATCATAACGCGCTGACAGAATCAACGCCCATTTCTTTCAATATAGCAATATAAGTGTTGTAATAAACACCGACAGCGTTGATATATTCATTCAGATACTCTTGATGGGTGTGCTCGTTTATAATCAGGTTCATCAAATTAGCCTGCCCTTTTTGATAACGTGCTTTTGCGAGTTTTAGAATTTCCTTTGATTCGTCAAGAATGTCGCTGTAATGCTCAACATTCTCTTTTGCAATCAAAAATTTGTCATAATTCGTTTTCAGCGTGTTTTTAGTAATGTTTACTCGCGCTTTGTAATCAAGTTCTGTCTGCTCAATGGCAAGCTTGGCACTTTCAATCTCGGGTGTATAGCGGTAAAGTACGGGCATATCCGCACCTACGGCAACAAAAGCGCCTGTGAGATGTTCGCCGTCGGATTTGTCACCCATTGAAAAAGCATACCCCCCGCCGACTGACACATCCGGAATTCTGTTTCTTTTGGCAACTTGCAGCTCTTTTTTGCTTTTTTCTATGTTTAATTTGGCAAGCTGTAAATCATGCCTGTGCTCCATTGCCATTTTTTCAGCCTCATCATAAGAAGGCACCTCGATTTCGTTCAAAAATGACTTGTCAAAAAGAGAATCTTCAAGCGAGTCATAGAAAGTGTCATTATTTTCAAGGTTTAGCACCCTGTTAAAATTGTATCTGGCTGTTTTTACGTTTGCTTTTGCTTTGTTAATCGCAATTAGCTGCTTTTTAAGCCTCATATCAGCCTGTAGAAACTCGATTTTGTAGTTTTCCGAGTTCTGCGGTTTTTCTTTTGCAAGCCGCAGCATTTCTTCAAGTAGCTCTTTTCGCTCTTCCATAATTTGAAGCTCGGATTTAGCCTGCAAAAGGTTGAAATAGGCGGTTCTGATTTTTAATTTCAGCTCAAACTCATAATACTGCACGCTCTGAGAAACAGCTGAAGCGTTTACAATTGCGGCATCTTTTCTTGCGCCTCTTTTGGCTATTTCAAGCGGCAAAATAACACCCACTTGGCTTGAATTTGCGTTTGAGATTTTACCGGTAAGAATGTTGGACTGGATTTGCGGATTTTTGAGCTTGTTAGCTGATTTAATCTGATATTTTGCGATTCCGAGGCTTTTTCTTTTCTCCTGAAGCCCGATGTTGCCATTTACAGCCATTTCCATTGCCGTAGGCAAAGAAACCCTGTTTTCCGGCGGCACTGTTTCACCTAAAACGGGCAGTATAGTCGTAAATCCCAGTATTAATGTTATCAATGTCTTTTTCATTCGGATATAAATTATAGCATGAAAGTTTTTAATCGGCTATTTTTATCTTAAAATTTTGAATTGCCTCACCGCACAAGAGTTTGCGCTGATTTTCAAGATTGTTTTTTACGGCAAAAATCCAGCCTGTTTTCGGGTTAACAAAGAGGAAAAAAGCCGCTTCGCTCTCCAGAATGCGCTGCCTGCTGTCGATTTGGAGCTCGCCTTTGTCAGAAAGCTCAAACATTGTAAAAGAAAGCGGTGAAGTCACGTGACTGTCGATAAAAGCGTCGAATTTTGTATTTCTCTGCTTTGTCATGTCCCTTAAAAGCGGTTCGCCTTTGTAGGTTGTGCACCATTGATAGAGTCTGGTAATAATATTATCAATTCTATCTGACAAGCTCATTCAAAAGCCCCACAAATTCTTCTACAACTTTTTCGTTCCATTTTTTGCCCGATTCCCGGGTGATTACGTCAATGATTTTTTCGTTTGACATAGCTTTTCTGTAAGGTCGATCCTGTGACATTGCCGTGTAAGCGTCAATAAGCAGGATAATCTGCGAGGAAATCGGAATCTGGGCGCCTGATTTCTTGTTGGGATAACCGGTTCCATCCCAGTTTTCGTGGTGATTTTCGATTATCGGGATAATATCGGTTATTGAGCTTATTGGCTGGAGGATTTCCCTTGCTGCAATAATTGGATGTTCGTGAATTTTTTGCTTTTCATCGGGGGTTAACGGAGAGGTTTTGTTGAAAATCTCTTCCGGAATCATAATATTGCCGATATCGTACAAAAGCATTGCTATTTTCAGCCTGTCAATGTCTTCTTTTGATATTTCCAGTTTTTTGGCAAGTTTTATGGCCAGTGAAATTTTTGATTTTGTTGTGCCGCTTGAAATTGACGGATTGTATGATTTTGAAATCATATCTACGATTGAATAAAGCGATTCTTTTGCCTGCCTTGAGTTTTCATGGACAATATCAAGTTTTGAGGTCAATTCTCTGGTTAATTCTTCCGGAACAGGTATTCTGCGCTTGTTTAAAATATCCATAAATGCGCCGTAAGCAACTTCCTGCCAGCTTTCTTCTTCGTTTTGCTTTGCAATGGTTACGCGGTTTCTTCCGTTTATTTTTGAGCGATACATTGCCTGGTCGGTCATTTCGACCAGCTCATCAACGTTCATAGAATGCTCGGGATAGGTTCCTACGCCGATACTTGCGGTGATTTTGCCGATTTGGGGAACTTCTTCGTTCTCAATCGCAGCTCTGATACGCTCTGCTGCAACCATCCCGCCGTTTGAGTCAATACCCGGAAGTAAAATGCTGAATTCTTCTCCTCCGAGCCTCGCAGGAATATCAATTGAGCGTGCATTCTTCTTCATAACGTCGGCAATCGCTTTGATTGCGATATCTCCCGCCATATGCCCGTAAGTATCATTTATTTTTTTCAAATAATCCAAATCCAGGCTTATTATAGTGAATGGCTGGTTTAAGCGTCTGGCACGGTCTGCTTCTTTTTTCAATTCTTCCGAGAAATAACGCCTGTTGTACAGCTCTGTCAATGAGTCAGTGACCGCTTCTTTCTTCATTGTTTCAAAAAGGTTAGCGATAGTTATTGCCATTTCTACCTGATTGGCAAAAAGGCTTAAAAAATTTAATTCTTTGTCGGTTACGCCCTCTCTGGGCGAAAATACCATCATTACGCCGAAAGGATTTTGATTTTGAAACAGAGGTATTATAATAAGAAATTTACTCACTCCGAGTTTGTTAATCTGTTGTATTTTTTCAGCGTCAATATCAATCAGCAGGTTGTTAATTACCTCTAAATATTCTTTTGTGTAAAGTATTTTGTGCTCTTTGAGGCATCTTGCGATGGGCGAGGCTTCATCGTACCTCAGACGGTAATTTTCAAAATCGCCTCCGGCATGCGCCTGAAGGGCTTTTAATATAGGGCTCATTGAAAACGCTTTAATATTAAAGAAAAAGCCGTTTTCATCTTCATTCAGCTTTAAAATTGTGCTGTTAATGTACCCCATTTCGCCGTGGAGCGAGTTAACCAGCTTGTCGAGAACAGAAGCCAGCGGCTGCGATGAATTCATTAGCTCCCAAACATGTTTTAAGGTCAAAAAAGCCTTATTTGCCTGGTCGAGCTCCTGTGTCCTTTCTAATATTTCCTGCTCAAGCGCCAGATTTCGTTCATAAACCTCCAGAAAATCCTTTTTGTTGGTGGAAATGCTGTATTCTATTTCGTTAACCTGCCGAACAAAGTCTTTTATTTTATTAAAAATGTCCATTAAAACGTTTTGAATGCTTTCAACTATTTTTATTAACACACGCCCTGACGGGCTCAGGCTATTTATTATACAACTTTTGATTTGAGTTGTAAATTATACTTAAATTTAATATTTTTTTACAAATTACAAGAAATTTTGGGTTTTTTGGTGGATTCTCATCTGAAAAAATTTGATTATTATTATGAGGTCCGAGAAAAATTCGTGATAAGGAACGAAGTGACGTGAACGAATTTTTTGAGTG
>OGOC01001494.1_pt1 | contig 18354 bp, 16 predicted proteins | sample 1552561 | NCBI WGS metagenome assembly OGOC01 (sample SAMEA2580148, study PRJEB22360) | human gut metagenome | biome: human gut; feature: human-associated habitat; material: faeces | place: Denmark | collected 2008/2010
GTTAGAGTAAGGGTTTCCGGCTTTTTACTTTGCTCTTTTCTACTGTTTTCAGCGTTTTTGGGTCAGCCGGCATTTTCAGCAGGCATCTCAAGCGACCCGATAGAACTTCAAACGCCTACGCTTGGCGAAAATTCTGGCTACAAGCTCACTCAGGTCGCCGCGGAAGCTAATAATACGATAACAAAATATCTGGAATCACAAGACGGCTCGATTACGCCTCAATATTACGCCGTAAACCTTGCAAATACTGAATACGGTCACAAAGATAACTTTGATGATGTAAAATACTACAAATTCGACAATTCCAGCGGTAATGTTGTGCTAAAAGACGCACAGAAAGGGGATTATGACATAGCTTATTATGTTGATTCGGCAAGATTGGCAGACCAGAATCATTATTCAGGTGCTGTAGATAAAGATTTTGTTAACATAGAACAACTGAGAATTTCCACTTCGAATTCTCTGGTGAGTGTAGCCGGTGATTTTATTGGCAATAGCCGTGAGGATCAAAACGGAATTGCTATCATAAATATGCAGTCTGGCGGTTATGCAGATAGCATTGTTGGGAATTTTATCAATAATACTGTCACAGGAAATCCGTACTGGGGACGAGGCAGCATATTGTATCTGGAAAATGGAGCTAAAGTCGATTCTTTTAGCGGTAATTTTATTGGAAATTCTTCGATTTCATCCTCTGATAACGCAAGTGGTGGCGTATTATTTACTTCCAGCGGGTCTATTGACGCTATTTCCGGATTTTTCGTTGCAAATCATGCTAAAGGCCAACGCATGGCTCAGGGCGGGGCTTTATATATTAGCATGTCAACGGTCGGCACAATTGTAGGAGATTTTATCAATAATTATGCAACAACAGATAATAGTGCCATGGGTGGTGCAATATTGGTGCAACGTTCGTCAGAAATAACAAGCATAACCGGCGATTTTATCGGAAATTACATTGAAACAATTACAGGTAGTGCTTATGGCGGGGCGATTTATATCAATGATGCAAAAATAGGCACTATAACCGGTGATTTCATCAACAATTATGTATCCGGTAATAGTGCTGTTGGTGCAGCTATTCATTTGACGAATTGGGCGAATTTGGAACATATAAATGGAGATTTTATCGGAAATATAGCAAGGGGAGTTATTGCAGCAAATGGCGGTGCAATATCCAACAGCGGCGCAACAGTACTAGGAGAAATCTCCGGCTCTTTCATCAACAACCACACAGAAATCACAGGAACATCCAACCTCGCCCTCGGAGGAGCCATCTACACAAGCCGCAACCTTACCATCTCCGCCAACAACAAATCTATCGAATTCACCGGAAACTGCACTCAGGACTCCCGAGGAACCATCCCGAACGCGATCTTCGTCCTCGCAAACTCAAGCGCCTCCCCCACAATAACCCTAAACGCCACAAATAACGGCTCAATCACCCTCAACGACCAAATCGACGGTGGTAATCCCTCCGGCTCGACAATCAGCCGTACCTACGCCTACACCCTCGCCCTATCCGGTGACAATACTGGCAAAATCCACATAAACAACGAAATAATCAATGCAAACATAACCCTGGACGCCATAACTCTCCACCTCGGCTCCGACAACGTTCTGGCCCAATCAGTCTCCCTCAAAATCAACTCCGGCTCCCTCAACACAATCAATAACTCCACAAACCCCCTCTCAATCCCTAACCTAACCCTAAACGGCAACCTCAACTACGCACTCGACGTCAACCTCACCTCCCAATCCGCCGATACACTCCAAATTACCTCCGCAACTAACCCCTCAAATATCCATATCTCCGAAATTAACACCATCGGCGACATCCCCACCGGACAATCCGCCTCAATAATCCCGTTTCTCACCGGAAATTACTCCCAAAATATCACAACAACCCTCGCCAACGAACTCTCAACAATCTACGGACAATCCTACGCCTACAACGTCGGAATCTCCAACCAAAACCTCGTCTTTATCCAATCCGAGAAAATCCCCGGCCTCCCGGGCGCCCTTTCGGACAATGGCGACCGTACCTTCATCATGCAATCCGACGAATCAATAACAGCATGGGTTTCTAACACGCAAAACAGCATGCAAGGCAATAACCTCGTCATCCAGGGCAACAACTACGCCATAATCGGCAACTCTAACCCCGGAATTATTATAAACCCCTCCCAAACCCTCACCATCAAAAACGTCAGCGAAATCTCCGGCTTCAACTCCTCCGAAAATGGCGCCTTCCTCAACAACAACGCCATTCTTAACATCATTGCCGAAAATACCGATACATTTATCCAAAATAACACCGCAAACGCCCAATCCAACGCCATCCACAACATCAACGCAACCCTAAATCTCAATGCCGCAGACAAAAACGCCGTAATCCTTAACGACAAAATTACATCGGACAACTCCTCAATCCTCAATATTAACCCATCAAACCCAAACACCCCCGCAAACGGCACAATTGTTATAAATAACGACATGTCCGGCTTCACAGGTACCGTAAACCTCTACAACGGCACCCTCAAGCTCGGCGAAAACGCCTCCCTGCCCAATTCTGCCCAATTTAACGTTTTCAATGGCACCCTCGACCTCGCAAATAACTCAACCAACCTCACAACGTTCAATAACCTCAACATTCAAGGCACCGCCCTCAATCTCTCCATCGACGCCGACCCCGCAAACTACTCAATCGACCAAATCTCAAGCTCAAACACCATCTCTGAACCCGGAAAAATTAATGTGACAAACATTAACCTCCTCTCCGACGCTACTGAACCACAAATTACCCTCAATTTCGCAGAAAACAGCCTCAAAGATGCCGTAATCTACTCCGGTAAAGATATCAGCTACTCAAATATCTATAAATATTCCGTTAAATACGACACAAATACCGGCGATTTCACTTTCTCACGCTACTCAACCAGCACCTCCGACGGCTTCAACCCCGCTGTCATCTCCGGCGAAATAGCTCAACAAGGCGCTTTCCTCTCCATGCTCGATATCTACCAGCAAGCCTTCAACAACTTCGACATGCGCCTCATCCAATCCCCAATTTCTACTCAAATTAAACTCCGTAACAAATTCTCCTCCCTTAATAACGTAAATTACCAAAAACCACACGAAAACCTCTGGTTTAGACCTTTCACAACTTTCGAAAATGTCCCCCTCAAAAACGGCCCAAAAGTCAACAACGTCAACTATGGCTCAATCTTCGGCGCTAACTCCGACCTCACCCCCGTAAAATACGGCTTCCTCCGCTCAATCGGCGCCTATACCGGCTATATCGGCTCCCATCAGGACTACCTCGGACAATCCGTCTACCAAAACGGCGGCACTCTCGGTTTTAACACCTTCTTCTACAAAAATAACTTCTTCGCCGGTCTAACCGCCAACACCGCCGCAATTCAAGCCGACGCAATCACCTCCTACGGCAGAGATAACATCACCATGCTCACCGCAGGCATCGCCGCTAAATCCGGCTACAACCTCCACACCCTCAACAACAAATTAATCATTCAACCAAATGCTCAAATTTCATATACTTTCGTAAATACTTTCAACTACCGCACAAAAACAGGCCTCAACATAAATTCAGACCCCCTCAACGCCATCCAAATCCTCCCAGGCATAAAAATAATCGGCAACCTCAAAAATAACTGGCAACCCTACATAACCGTATCCATGGTCTTCAATATCATGGATAAAACAAACTTCACCGCCAATCAATCCACCCTCCCCTACCTATCCGTAAAACCCTACCTCCTCTATGGAATAGGCGTCCAAAAACAACACGGAGACCGCCTCACCTGCTACCTCCAAACCCTCCTGCGCTCCGGCGGCCGCAACGGAATCGGCTTTAGCGCCGGACTAAAATGGAAAATCTAACTCAAACAACATTCAAAGTAGATTGGGCTTTCAGCCCAACAGCACTAAACTGCCTGCAGCCTCCTCACCCGGGCTTTTTCCTTAGGAGAGGGGGAATTCGCTAAAAACCAACCCTCATGAAACGGGGCTGTGCCCCTAAGCAACCTTGCCCGACGCAAAAAAAACGCATGAATCTCCCGCCCCGCCCAACATGCAGAACCCGCACAAATCAAGAAACGGGGCTGTGCCCCTAAACAACCGCTCCAATTGTGAAAAAAACTGCATGAATCTCCCGCCCTATATAAAAAATTTGCATGCGGGCGGGGTAATGATTATAATTTGTTTATGAATATTTTGAGAAAAATAATACTTGCGCTCGCCGTAATCTGCATTATCCTTTCCATTGGTGCAATAAAACCCCGCACTTGCGCTAATGAGGTCGTTTTCTGGACACTTCAGCTCGGAACATTTGACAGCTATATGAACCCGCTGATTGAAGAATTTGAACGCGAAAATCCTGACATAAAAATAAAATGGATTGATGTTCCATATTCTGAGGGTGAAAAACGTACTCTGGCGTCAATTTTGAGCAACACTCCGCCCGACCTCGTTAACTTGACCCCCGAGTTTTCAAGCGTGCTCGCACAAAAACAGGCGTTGTATTACATCGATTGCAATAAACTGGAGGCATATAATAAACAAATTGTAAAAAACTTCATGCAGGATGGAAAATGTTATGCAGTGCCGTTTTATGCCACTTCTGCGTTGAATTTTTATAATAAAGACCTGTTTGCAAAGTCAAAAATCGAAAAACTCCCGCAAACTTACACCGACCTTTTTGAAATTTCTGCACAAATCAAGCAAAATACTGGTGTTTTCTCAACAATGCCTACTTTGACTGAAAATGACACCCTGTTGAAAATTTTGAATAAATATGGCGTAAATTCTCCAGAAACCTTAACCAATGAGGCTTCAATGATGATTTTTGACGGGTATAAAGGGCTTTATCAAAAGGATTTAATCCCGAAAGAGTCCATAACCCAAACCCATCGCGAAGCGCTCGAAAAATTCATGTCAGGTCAGCTTGTTTTCATCCAATCAGGCGCAAATTTTTTGAATATGGTTAAAGATAACGCTCCGGGCGTTTTTAAGGTTACTGATGTGACAAAACAGCTCACCGGAGATAGCGGAAAATACGATGTTTCAATTATGAATCTGATTATCCCGGAAAGAGCTAAAAACAAAGAAGCTGCGCTTAATTTTGCGCTGTTTTTGACCAATAAAAAGAATCAGGTGGAGCTTGCAAAGCTCACAACCATACTGCCTGTTAATAATTATGCGCTTAAGGATGAATATTTTGCAAAATATGATGAAAAAGACGTAATTTCAAAAGCCCGTTATCTGAGTGCAAAACAGCTCGAAAACCTCGAAAACCCTATCCGTGCCAGCCGAAACCAGAAAGAGATTGTTACCCTGTTGAACACTTCTGTGCAGGAAATTATGCTGGATAAAGAGGATACGTGCACGGTTCTTGAAAAAACGTCAAAATTGTGGAAAGATTTAATAAATAATGAATAAACTTAAATCCGCAAAAACAGTTGCTGACAACGAAATTGAACTGCTTGAACTAAAAAACACTAAATATGATAAAACAGTGTTGATAATCGGCGTTTTTCATGGTGATGAGCCGGATGGGGAATTTCTTATTCGAAAATATCTGGAGAATGCAAAAAATTATGACGGCAAAAACCGCCTGTTGGTCGTTCCCTGCCTGAATCCTGACGGAAAAGCTCTAAACCGCAGAACAAACCGAAACGGTGTTGATTTAAACCGAAACTTTCCCACAAAAAACTGGGAACTTTCCGGTATGGACGAATATTACGGGGGAAAGTGCGCCGGTTCGGAAATTGAAACTGACTTTATTTGCCGTATAATCGCTGATTTTGCGCCTGATGCGGTTTTAGCGTTCCATGAACCGTATAAAATCGTGAATTTTGACGGCCCTGCAACTGCAATTGCGTCAAAAATTGCAAAAATAACAGGATATCCTGTGCAAAAAGATATCGGCTACCCTACCCCGGGTAGTTTCGGTACATATTGCGGGGTTGAACGCAATATTCCTGTTATTACGCTGGAGCTTCCTGAAAATGAAGACAAAGAAACTCTCTGGAACGATAATCGCGGGATTTTTGATTATTTTGCAGATTTCTTTTGATTTTTCTTAAGAATTTCATCCATGTGGATTGAATTATCCATCGTGAGAACGATTACGCCTGCCGGTGGAAGGTCAACCTGTATTTCGTTCTTTTTGATTTTCGGAGAAGACGGAACTCTGACCGGCACAACCATCATATCAGGCCCTATTCCTTTCATTGAAACTGTTCCTGCTGTATTAAACGTAAGATTTTTGTTCAAAATTACAATAATTGTGGAACGATTTAATGTTAATGAGTAAGCAATTATGGATGGGTTTGAGGTTTTCAGAAAACAAAGAGAGCCGTCGTTTATGAACCTGTTTGCTGCGAGCTTGAAGCCGTTTGCCATAACAAATTCGTCTTTGAGTTGTTCGTTTGTGCCGCCCGGCCTTCTTGAAAAGTTAAAAATATCAATTTTACCCTTGTGGACGTAGTAATAATCGTCATCAGTGTATGTTTTTGCGGCTTTCTGGTTTGCGTAGCGGTACATGTAATTGTCACCGGTCTGGAAACCATCGACAAAGTATGAATTTACAGGCAATGTTGACTGGAGCCATAAAATCTGGGTTGCATAAGTATCTCGCCCTGTAACAATCGGGCTTAATTCGTCATGGGTAGCAAAACTGCCGATTACGGCTTTTGGCTCTGAATATTTGTTTTTTAAGCTTTTTATCAGCTGAATATGTTCTTCCAGCGGCTGCGCAGTTTTCCAGTCTTTGTAGTTCATAAAGCTGCCGTAAAATCCGTCAAAACCTGCCTCAAGAAGCTTGTCATAGGGCGTGAACGGAGCGCCTTTTGCCACTGCGTCATGCCAGCTGTCCGAGGCTTCTGCAAGAAACAGGAACTGGGGATCTTTTGCTTTTGCGTATTTAATGAGCTGTGACCAGAATTCGGCAGGTTTGGATGATGCAACATCTGCCCTGATTCCATCAACATTAAGCTTCATAACCATGTCAACATAATCCCTGAAAAGCCCGTAAACTTCGGAATTGAGGCTGCCATCGGCGTTTTGAACCTTGAACAGCCTTACATCTGTCCAATCAGCAGGCACAATCGGGTTTCCGTCTTTGTCCTGCAAAAACCAGTTCGGGTGTGCAAGGTACATATCGTATGAACCGCAGCTCGGAAGGTCAACAATTACGCGAATATTACGTTTGTGGCATTCATTTATGAACTGTTTTGCCTCCTGCATTACAGTGAGGTTGTTGTTCGGGTCGTCCAGCTGGGGATTTAGCTCTGTAAAGCTTGAAATTGCATAAAGCGAGCCCGCTGTGCCGATTGCTTTGATTTTTCCGACCGGAGTTATTGGCAAAAGATGGATTGTGTTTATTCCTGAATCTTTTAGTTCATCAAGGCGTGATATTGCGTTCACAAAATTGCCGGAAACCTCGCCTTTGTCAGCTTCAATGATGTCATTGCCGTTTTTGTCCTGCGCGTTAAAGGTTCTGATGTTCACTTCGAGAATTATTGCTTTGTTTGTAACAAAAACATCCCTTAAATCATTCATCCATGCAGCTGCAAAAACCGGTGATGAAGCGAGAATTGCAGTAAATACAGTTAATATTATTTTTTTCATAATAACTCCGATACTCAAGTCTTCTAACCTGACAATATTATACACAAACTTACTTAATCGTTGCAACTAACCAATAATTGCGCTATACTGGGTAAGTATCAAATTTAATTGGAGGCTATACATGCGCATTTACGTAAACGGTAGAAACATTGAAATTACTGACGCAATCAAAGCTTATGCAAAGGAAAAAATTGGCAAAGTCGTTAATCACTACGACCAGATACAGGCAATTGATATAGTTTTATCCGTAATCAAAAATCCCAGCGTAGCTCAAAGCCACACAGCTGAAGTTACCTGCAAATTCGTTACAGGAGCGGTTCATGTTACCGAATCTGCTGAATCAATGTACGCAAGCATCGACCTCGTCGCTGACAAACTCGACAGACAGGTCAAAAAATTCAAAGATAAAAGCTTAAAACCCGCAAAATCAGGTTCTATCAGAACTGATGCGCTCGTTGAGGAATCCTCTGAAGACGAGGAAGTTTCTTCTGAAGCATAATTGAATAAATTTCTATCGAAAAAAGACCTCTCTTTCAACAGGGGTCTTTTTTGTTATTCTGCGTTATGAAGATTAAAAAAGATTGTTTAAAACTCTTAACAAATCTCTCTCCCCTGTCCCCTCCTGCCTTGACATGGGGGTATGTGCCTGTTAGTATTTAAAAACAGATGTAGATAGGCAGACCGCCTTAAATGTCCTTAAAAAGGCTGCGGTCCCTTAAGTGAAAGGAAATAAAAATGTACGCAATAGTTGAAACAGGCGGAAAACAGTACAAGCTTGAAGAAGGAAGATATGTTGATATCGAACTTCTCGACGCTAAAGCTGATGAAAAAGTTACTTTTGACAAAGTTGTAATGCTCGTTAACGGTAAAAAATCAAAAGTGGGTCAACCCTACGTTGAAAAAGCTACTGTTGAGGGTGTTGTTCTTAAAAATGATAAAGCTAAAAAAGTTATCGTTTACAAACAAAGAGCAAAAAAAGGATACAGAAAAAAACAGGGACACAGACAGGGCTTTACTCGTGTTATGATTAACAAAATCAAAACATCGGCTTCTAAAGCTAAAGCTGCTTCTGCAGAAGTTGAAACACCTGCTGAATAAGGCTATAATTTGATTGTAATTCTGAATTTGTTTCAGAAACACCGGCAAAACCGGTTAAAATAAGAAAATAATTAAAAGGAGATAATAAAATGGCACATAAGAAGGGCGTAGGCTCATCCAAAAACGGTCGTGACAGCGAAAGTAAGCGATTAGGCGTCAAAAGATTTGGCGGCGAAACTATCACAGCCGGAACTATCATCGTTCGTCAGCGCGGAACTAAAATCCACCCCGGCAACAACGTAGGTATCGGCAAAGATGATACATTGTTCGCTCTTATTGACGGAAAAGTGACTTTTGAACCTCACAGAAGAACAAAAAAACAGGTAAGCGTTTACGCTGTTTAAGTTTTTTGAAACAATCAACTATTTAACAAAAAGCCCTCTGATATTGAGGGCTTTTTTGTTGGTTATTTGCTTCTATGCAGCGTATAGATATTTATATAATTGCTTTTGAAGTTATTTTTAGAAAAATTGTATTCTCCGAGCAGTTTGAACGTAAAATATCCCGGATAAAGTTCTTTGAAATAGGTTTTGAACCTTGGTGCTACGAGGATTTTGTTTTTAATTTTGAGGTTTATAATCTTGTCCAGCTCAATTAGTTTAAAATTTGCTTCATATTGCGTGTCAAAAACGTCAATTGCGCAGTAAAAATTGATTTTAACATGTTCTTGCAGACTTTTGTTTATAATTTTTACTGTTCTGTTAACAAAAGAAGTGAAAAAATCCGCAGCATTCTTTGGTTCTGAACAGATGAAATATGCGCTGTCCGCAGCAACCCCTTTTTTAATAATGCTGTCATAGTTCATTGAATCCGAAATTTCCGTGATAATTTTGTTTCCTAGAGCGATTTGTTCGTCTTTTGATAGCGATTCTTTTAAGTAGGATTCTGGAGATTCGACTTCTATTTTTATTTTTGTCGCATAATAGCCGGTTTTACTCAACTCCTGTACAAAGTTCTTTTTGAGTTGTGTATTTATTTTTGTTTCGAGGTTGGCTTTATATTCATCAACAAATTTTAGATAATTTTTATGCGAAATTTCAACATACTGCAATACGCAATTTAAAAGATATGTCAAAATAATAAACAATAGCGATACGGCTACAGGCAGCAAAAACAGCACATCTTTAAATTCAGGTGCGTTTTTAATCTGTGAGCCAATCATATTTATAGGTATTAGAAGAATATTGTTTATAAAATCGGGCAGAATGATTTTCAGGCTGACAATCAGCCAGTAAATGAAATAAACAATCGACAATGTCAGTGATATAAAAACAAAAATAGTTATTAATTTTTTTATATGTAAGAACAAACTGTCTATTGTTTTAAAATTCATTCTATTCTCCGATTATAATGTTATCAATCAGCCGCACCGACCCGACTTTTGCCGCTATTGCCGCGATTGTGGGCGAATTAACCTCTGAAACGGTGTCGAATGTTTCTTTGTCAACAAATTCCAGATAATCTAATTCTATCGCAGGGTCTAATACCGTCATCGCCGTATCAAAAAGGAGTTTTGTGTCTTTTATTCCTTTTTCATACCCGCTTTTAATCGCAAAAAGCGCCTTGCTTATTGTCAGAGCTGTCTTTTTGTCGGATTCTGACAGGTATTTGTTCCTCGAGCTGAGAGCGATGCCGCTTTCTTCTCTTACGAGGGGACATGATATTATATCGACAGAAATGCTCAAATCTTTAACCATTTTTTTTATAATATGGAGCTGCTGGATGTCTTTCATCCCGAAACACGCGATATCAGGGCATGTTATATTGAAAAGTTTTGTAACAACTGTTGCAACTCCGTCAAAATGGCCGACTCTGGACTTGCCGCAGAGCATATCTGTCAATGCATAAGGCGGACAAACCATTGTCAGGTCGGAAAATTTTTGCAACCCGGGGTACATTTCGGCTGCTGACGGGGCAAAAACGTAATCCGCACCGATTTCTTCACAAATTTTTGCATCAGCATCCAGCGTGCGCGGATATTTGTCATAATCCTCATTAGGCCCGAACTGAATCGGGTTTACAAAGACAGAAACGACCGTTACGTCGGCGTTTTCAACCGATTTTTTAATCAAAGACGCATGACCTGCATGCAGACAGCCCATTGTCGGCACAAGCCCTATTTTTTTGCCGTTTTTTTTAACTTCTTTTACTATTTCTCTTATTTCGTTAATTTTGTGTATGATTTTCAAGTTTCTTCATCTCCTCGTCATTCAGGTGGAAAACCTCGTTTTCTGACGGGAATTTTCCTTCATTTATCTCTGTTATGTAGCTTTTCGCTGCATTAAAAATCTCTGTTTTTAAATTTGCATATTTTCTTGCGAATTTCGGCTGGAATTCCGAGTATTTCCCGAGAATATCATCCGCAACAAGCACCTGACCGTCGCAATATCTGCCAGCACCGATGCCGATTGTCGGGATTTGCAGGTTTTCGGTTATATATTTTGCGGATTCTTCCGGCACCATCTCAAGAACAATCGCAAAAACGCCCGCTTTTTCGAGCTTTTTCGCCTGTTCAAGGATTTTTATTGTGTTTTCGTAGGATTTACCCTGAATTTTGTACCCGCCCAGCACATTCAAATACTGCGGTGTGAATCCGAGGTGCCCGACAACCGGAATCCCTGAATCTACCATTCTTTTTACGCATTCAAGGATAAAATCACCTGCACCCTCGAGTTTTACGGCATTTGCGCCTGTCTGTATAAGGCTTCCGGCATTTTTCACTGCTTCTTCAATTGTCGTGTGATAGCTCATAAAAGGCATATCCGCAACAACCAAACAGCGCTTTGCTCCGCGGCAAACAGCTCCGGTAAAGATTTTCATATCTTCCATTGTGACTTTCTGGGTTGTGTCGTAGCCCAGAACAACCATTCCCAGCGAATCTCCCACCAAAATTGAGTCAACACCTGCTTCGTCAAAATATTTTGCCGTTGAGCAGTCGTAAGCTGTTAGCATTGATATTTTTTCGTTGTTTTGCTTCTTTTTTAAAAATGTTGAAACGGTAATGTTTTTAGTTTTTACTTCAACCGACATTTTAAATTCCTTTCGTGCCCTTTCACCCAATTATTGAGCGGTGCTTGCACAAGCAGGAGGGCTAGTGTTTTATCTGTTTTCTGTACCAGTAATAAATCGCCCTCGCAAGCCTGCGGGGTGAATGGCGGACATATTTCTGGTCGTTTTCTTCGTATAATCTGGTCGATACAACTTTTATTCCCAACTTTTTGATTTTTTCCGCGTCAATAACAACAGGGAATGAGTTTGAATTTTTGTAATCCTCATTCAAATCATCAGGAATTGAGTCATTTACCATAACTGCATCAAGCATATTCGGATATACGGCATGATCGAGCAGTGCTTTTACATGGTCGTATGCCGTAAAATCCGTGGTTTCGCCGGGCTGCGTCATTATGTTGCAAACGTAAATTTTCTTTGCTTTTGACATAGAAACAGCTTTTGAAATTTCTTTTATTAAAAGATTTGGAATTACGCTGGTAAAAAGGCTTCCTGGTCCCATAATTATCAAGTCTGCATCGTTTATCGCATGGATAATCTCTGGCAGCGGGTGGCAATCAGCGGGTTCTGTGAAAAGTCGCACAATTTTTTTGCCTGTTTCGGGGATATTTGATTCGCCTTTGACAATCGAGCCGTCTTCAAGCTCCGCCACAAGCCGCATATCGTCCAAAGTCGAGGGCAAAACCCGTCCTCTGATGGAAAGAACTTTCGAGGATTCTCGTACAGCACGAACCATGTCGCCAGTGATAGAACACATAGCTGTCAGGAACAAATTGCCGAAACTGTGCCCCTCAAGCCCTTCTCCGGCTTTGAAACGGTATTGAAAAAGCTTTGTAACCAAATCTTCATCGTCAGCGAGCGCTGCAATGCAGTTTCTGATGTCGCCAGGAGGCAGTATGCCCATCTCTTCTCTTAATCTGCCCGAACTTCCCCCGTCATCGCCTACAGTAACAACCGCAGTGATGTTGTTTGTGATTTTTTTTATGCCTTTAAGCATGGTTGACAGCCCTGTCCCTCCGCCTATTGCAACGATTCTCGGGCCATAGTTGAGTTTTCTTCTTCTGTATAAATCTTCTAAAAGTGCATGCCTGTCCCTATCGTCGTTCAGGTCGAGAATGGAATAATTTGCGTTTTTCCAGCCTTTAACAAAGCAATAAGCACCCAGAAGAATCAAAAGCACGCCGATAATGTCAGGATGAACGGTTGTAATAAAATAGCGCATCCATCTGAGCAGAAAATCTACCGGTCTTAAGTCAAAAAGAATGGAAAGTCCGAGCATACTGAAAAAAGTACCGCCTATAATCAGAGCAAACCATCTTTTTACCTGCAAACCGGGCAGCAGCCAGCCTGCATCTTTGGGCATTTGTGCTTTCAAGTTTTTAAATAATTTATTTAACATCTTCTCTCCCTAAACGAATCTTAAACCCAGCCTGAATCAACGACCCTGTTATAATTAACCGGTTTCGGCACGATAATAGAATTTGCTTCTTTAGCCAGCTCAACTGCATTTTCTGCTTTTGTGCCAAAATGGATTGTATCGAATTTGATTTTCGTCAAACTGCCTGCTGTATTGTCGATTTCAGAAGTTTCAAGCAGTCTTTTTAATCTTTCAATTGATTTTTGCGTATTTTCAAAATCAGGCAGATTTTTGTCAACAATTCCTGCCTCCGTGTAATTTTTATTTAAATAAATTTCTCTAGCAATATTGATATCAAGCTCTGAGGCGATATTTTCGATTACATTTCCGGCTTCGCCGTAATAAATAAGCCATTTGCTGAATTTTTGGATGGATTTTGCCACAGAAAGCGCAAAATCCATGTTTTCGGACGCACGTTTTTTCATTTCTCCGTGCAGTCTTACGTGTTCAATTTCAAGGCTGTATGCTTTTGCAAAAGAGGCAATTGCGCCGATTTGATAGAGCACAATTGCTTCGATTTCGTCTTCATCGTATTGATTTTCTTCTCGGTTTGCCGGAAATCCTATGTGCGCACCGATTACCTTGTTTTTGTGCCTGCACTGTTCAAGGACTTTTTTTATTGTGAGCGGGTCGCCGGCATGAAATCCGCAGGCGATGTTGAGCGAACTCATATGCTCAATCATTCCTGTTTCTGTTTCGTTGCTAAAATCCCCCGCTGTCTGTGCCAGATTGCAGTTGAAATCTATATTTTTTATTAAAATTTTGTCTTCCATCGATTTAAAATAAAACTCCAGGTACATTCTACAAACCAATTATACCCCAACAAATTAATAATGGGCTATTAATTTTGGTAAATAGTCAAAGATGAGTTTTCTTTTGTAAGGTGCGGATAGCCCGGCAGCGTCCTTTTGCGCAGATATGTAACGGGTTTTTTGGAATAACGCCGATTGTCTGTAAAAATATTAATTTTTTCATAATTTGTAAAGTTATCTTTGATGCTCACAACCTGGTTGTCTTTTGTAAATTTTGCATCAAGCGTTTTTCCCGTATTTTCGTTAACAAATATATATCTAGCGCCGGGTTTGAACATTTTGTTATAAAAATACTGCTGTTTAAGGTGAGAAAACAGATTTTTTAATTTTTCAATCATATATTCAAGCTTTCTTGTCGTTATTAGTTACAATTTATTTTAGATTTCCGGATAGAATACAGTCTTCGCTATAGTGAAAAAGTTTTATTAATTTTCCGCTCATATTGAAAACTTCGATTTTTCCTACATTTCCCTTTGTCGCTTCTTTGTTATAGGCGGGTTGTCCGTTAGGATAGAAGATTGTGCGCTGTTCAATATTATTATTTTTATATCTTTCTTTGGATTTTGGCTCAAATCTGTCATTGAAATGAGTAACGTATTTTATTTGCTCACCTGTATCCAGTCTAAAACGGTATGAAATTTTGTCAGGTGCAACCTCTACGTCATTCGGTCTAAGGGCTCTTTTGTGTGCAGTGTTGAGTTCTTGTTGGTATGTTGTTGCTTCAAAAGCCTTTTTAAAAGAGAGTGAGTTTATTCGCATATCTTCTCCTTAATTAATGTTGGTATTTTAAATTTCAAAAATATTCATTTTTGATAATTTTTTTCTAAAAATATACATAATGTAACAATTAGATTTTTGTTTGCCTTGAAAAATTACATTTTAATGTTATTATGATTAATGTAGTTAGAAAGAAACGGCGTTCCCGTTTCTTTTTTTTATAGAGTATTGATATGGAAAACAAACACGTCAACAAATTTGATATTCTTGAGAAAATTAAACCGCTCGTGGAAAACACAGCCATGCGTTTTAACCTTATTCCTATTGAAATTGATTTTTCAAAAGAATCGGGAAAGTGGTTTTTGCGGATATTTCTTTTTTCTCATGAACATGATGTTACCCTTGATGATTGCGAAAAGGTTTCGCGCAGTTTGAGCGATTTTCTTGATGAGCTCATTCCTGTTAAGTATTACCTTGAGGTGAGTTCGCCCGGTCTGGACAGAAAACTCAAATCCGACCGCGAATTCGTACTTTTTCAGGGTAAAAAAATAAATTTGAAGCTAAAACGCCCGCTCGACGGCGGTGATGTTAAGCATTTTGTCTGCCGTATTGTTGATTTTGACGAGACAACCGGCTTGACTGTGGAAACTGAAGACGGAATTACGCTTTTGATTCCAAAAGACAACATTTTAAGAGCACAATTGGAAATAGAATAAGGAGTAAAAAATGATTAAAATCGGAACAGCTCTTTTTGAAGCAACAGAGCAGCTGGAAAGAGAAAAAGGAATCTCGAAAGAGGTTATTATTGATTCTTTGTGCGACGCTCTCGTAGCCGCTTACAAAAAACATATTAAAGTTAAAGAAGCTCCGAACGTTGAAGCGATTTTGGATGAAACAACCGGCGAAATTGGCGTTTTCAGAACAAAACTCGTTGTTGAAAACGTTGAAGATGAAAATCTTGAAATTTCGCTCGAAGACGCAAAAGAAATCGACGACGAAGTAGAACTTGAAGACGAAGTTAAAATCGAAGTAACTCCCGAAAACTTCGGCAGAATCGCAGCGCAGGCAGCAAAACAGGTTATTACGCAGAGAATCAGAGAAGCCGAAAGAAACCTTGTTCTTGCTGAATTTATGGATAAAAAAGGCACTTTGACAACCGGAATTATCCAAAGAGTTGAAAATCGCAATGTTTTTGTAAATATCGGAAAAACTGACGCAATTTTGCCTTTCAGAGAACAAATCCCCGGCGAATATTACAAACCCGGCAACAGAATCAGAGTTTTTGTTCTTAACGTTAAGGAAACTAACCGCATGCCGCAGGTTATTGTTTCTCACGCACATTCTGAAATCGTCAGAGAGCTGTTTGAGCTTGAGGTTCCGGAAATTGAAGACGGAATCGTCGAAATTAAGTCAATTGCACGTGAAGCTGGCTTCAGAACCAAGCTCGCCGTTCACAGCAATGATCCCGAAATCGACTCCGTAGGCGCCTGCATCGGGCCCAGAGGCTCCAGAATCCAGACTATTGTCGGTGAACTGAAAAACGAAAAAATTGACATCGTCAGATGGTCGGAAGATCCTGTTGAATACATCGTAAACGCTCTTTCTCCGGCAAGAATCATTTCTGTTGACATCCTTGCTGATGATGAAAACGCTCACGAAGCGCTTGTTGTTGTTCCTGATGACCAGCTGAGCCTCGCTATCGGCCGCGAAGGTCAAAACGTAAGACTTGCTCACAAGCTCACCAACTGGAAAATCGACATCAAGAGCGCATCTCAGGCAGAACAGGCAGAAGCTGCAAGAAACTACGAAGAACCCGCTGAACAGCCTCCTGTTGAAGAAGAAATCGACCTTCCGCAGGAAGATGAAGCTGATGAAGACAACAAAATCGAGGAAGAATACGGAATCGACGAAGAAGACGTTATCAACGAAATTCCAGAATCCGAAACCGGCGAATCTTCCGACGAAGAATAGCAAAATCTAACAATAAAAAGCGCCCTGTGATTTGCGGGGCGCTTTTTTTGTAAAAATGTAACAAGATTAAATCATCTACATTTTAATGTTTAAAGTTTGGTCAGGCCACTTAAAAAACTCGACCTGATGAGGGCAAATTCATTGCTGCCTCCTGTTTTTGAGCTGCATAAGCTAATCTGTCGGCTTGTTTTGCTGTCATTGACGGGAGATAGCCTTTTACCGCATTCGGTGCTTTTACCTGCGTATTGATTTTGAAAACACCGTTAGGATTAGCGATTCTGTCGAGGCTTCTCAATTGACCTGTTGATGCGATTTCTGCATAAAGCTTTTGCTGCTCGGCTACCGGCAGATTTGCAAAATATTTGCCAAAATCATCAATTACTTCGGGCTGAACCGGCTTAACCGGTGTTTGAAGCTTACCAGTTTTTGTAAAAGGTGCGATTAACGATTCTTTGTTGCCTTTTGCAATGTTTTCTGCGATTTCCTGTGCAATTGCTTCTTCAGCGCTCAACGGTTTTACCGGTTTAACGAACGGCTGGGAAGTCTTTCCTGTTTTTGCGTAAGCTGTATAGGGTGCAATCAACGATTTTTGTTCGCCAAACTTAGCCAAATCTTCCGCAACCTGCTGAGCAACCGCATTTTCATAACTTACCGGAGGAACCGGCTTAACAAAAGGCTGAGATGTTCTTCCTGTTTGTGCATAAGTTGTATATGGGCTAATCAAGCCACTATTTGTTATTGTTCCTGAGTTTATAACTGCCGGCGTCGGCGCAGGAACCGGGGTTGGCGCAGGCGTCGGAGCCGGAGATGGAGCCGGTGTTGGGGTGGGGGTTGGTGCCGGAGTGGGCGTTGGCGCTGGTGTTGGTGCCGGCGTTGGTGTTGGCGCAGGCGTGGGTGTCGGAGCTGGTGTTGGCGCCGGTGTGGGATGAGGCGTTGGAGCCGGTGAGGGAGAGGGAGTTGGTGCCGGTGCTGGAGTCGGATTAGACCCGGGTTTAACCTTTTTGAGCCCTTTGAACTTTTTAGCTGCAATAGCCAGCGCAATTGTTCCGAGAGCAGTTCCTAGAATGCCCAAAACCGTCGGAACATTGTCATCTTTAATATGTTTGGCAATCGGTCTGCCATAATAGTTGCTTCTGCGTTCGTCTTTGGCAATTACGCCGTCAACAGTTCTTTGATTCATCAAAGGGTCAACAACCATTGCAGGCATTCCATAGCTTCCGGCATAGCCGTAAGCTGAACCGGCGCCATATCTGCCGCCGGGATACCCTCCTGCGTTGTAGTTAGCATTTGTGATGCCTATTGGGGACATAATGCTTTCAAAACGTGTTGCGTAATTGTCATAACCTAACATAACTAAACTCCAATTTATAACTAACCTTATTTTTATAAAAACATTTTGTTTTTGATAATTGCTAAAATAATGAAACTCTGTTAAGAAATATTAAGTGTATATAATTCACTTTTTGCCCCGTTTTTGGCTAAAATCCCCCTGCTAATGTGATTTTAAAGATTAAATTTTTTTAAAAAGACTGTTATTTTTAATGTCAGCAAGTAAAATAGATATAAGATAGCGATATTGCATATTAATTTGTCCGAGAAAAGTTCGTGAAAAGGAACGAAGCGACGTGAACGAACTTTTTGAGTGACGATTAGAAAAGGTGAGCCTTGGGCGGTTCG
>OGOC01001515.1_pt1 | contig 18179 bp, 10 predicted proteins | sample 1552561 | NCBI WGS metagenome assembly OGOC01 (sample SAMEA2580148, study PRJEB22360) | human gut metagenome | biome: human gut; feature: human-associated habitat; material: faeces | place: Denmark | collected 2008/2010
TCTTTACCTCGGTGCCGCTCATGTTTATTTCGGGTATTTCGTGGCCGAAGGAGGGGATTGCCGGTTATTGGATCGCCCTGTCGAAAATTTTTCCTTCTACTCCCGGAATCGACGGGTTCGTAAAAATGAACAATATGGGGGCTACCCTTGGAGAGGTGTTGCCGGAGTATCTAAATCTCTGGATTTTAGCGATTATTTATTTTATTTTGGCATGTTTATTGTATTATAGAGAAATTGTTAAAAGTCGTAAAGTACGTTCGTAAACGAATAATTAATAGGTGTGTACTATGATCAGACATTATTTATTCCCTGTGGTGGGAATTATCCTTGGATTTTCTGCTTGTCGTTCGTCGGAAACCAATGAAAAGCAGGTCTTGATGGTGAAGACCGAGACAGTAAAAAATTATGAGAACGAATTACAAGTGACCTATCCGGGGCGTGTTAAGGCTGCGGCCGACGTAGATCTGGCATTTCGGGTAGCCGGACCGATCATCCGGATTCCGGTGCAGGTGGGTAGTTTTGTGCGTAAAGGAGAAGTGATTGCAGAGATCGACCCGCGGGATTATGAATTGCAGTATAAAGCTACCGAAGCCGAATACAAACAGATTAAATCCGAGGCTGAACGGGTGATAGAACTGTATAACCGTAAAAGTGTACCTGAAAATGATTACGATAAAGCGGTGTATGGTTTGCAGCAAATCACCTCTAAATATAATGCGCATAAAAATGCTTTGAAAGATACCCGGCTTGTCGCTCCTTTCGATGGGTATATCCAGAAGAAATATTTCGATACCGACGAAACGGTGGCTGCCGGAATGCCGGTTATATCGATGATCGATACCCGTTATTTCGAGGTAGAAATCGATGTGCCTTCCAGCGATTATGTCCGTCGTCACCTTTTTAACCGGTTTACGGCAGTTGCCGATGTCTTTCCGGATCGGGTTTTTCCGTTGGAATTGATCGATGTGACGAAAAAGGCTAATCTGAATCAGCTTTATCAGATGCGTTTGCGGTTGACTCCTGATCCTGCTATTCCTTTGGCGGCAGGTATGAGTGTGAATGTAACGATCGATTATGAAGCGGGAGGCGACAATTTGACAGTGGTTCCATTGAGTGCTATTTTTCAGGACAAGGAAAAATCGTCGGTATGGGTGTATCGGCCGGCGGATAAAAAAGTGACTCAAAGACAGGTTAAAATCCGGCAAATATTGAAAGAAGGCAGAGTGGTTTTGGACGAAGGCCTGCAAAGTGGTGAAATCGTAGTCACTGCCGGTGTACATAAACTGAAAGAGGGTATGGAAGTCGAGAGGTTGAAGCCTGTTGCCGATACGAATATCGGTGGTTTGCTGTAAACGGTCGATCCGGCCTGAAACTGTTGTCTTTTATTAATTCTGATTGGAATGAATCTTGCTGAATATGCATTGAATAATAGGGCACTGGTCAAATTTCTGATTGCAGTGCTTGTTGTCGGCGGAATCTTTTCGTTTGTCTCTATGAGTAAACTGGAAGATCCGGAGATCAAGGTAAAACAAGCTCTGGTCGTGACTGTCTATCCCGGAGCTTCGGCTCATAAAGTGGAATTGGAAGTAACGGATGTGCTCGAGAAAGAAATCCGGGCGATGGGAGATATTGCCAGTGTGGAGTCGAAATCGATGGCTGATCTGTCTATTATTACGGTCGAGTTGGAGAGTACGGTTCCCCCTGCCGAATTGGAACAAAAGTGGGATATCTTACGGCGGCGGGTGACGAATGCAGCTTCACAACTGCCCGACGGATGTGTGACTCCTGTGGTAAAAGATGATTTCGGGGATGTATACGGCATGTTCTATGCCATGACTACCGATGGCATCGCCGACGAAGAAATGGTTGAGTATGCCAATCTGGTGAAGCGTGAGTTACAGGATATACCGGGAGTGAGACGGGTGGATATTTATGGCGACCGAAAACCTTGTATCAATATAGATATCATACAGGACAAAATGGCTAATCTGGGTGTACATCCCGCCGAGATTTTAGCTACCTTGAACAACCAGAATAAAACGGTTTATTCGGGATATTTCAAGACGGGAAAGAGTAGGTTGAGGATAGGCGTAGACGATAGTTACGAATCGATCCGTGATATCGAAAACCTGTTGATTCAGGGACATGAAAACGATCAGCTGCGATTGCGGGATGTGGCTTCGGTCACACGGGGATATCAGGATCCTTCCCGGAATGAGATGCGTTATGATACTGTTCGTGCACTAGGGATATCGATCTCTATGGAAAAAGGAGGGAATATTGTGACTTTGGGCGAAAAGGTGGATGCTCGTTTAGAGCAATTGAAATCTTCCCGTATACCTGTCGGCATCGATTTTCAAAAGGTATTTTTCCAACCCGATCGGGTGAGGGAGGCTATCGGTACTTTTATGATCAATCTGGTGGAGTCGGTGCTGGTGGTGATTCTGGTATTGATGCTGACGATGGGATTCCGGAGCGGTGTGATTATCGGTACCGGTCTGGTCATTATCGTTTTGGGGGCTTTCGTGATTCTATATTTACTCGATGGAACTTTACAGCGGGTTTCCCTGGCGGCTTTGATCGTTGCGATGGGGATGCTGGTGGATAATGCGATTGTGATTGTCGACGGAATCCTGGTGGATTTAAAACGGGGTATCCCTAAGCCTGCCGCTTTGACCAATATTGCTAAAAAGACAGCTATGCCCCTGTTGGGAGCTACTTTGATCGCCATACTGGCTTTCTTCCCGATTTTTATGTCGCCCGATACGGTGGGGGAATATGTGCGGGATTTGTTTATCGTTCTGGCGGTGTCGTTATTATTGAGCTGGATTTTGGCTCTGACACAGATTCCGATCCATGCCGATTATTCCTTAAAAGTGAAAAATGAGCATTTGAGTGAGGAACAATTATACGATAGCGGGATGTATCGGTGGTTCAGGAAATTCCTGACCTATATGCTCTATCATAAGAAATTTGCTGTAGGAGCGGTTGTCATCTTATTGGCTTTGAGTGCCTGGTGTTTCCAATATATTCCGCAGGGATTTTTCCCGGATTTGAGTTACACCCAGTTGTATATCGAATATAAAGTGCCTGAAGGGGGGACTTTGGAAGCCGTCCAGGGAGATATTGCAGAAATCGAGGCTTATTTACTTTCCCGCCCGGATATTACACATGTGACTTCGAGTTTCGGCGGTACGCCTTCGCGCTACAATCTGGTCCGCTCGATTGCTTTGCCGGCGATGTCGTACGGTGAATTGATCGTCGACTATACGGATGCCGATGCCCTGAAAAGTTCGATTCCCGGGCTACAGCAATATCTCACAGAACATTATCCGGATGCTTATGTGCGGATCAAGCGTTATAATCTGATGTATGAGGATTTCCCGGTCGAGTTGATGTTTTGCGGACCCGATCCGGCTGTATTGAAGAGCTTGTCGGCTCAGGCTGAACAGATCATGAACGATGAACCGACGGCTACTTTGGTAACGAATAACTGGGAGCCCGAAGCGCCGGTATTGATGGTCGATTATTACCAGCCGATCGCCCGGCATCCGTAGAGGCGCGGTTTTTGGTGGTCTTTTATCCCCAGCCGATCGCCCGGCAAGCCGGTTTATCCCGTACGGATGTCGGCTTATCTCTGCTCTCGGCTACCGATGGATTACCTGTAGGCTCTTACTACGAAGGAACCACAGCTATGCCTATTTATATCAAAAGCGTAGATAATGAAGGAGAAGAAACTGCTGCGCTGGAAAATATTCCGGTTTGGAGCGTCCTGCCTTCGCTTACCGGTTTGGATGGCGAGACGATAAAAGGGCTTTTGATGGGAACTGTCAAGAAAGAAGACCTTTTGTCGGAAGTGGTCGGTTCTACTCCGTTGTCACAGGCTACCCGGGGAGTGAAAATCGAGTGGGAAGATCCTGTCGTTTGGAGGTATAATGGACAACGGGCCATAAAAGCACGTTGTAACAATGCGCAGGGATATACCGCCGAGAGTGTACGGGGCAAGTTGATCCCGCTCGTCGATACGATCACCTTGCCTGAGGGATATACGAAACAATGGCTGGGCGAACACAAAGCGAGTAGCGAAGCCATGCGGTATCTTTTTAAAAATGTGCCCTGGGCTATTGTTATGATAATTGTTATTTTGATCATGCTGTTTAAAGATTTCCGTAAACCTACGATTATTTTCCTTTGTTTGCCGCTGGCAGCTATCGGCATTGTCTTCGGGATGCTGATCAGTGGAAAAGATTTCGGTTTTGTCGCTATTGTGGGGGCCTTGGGATTGATAGGTATGATGATTAAAAATGGAGTGGTATTGCTGGATGAGATCACTTTGCAGATTGCTTCCGGCAAAGGGAGGTTAGTGGCTTTACTGGATTCGTCGTCTTCGCGTTTCCGGCCGGTAATGATGGCTTCTTTAACGACTATCCTGGGGATGATTCCTTTGCTGGGCGACGACTTGTTCGGTTCTCTGGCGGTCACTATAATGGGCGGATTGCTGGTAGGTACGGTGATCACTTTGGTGTTTATACCTGTATTGTATGCTTTATTCTTTCCCATCGAAAAAGAAGATAAGGTCGGAGCTTTGCATAAAAGCGATAATGAACAATTGGCTAATGAATGATCGACGAATGATGAAAACAACGCTATTAATCCTGACAGTTTTATTCTTTTCCGGAGTTTGTCCGGCTCAGATAGTCGAGCTCGATTTACAGAAATGCCGGAAAATGGCGGTAGAAAATAGTAAAAAATTGCAATCGGCAGAACAACAAGGTCAAAAAGCCGGTTTTGACAAAAAAGCTTACCGGGCTAATTTCCTACCTAAACTTTCGGCTACAGGTTTATATGCCTATGTACACAAGAAGATGAAATTCGATATCGACGGGGGGTATCTGCCGGTATACGATGTGAACGATGTCGGACAGGCAGTGCCGCTGAATAGTTTGTATATGCCCGAAGGCAAACCTGTATTGGGAGCCGATGGGATACCCCTGTTCAAACAATATGCATTTATGCCGGATATCGACCTGGCTTTGGGTATTGAAAATGCTTACACGGTAGGAGTGATGTTGGAACAGCCTCTTTATATGGGGGGGAAAGTGCGTTCTGCTTTTCGCATGGCTTCGATAGGTAAAGAAATTGCAGACCTGAATGTGAAATATAATCAGGCGGAAGTACTTGCCGAAGCAGATGCGGCTTATTGGCAATATCTGAAAGTCTGTGAACAGGTCAAAGCTGCCGGAAAATACCTCGAAGTTGTGAAAGAATTGGTGCGTAATCTGGAAGATGCTTATCGGACGGGGATGGCCGCACAGAACGATCTGCTGAAAGCGCAGGTTAAACAAAATGAGGCGGAATTGATGGTACAAAAGGCACAGAACGGTCTGGCTTTGTCGGGAATGAATCTTTGCCGGATTGTCGGGGTTGATCTGATGAGTGAGCTGACGGTCAGGGATAGCCTCGGAGAAGGTATCGTTTCCGGCCTGTGGGAAGAAGGGGATAATATCACCGGCCGTCCCGAATACAATATGTTGGAACGGCAAATCGAACTGAAAGAAAAAGAAGTAGCCTTGACGCGTTCGGATTTCTTGCCTCAATTGGGAGTCTCTGCTTCGTATGGATATAGTGACGGGATTACGTTAAACGGCAAATCGGACGGTATCGCTTCTTTTGCAGCTTTGGCTTCGTTGAAAATACCTATTTATCATTGGGGAGAAGGACGTAATAAAGTCAAAGCCATGAAAGCCGAAGAAGAGATGGTGCGTTTGAAAAAAGAAGAAACCGAGCAGATGATGCAGCTCGAAGTGGCCCGGGCCCGCTATAATGTCGAAGATGCTGCTACCCGGGTTCGGCTCACACGACGGTCACTTTCTCAGGCCGAAGAAAACCTGCAGGTGAGTAAGAATCGTTTTGAAGTAGGAATGGAGACCCTTACCAATTACATGGAAGCACAGGCACAATGGCAGAAGGCTTGGAGTGATTGGATAGAGGCTAAGGCTGAACTTCGTGTGAATGAAACCTATTATTTGAAATCTACCGGAAGACTTAGCGACTAAGTCTCCGGTTTTTCTATAGGATTTTGCTCCTGGATTTCTTCTTCCGGTGTTTTTTTCGGTTTTTTCAATAACGTACGCAGGTAAAACAGCCGTACCGTTTCCGGAGAGACTTTATAGCGCATTGCAATTTTCTGAAACGAGAAACCTTCGGTCCTTAAATCTTTGATTTCTTGTTCATGTTCGAATAACTTACCGGCCCGCAGACTGCCTTTGGGACGTCCTAACTTTATTCCTTGGGCTCTGCGGCGTGCCAGAGCTTCGCGTGTACGCTGAGAAATCAACGTACGTTCGATTTCAGCACATAGACCAAAAGCGAAAGCGAGTACCTGACTGTTGATAGAAGAATCGAATTTATATCCTTCCTTAATACTGTGAATGGTGATCCCTTTTTCAATCGATTGATGAATAATGTTCATGATATTCATCATTTTCCGGCTTAGCCGGGAAACTTCGGTAATTATCAAGACATCACCTTTTTGCAGTTTTTTGAGCAGTATTCCTAATTCTCTCTCACTTTCTTTTTTTGTTCCACTCACGGTTTCTGTACACCACATGGTAATTTTCAGTTCTTGCCGATGGCAGAAATTAATTACCTCGCTTTTCTGATTCAGAATGGTTTGCTTATCTGTGCTCACCCGCAGATAAGCAGCAACTATAGGAGCTCTGTCCTTCAGTTCCTGTTTCTTTTTTTCGGGCATAGTTGTTTAGATCAGTATGAGATACTGTTAATGCTTTTTTTCTCTTTTAGTTCACAAATATACGAAAGTTGGCCAGTTATGAGAAACTTTTGTGAAAAATGAGATCTGAAAATTAAGAGATTTGAACAGTTTTTGTTTTTTTAACTTACCGATGGGAAAGAAATAAAATTAGTTTTCAAATTCCACCTACTTCGTGAAACATATATTCGATGTCGTAAGTATATATTAAGACTTTAATATTCAGTATATAATAAATAAATGTCAGATACGATGAGAAAAAGTAGGAATAGAATTATGAAGATGAAATGGCTGGTATGGGGTTGCATAGCAGCATCGATAGGGATTTTAGGATCTTGTCGGAATAAGCAGGTTCAGGTAGATATTCCGCAATTAGTAAAGACAGCTCCCGTGAATGGACATGATGGGATGACTTCTGTCACTTATCCTGGAAAAATTCAGGCTGCATCGAATGTGAAACTGGCCTTCCGGGTAGCCGGACCTATCCGTAAAATTTATGTAAACGAAGGACAATATGTGAAAAAAGGACAATTATTGGCCGAATTGGATCCCCGGGATTATCAGATTCAATTTAATGCTACTCAGGCCGAATATACCCAGGTGAAAGGCGAAGCAGACCGGATTATAGAGTTGTATCGCCGTGGAAGTGTTTCGGTGAATGAGTACGATAAAGCTGTCGCTGCACGTAAAAGGGTGACCGCTTTATATAATGCACACCGGAATGCATTGAACGATACCCGTTTGAAAGCTCCCTTCGATGGTTATGTACAAAATAAGTACTTCAACGCTCCTGAGATTGTGAATCAGGGTACTCCGGTGGTATCGATGATCGATAACGATTATTTTGAAGTGGACGTCAATATCCCTTCCGGAGATTTTATCCGGCGTGAGGATTTTATGACTTTCCACGCGAATGCCGATGTTTGTCCCGATTCGATTCTGCCTTTGGAACTGCTCGACATCACTCAGGGGGCAAATTACAACCAGTTGTTTACAGCTCGTTTCCGTTTAAAACGGAATCCGGTTCTGGCGCCAGGTATGAGTGTCTCCGTTACAATCGGATTTAAGCCCTCTTCAGAAGCGATGAGTATTGTTCCTGTCTCGGCCTTGTTTATGAAAGACGGACAGTCGTTTGTCTGGTTGTATAATGAGCAGGACGAAACGATCGAACCGGTGAGTGTCGCCGTAGAACGCCTGACAAAAGATGGAGAAGCAATTGTGAGATCTGCTTTGAGGAAAGGGCAAACGGTGATTTCTGCCGGTGTCAATGATTTGAAGGAAGGGCAGAAAGTAAAACTTTTACCTCCCGTCCCGGCTTCGAATGTTGGAGGGCTGTTGTAATGTAAATAGGAATGTCGGGCTTTCAGACCGGTATAGGACTAAATAGGAAAATCTTAAATTATGAACTTTACAGAATATGCTTTAAAAAATAAGGCGCTGGTTTATTTTTTTGTTTTTGTATTGGTAGTCGGAGGAATTTATTCCTTCTTTACCATGAGTAAATTAGAAGACCCGGCCATTACGGTGAAACAAGCTATGGTCGTAACTACTTTCCCCGGTGCATCTGCCTGGCAGGTGGAATTGGAGGTGACCGATGTACTCGAGAAATCGATCCGTTCTATGGGAGACCTGGATCATGTAGAATCGCGTTCTATGGACGATATCTCACTTATTCTGGTCGAATTGAGCAGTACGGTACCATTAGCAGAATTACAGCAGAATTGGGATATCCTGCGCCGTAAAGTGGCGAACGTACAAGCTCAGTTACCGGCCGGTGCCCAGCCTTCGACGGTCATGGACGATTTCGGCGATGTATACGGGATGTTTTATGCAATGACATCGGATGGCTTCGATTATCAGAAAATGATGGACTATGCCCAGTTGGTAAGACGTACTGTGCTGGATATCGACGGGGTGAGCAGTGTCGACATATATGGAGAACGGCCGGCCTGTATCGATATCGATATTCAGGAATCGAAAATGGCCAATTTGGGGGTTCATCCTGCCGAGATCATCCTCACCCTCCGCGGACAAAATGCAACGGTCTATTCCGGTTACTATAACAGTGGGGAAAAAAGAGTACGCGTAGGAATAGACGGCGATTTCAATGGAATTGAAGATATCCGTAATCTCCTGATCCGGGGACACGAAGAAGACGATATCCGTTTGGGAGACGTGGCCGATATTACCAAAGGGTACGTTCAGCCTCAGCAAGAGGGATTGAAATATGATACGCTGCCGGCTATCGCTATATCGATAGCGATGCAAAAAGGGGGAAATATCATCCAGTTGGGAAAAGTAATCGATCAAAAATTGGACGAACTGAAGCAAAATATCATTCCTGCCGGTATAAATTTCGAGAAAGTATTTTTTCAGCCTACCCGGGTAAAAGATGCGATCAGTGTATTTATGGTCAACCTGATCGAATCTGTATTGATTGTGATCATCGTGGTGATGTTAGCCATGGGATTCCGTAGTGGTTATATAATCGGGATCGGATTGGTGGTAGTTGTTTTGGGTTCTTTTGTGATTTTACATATGATGCACGGCACTTTACAAAGGGTATCCCTGGCATCGTTTATTGTAGCTATGGGAATGCTGGTCGATAATGCCATCGTTATTACCGACGGGATTATGGTGGATATGAAACGGGGGATTCCCAAGCCGGATGCTTTGGTCAATATCACGAAGAAAACGGCTTGGGCATTGTTGGGGGCTACTACGATCGGTATCCTGACTTTTTTACCGATCTATATGTCGCCCGATACAACCGGCGAATATGTCCGTGACCTTTTTATCGTATTGGCTGTATCGCTATGGCTGAGCTGGATATTGGCGCTGGCTTATGTTCCGATCCAGGCCGACCGGGCTTTTAAACCCAAAGTGGTCGAACCGGGAGAACCCGATAATCCGTTCAACGGCAGAATTTACCGGCAATATCAGCGACTTCTCCGTTTTGCCATCCACTATCGTTGGATCTGGATTGTAGCTACTGTGATTTTACTGGTTTTTAGTGTTTACGGTTATCGGTTTATAAAACAGGGATTTTTTCCCGACTTGAGTTATAATCAATTGTATATCGAATATAAAATGCCTTTCGGTACCAATCCTGAGACTGTCGAAAAAGATTTGGCCAGTATGGAAAAATATTTGATGAGTCGGCCTGAAATCACCGCCGTAACCACAAGTTTGGGTGGAACTCCCTCGCGTTATAATCTGGTCCGTACGGTGGCCGAGCCCGCTTTAAGTTATGGGGAACTGATCGTTGATTTTACTTCGCCGGCGGCTCTGAAGGAACATTTGAATGAATTGCAGGCTTATCTTTCTTCTCATTATCCGCAGGCATATGTGCGGATGAAACAGTACAACCTGATGTATATGGATTTCCCGATTCAGTTTATGATTTCAGGTCCCGATCCGGCAGTATTAAAATCACTCTGTGCACAGGTTGAAGGGATCATGCGGGCAGATTCATCGGTAATGCTGGTAACCAATAATTGGGGCCCGGAGACTCCGGCGATGCGGGTGGATTATCAACAGCAGACTGCCCGGGATGTAAACCTGAGCCGGGAAGATGTCGGGTTGGCCGTACTGGCTGCTACCGACGGCTTGCCGATCGGTTCTTATTATGAGGGCGAACATCCTTTACCGATCTATCTGAAAAGTGTGAACGATCAGGGACAACGACCCGGGCAGATCGGTAATGTCCCGGTTTGGAGTATGGTTCCTTCGACGAATGGAATAGGCCTCGGTACAGTGAAAGAGTTGATGACCGGAATGATCGGTACCGATGATGTATTAAAACGATTGATCGGTTCAGTACCGCTCAACCAGGCTAGTAGTGGAGTGGAAGTCGGCTGGGAAGTACCGGTCGTACGTCGTTATAACGGACAGCGTTCTATTGCTGTACAATGTAATGACGCTCCCGGATATACGACTACCGCAGCCAGAAATAGCTTGCTTCCGAAAATCGAGGCATTGGATATTCCTCCTGGTTATACTACAGCCTGGCAAGGCGAATACCTGGCAAGTACGCAGTCACAGTTTTATTTGTTTAAAAATGTACCGATCGCTATCGTGCTCATATTGGCTATATTGATCGCTCTGTTTAAAGATTTCCGTAAGCCACTGATGATCTTGTTGTGTTTACCGTTGGCCATTACGGGAGTGGTGGCCGGAATGCTGATCGCCGGTAAAGAATTTGGTTTTGTGGCGATTGTCGGGGCCTTGGGATTGGTCGGCATGATGATTAAGAATGGGGTAGTTTTGGTAGATGAAGTCGATATTCAAATCCGTTCCGGGAAAGATCCTTTTCTGGCTTTGGTAGATGCTTCTACCTCCCGTTTACGTCCGGTATTCCTGGCGGCGATGACGACTATTTTGGGAATGATCCCTTTGGTGAACGACGATATGTTCGGGGCTTTGGCGGTTACGATTATGGGAGGACTGTTTATCGGAACAATCATTACTCTGGTGATTTTACCGATATTATATTCTTTATTTTTCCGTATCCGTCCTGCTAAACACGGAGAAGAAGAACAACAGCAACAACAACAAATACGAATCAATTGGAGGTAATATGAAGGCACTTTTAATGATTTTGATCTTTTTTCCTGGAGTTTTATCGGCTCAGGTGGAGCTGGATTTACAGTTATGCCGGGAAATGGCTATTCGCAATAGTAAGGAGATGGAAATCGCCGACCGGCAACACCGGAAGGCTATGTTCGATACCAAATCCTACCGGGCGGATTATTTGCCTAAATTGTCTGCTGTCGGAGTCGGATTTTATAATCAGAAAAAATATAATTATAAATTGAAAGGAGGATATCTTCCCACTTATAAACCGGGAGAGAATGGGCAATTGGAACCGAATGTAATGATCGATCCCGCAACCCAGAAACCGGTGATTGGAAGTGATGGCAATCCGGTTTTCAATGAATATGCTTTTTTACCGGATATCCGTTTACAATTGAAGTTGAGAGGGGTTTATATGGCTGGGGCTCAGCTCGAACAACCGGTCTATCTGGGAGGTAAAGTCCGGGCTGCACATCGGATGGCACAATTGGGAGAGGACATCGCTGTCGAGAATATCCGGTTGAGCCGTTCTGAAATCGTGGTAGCGACAGACGAAGCTTATTGGCAACTGTTGAGAGTCGGCGAGCAGGTGTCCGCTGCCGAGAAGTACAGACAGGTCGTGAAAGAACTCCTGCAAAACCTGCGGGATGCTCAGGTGGTCGGAATGGCTACACCCAACGATGTACTGAAAGCCCAGGTCCGCTACAATGAGGCTGGCTTGATGTTGCAGAAAGCACAGAACGGACAGGTGTTGGCGAGCATGAATCTATGCCGGTTGGTCGGCCTCAATCTGCAAACGGAATTACACCTGCAAGATTCTTTGACAGATAAGATAGATCCTCGCATCTGGGCTTTGGATACTTCTGTGGAACAGCGCCCCGATTATACGATGTTGGCTCAGGAAGTAGACCTCAGGAAAAAACAAGTCGATTTGACACGGGCTGATTTTTTACCTCAGATCGGAGTGACCGCCGGTTATGGCTATGGAGGAGGATTGCAATTGAATGGAGATGATGAGGCAAGTGCTACTTTCTCGGCTATGGCAGCAGTGAAAATTCCCGTATTCCATTGGGGAGAAGGGAAAAATAAAGTAAGATCCGCCCGGATGGAGGAAGAAATCAGCCGTCTGAATCTTGAAAAAACAACGGATTTGATGCGTCTGCAAATTACTTCCGCCCGGTTTTCTGTTACAGATGCCCAAAAACGGGTAGAGATGGCCCGGAATGCCCTGTCGCAGGCAAAGGAAAACCTGAAAATCAGCAATGACCAGTATCAGGTGGGTATGGAAAACCTCACTGCCTTGCTGGAAGCACAGGCACAGTGGCAAGAAACCTGGAGCCAGTGGATCGATGCGAAAGCCTTGTTACACCTGAGTGTATCCCAATACCTGAAAGCGATTGGAAAGTTGGACTGAAGATAAATTCGAAGACTACTTATGAAAATTTTGATTTGATTTTTCTTTTTGAATTTATTATCTTTGTTTTATTAATTATAAATTTTATTAAATGAAAAGAAGACTAATGTTATTTGTGTTTCAGTGTTAATTATGGGAATTGGTATTATTGGAAGTAATTGGAGTGTGAATGAGCATACTGCTGACTTTTTAGCTTTTGCTAATATGGAGGCATTAGCTCGTGGGGAATCTGGAAGTGGGATCACTTGTTGGAGGACTGTTTCGATGAATGGGGCTGGTAGGCCTGCTCATTACACTTATTGTGGAAGTTGTGATGCTGTATTGGCCCGGGAGGTTGCTGATAAAGATTATTGTCCTCGTTGATTTTAAGGGGTGTCAAATTTTTTTGATCACCCCCTCATTTATTTGTATCTCTATGAGAAATCTGTTTTGTCTGTTTTTGGGTGTGGTGCTGGCCATAGCTTGTACGCATAAAGAGTTTTATTCTTTTACAAATGAGAAGAATTTAGAAATGATATCGGTTAAGATCGACGAGATTCTTTTGGCCGATTTTATGATAAAGAAAGGGAATTATTTGTTCATGATCAGTACCCGATCGGATTCTATGGTTTATTTGTATGCTTTACCTGATTTGCAGTACTGTAAAAGTTTTGGGATAAAAGGAAAAGGTCCCGGTGAGTTTATCTTGCCTATGTTTGTAGAAGCTCCGGGAAATGATGTTTATATATGGGGATATTCCGACGTTAGATTGATTCGTTGTTTTTCAGTAGATTCTAATGCACATATTACTGTAAAGCAAGATTATCATTTGGATAAATACGAAACTTTTAATTTTATGCATTTGATCCGGGATTCTATATGTGTATATAGTTTAATGCCTACACAGCCTTTGGTAAAATTATACGATTTGAAAAATGGGAAAAATATGGGGGAATTGAAAATTGGATCTAAAAATAGGGTAAATTCCTATTTGTCCGATGGAGATGGGGTGATGGCTGCCAATGATTCGGTGATTATTGTCGCTTATCATTATAAAAAGCAGATCGATATTTATGATGTCAGTACTTTGAAACTGAAAAAGCGATTGATCGGGGATTACCGCCCTCAAAAATTAACAGACGATTTTACAGAAAATAAATATCATTATGTAGATATAGTTGCCGGAAAGAAAAGATTCTATGCTCTATACCGGGGATGCAGAAATAAAGATGCCAAAGAAAATAGTGATATTCTGGAGTCTTTCGATTATGATGGAAATCCTGTTATTAAATATAAATTCAATGATTTAAGTCCCGATATTTTTTATGTAGATGATGAAGCTGCTGTTTTATATGGTTATAAGTCCGCATACCCGGACTTAATGCTAAAATATGAATTAGAAGAAAGACTTCCGACTTATCAGGTCGATATTGATGAAAAACAAAGCTTTCGTTCCGTGTGCCGAAACTGACGTTTGGCGATTACTGGTTGGAACTGCCCACGCGCTTCAGTAAAGGGCAGTTGACTTATTTACTATATGGCAAAGAACTGTCTTCCTCAGGCTCTTACCTGAAGCTGTGGGTGAAAAAACGATTAAAAATAAGTTTTGACGGCAAAAAGAAACTGGAGAATTTCGATGTCCTGGGACATGTCAATAAGTTCTGTCGGCTCAAAATTAGCAATTATTTATGAAGGGGGTACTTTAAACCTAACCGGATGTATGGATAGCTGAGTTACCCGCTCGGAATAGTTTTCTGTAAGAAATTGATTTTAAATCTGATTCTAATATAAGAGATCAGGAAACCTTCTTTCATTGAAATTTATGGTTTTCAGCTCCGGTTTAGCTTGCCATGCAATGATAACACCGGAGACGAATAGGTACAAAAATCTCCTGCAGAGTTCTGTATTTGAGGAGGATAAATAGAACATCTGCAGGAGATATTTTAATTTGAAATCCGATGTTTTATTTTACGGGAAATTCCGGTATTGCCGGGACTTCTTTCTTTTCGGTTTTCAGTTTTTCCAGGATCACTTCGATGGCTTTGTTCAATTGTTGGTCTTCGCCGTTGAACTCCAGGTAAGGATCGTTTTCCAACAGAATATCCGGATCTACCCCGTGACCTTCGATGATAAAGCCGCTACCGTCAGCTGCAAAAGGAGCATAGGAGGGGGTGACGATAGAACCTCCGTCGACTACCGGAATGGTGCCGCTGTAACCGACTACTCCTCCCCATGTCCGGTGGCCGATGACCGTACCCAGTTTATTGAATTTAAAACGATAGGGGAACAGGTCTCCGTCGGATGCCGAGTATTCGTTTACCAATAACACTTTCGGTCCGAGGAAAGTGCCTACCGGACTTACCGAACCCGAAGTCTGGTTGGTATGCATCGTATAAAAATGAGGGGTACGCATCAGGCGCTCGGTAATCATCGGAGATACATTTCCACCGCCATTGCCCCGATCGTCGATGATCAGGGCTTTTTTACCCAATTGCGGGTAATAATGCTTGACGAATTCGTTCAGCCCGTCGACACCCATGTCCGGAATATGGATGTAACCTACTTCTCCGTTGGTGGCTTCACTCACTTTCCTGATGTTATTTTGTACCCAATTGTAATAATAAAGTTGCGATTCGTCGCTGAGTGGGGTTACTAATACCTGGCGGGCTCCTGCTGTTTCAGGCCGGGTATTCACTGTGAGTTCTACCGTTTTGCCAGCTTTGCCGATCAGTTCGCTAAAGAGATTCTCGGTTTCTTTCAGCGATTTGCCGTTGATGGCCAAAATATAATGACCTTCTTTTACCTCCACGCCGGGCATAGTCAGGGGCGAACGGGTCGCTTCGTTCCAGTTGGCTCCTTCTATGATTTTGGTCACTTTAAAATAACCCGAAGGATCTTTTTTGAAACGGGCGCCTAACAAGCCCATCGGGATTCTTGCGGGTGTCGGATGTTCACCGTTGGCAGAATAAGCATGGCCGACACTCAGTTCTCCGATCATTTCTCCGATGACATAAGTGAGGTCTGTCCGGTGATTGACATGAGGAATCAGGACTTTGTATTTTTCATACACTCCTTGCCAATCTACTCCATGCATATTTTTAGCGTAGAAGAAATCTCGCATTTGCCGCCAACTTTCATTGTAGATTTGCATCCATTCCTGATGATAGTCGATGTATTTTTTCAGGTCCGAAGTAGAAATCGGGTGATTTACACTTACCGGGGCATTAGGGATGTCGATGACCTGAAAAGCCCTGCCTGATTGTGCAATTGCTTTTTCATAACCCGGACCGAAAATGATCCGGCTATTCAGATCTGTTTCCTTCCGGTCTTTCAGGTTATATATACTGGTATTACCATAACGGTTGAAATAAACCTGATTACCGATCATATGCAGATCGTGGTAATTTCCTGCTGAGACTGGTAGTTCGATAATCCGGTTGGCGATATTCGTATAGTCGTATTCATTTTTCGGATGCTCTTTCGTTGCTTCGGATTTCTTGGTCTCCCTGGTGGTCGGTGTTTGTTGGGGAGCTTTCGGATTGTCGTTTTCCGGAGCAAAGGGAATGGTGGCATCTTGGGTAAGAGGCAAAATGTATATTTTATTCATATTGTTGTACACATGGTTCCATTCCGTACTACTGTAGGTCGGGTTGAAGGTACGGGCAGATACGAAAACCAGGTATTTACCGTCTTTACTGAAATTCGGTGAACTGACATTATACCAACCGTCGGTCATTTGATGTTTTTCTTTGCTATTCCGGTCATAAATGATGATATTATCCATCTCTTTTTCCGGTTGGATGTAGGTGATATACCGGCTATCTTGTGACCAGTTGAACGAGTTGATCGGTCCGACACCGGAACTGGCGATAACTTCGGTTTTCCCATCGCTTACCTGAGTCAGATTAAGGGTATTCTTTTTTTCACTCCAAAGAATGGAGCGGGAATCGGGAGCCCATTTCAGATCGAAGATATAGGTTTTCAAATCTTTCGTCAGCATTTTTTCTTCTCCGGTAAAAGCATCTCTCAGCCAGATATTGAATTCTCCGTTTTTGTCCGAGATATAGGCGATCCATTTTCCATCCGGCGACCATTGCGGATTGCGGTCGTTGGCATTTGAGGAATTGGTCAGATTATAGGTAATACCGGATTTTGCCGGTAGGGTGAAAATATCTCCCCGGGCGGCGACGACAACCCGTTCTCCGTTGGGGGCAACGTCCATTCTGCTGATTTGTCCGCTGACATCCTTCCATTCCGGTCGCGCCCAATTTTGGTCGTTATCGATCTCGACAGGAATCGGGGAAGCCTTTTCGGTCCGGGTGTCGAATTTATAGAGGATACCGCCTTGTTCATATACGATCTGATCTCCTCCCAGGGCTGGGAATTTGATGTCGTAGTCTTTGTTGAAGGTTAATTGGCGGGTAGTCTTATCCGATAAGTTATAAACATAGAGATTCATGATGTCGTCCCGGTCGGAAATGAAGTATATTTTATTCCCGTCTGCGGACCACATGGGAATGATATCCTGGCGGATTTCGTCTGTTATTTTCTGTGATTGGTGTGTGTCGAAATCATAAATCCGAATGTCGTCGGCCATACCTCCCTGATATCTTTTCCAGGTACGGAATTCTCTGAATACATAATTGTAAGCCAGTTTTTTCCCATCCGGGGAATAAGATGCGAAGCCTCCGTTTTTGAGGGGGATTTCGACAGCTTCTCCTCCCTCGGCGGGAACAGTCATTAATTGTCCGGTAAAGTCGTTGAAAGTGAATTGCCGGGTGCGGAACAGGATATGTTTGCTGTCCGGGGTCCAGCCGATGACGATGTTGTTAGGGCCCATCCGGTCGCCTAAATCATCCCGGTTCAGGGTTGCGGTATAGGTCAGACGCCGGGGAATACCACCTGCCGAAGGGATCACAAATACTTCTGTATTTCCGTCGTATTGCCCGGTGAATGCAATGTATTTTCCATCCGGTGAAATACGTGGAAACATTTCGTATCCGATATCCGAAGTTAATTTGCGGGCTGTTCCTCCTTGATCGCTTACCGTGTATAAATCGCCGGCATACGAAAAAACGATCTGTTTACCGTTGATATGGGGAAAGCGGATTAAACGTGCTTCTTCTGCTTTGCCGATCGATACGATCAGAAAACAAATGAATGTGAATATAAAAGTTCTCATGTGTGATGAATTATAGGTTTGAACACAAAGATAACAATGAATATTTAATATAAAGAAATAAAAACTGCAGAGTCATAATAAATAATTACAAAGAGAAAAAAAAGCTTGGTGAGAATATCCCTGTAATTTTATGCTCTGCAGAAAACGAAAGGTTCGTTTTTTGGTCGGTTTACGACTTGGGAGGGTCAACCGACAAATCCTATGATTATGATCGTTCGATAACTAAATTTTTGTTGTATCCGTAGAATGGTTTATAA
>OGOC01001537.1_pt1 | contig 17975 bp, 15 predicted proteins | sample 1552561 | NCBI WGS metagenome assembly OGOC01 (sample SAMEA2580148, study PRJEB22360) | human gut metagenome | biome: human gut; feature: human-associated habitat; material: faeces | place: Denmark | collected 2008/2010
CAATTGTAAAATGATTAACAGGGTTGAAAATTTTTTAAAGAAATACGGGCTTTTAACCCCTGAAAAAACTTTTCTTGCCGGATTTTCCGGCGGTTTTGACTCCTGCGTAATGCTGGAGATTTTGCATAAAATTTCTAAAAACTGCGGGTTCAAACTCATTGCGCTCCACCTGAATCATAACTGGCGCGGCGAAGAATCGGAAAAAGAGGCGCAAAACTGCCTGAAATTCTGTGAAGAACGGGGGATTGGGCTGATAATCGAAAAACTCGACCCGAAAATCCCGAAAACAGAAACCTGTGCACGCAAGGCAAGGCTCAAATTCTTTGAAAAATACTACAAAAAATTCAATGCGGACGGAATTTTTCTTGCACATACAAAATCCGACAACGCGGAAACAATTATTTACCGGATTACGCGCGGAACCGGTTCGAGAGGGCTTTGCGGGATTTTTGAGCATAAAAATCTCAACGGAATGGAGATTTTCCGCCCGCTTATGGAGTTTTCAAGAAAAGAAATTGAAGATTACTGCAAAACCGAAAACCTTTGCCCGAACAAGGATTCCAGCAATGAAAATACAAAATATAAAAGAAATTTTATAAGAAAAAAGATAATTCCGCTTTTAAAAGAGCTGAACCCCGAAGTCGAAAACGCGCTCTCAACGCTCAGCGCTGTGGCTGTTTCAGAGCAAAATATAATTAACGAATATCTGGAGAAAATTAAAAAAGATATAAATTTTTCGGGAAAAATTGACGCAGAAAAATATTTTTCGCTCTCAAATGATGTAAAAAAGCGGATTTTGCTGGATTTGCTGGTTAAAATGGGGCTGGATTATGACTTGGAGCGGATTTCGAGGGTTTTCGTGTTCCTTGAGGAAAATTCTTCGTCAAAATCCGGTAAAACGCTCTCTCTGGCGCATGATTTGTGGATTTTTGTTTCAAAAAAGGAGATTTATACCTTTTCAAAACGCGAAAAATGCGATGACGAGGTAGAAATTAGCTCGGAGGGTGAATATTTTTTGAACGGATTTGAGCTTTCAATAAAAAACTATGACACTTCATTGCCTGCGCCGGAGGTTTTTCCGGATGAACATTCGGATTTTATTTTTTGCTCGAATCTCGAGTTCCCGCTTACGCTGCGTTTTCGCAAAGACGGCGACAGAATCCGCCCGTTCGGAATGGCGGGCTCAATGAAGTTGAAAAAACTTTTTATTAATAAAAATATTCCCAAAAACGAGCGCGAAAGTGTTATACTTTTATGCAAAAACAATGAGGTGCTCTGGGCGCATGGAGTTTGCGTGAATGAAAAGCTGAGAGCGGGCGTTTGTCCCGAATATTGTTTGAAAATCAGAAAAGGCGGCAAAAATGGACAAAAAAATTGAAGATTTGAAAATGCTTTTTGATGAAGAAGCTGTCAAAAAGAGGACAAAAGAGCTTGCTGCGCAGATTAATGAGAGTTTCGGGAAAAAGGATGATTTGACGGTAATTTGCGTGCTCAAAGGGTCGAGTATTTTTTGCTGTGATTTGATTAAATATCTTAAAATGCCGGTACAGCTGGAATTTATAAAGGTTTCAAGCTACGGAAACGCACAGGTTTCCTCAGGGCACGTGAAAGCGCTCGATTTGACGCTGCCGGCATTGAAAGATAAGAATGTGCTCATTGTCGAGGATATTATCGACACAGGCTGCACTTTAAAATTCCTTGTTGACCTGATTCAGAATACGCATCACCCCAAATCCTGCAAAATTGTGACTTTTTTAAATAAAAAAATCGCCCGAACAGCTTGCATTGAGCCTGATTTTTACGGATTTGAAGCGGATGACAAATTCGTGGTCGGATACGGGCTGGATTACGAAGGATATTTCAGAAATCTGCCCTACATCGGCTATTTTGAGTGATTTTTCAAAATTGTGTATATTTAATGTAAAATATTATTTATAGAATGTTATTTGAAAGGAAAAGACATGTTGGATTTTTCACAGCTTTATGAGGTTGTAATATTTTCCGTCGGGGATACAAAAGCAGGAACAAAAATGGGCAAACTTCAGCTCAAAAACCTTGAAGACGGCTCGATTTTGAACTGTATTCTCTGGGAAGAAACGCTGAATCGCCTCGACAGCAAGATTTTTCGCACCGGCAATCAGGTGAAAATCCTCTCAGGCTCTTATAATGAAAAATATAACAACTGTCTTGTTGCCAATCTTGAACTTATAAACGAGGCGAAAATCGGGATTTCAAAGGACGAAGCCGATGAGATTTTCGGGAAAATTCTCGATTATGCGAACAGAATTAGCGATGAAAATCTTAAAAAATTCGTTACAGGGCTGCTTTTTGAGCACGAAGAAAAGTTCAAAACCGCACCGGCCGCAAAACTTATGCATCACAACTACCTCGGCGGGCTCGCTGAGCATACTTTTGAATGTTTGCAGATTGCGGACTGCCTGATTGACCAATTTTATAAAAAAGTTAGCAGAGATAATATTTTTGCGGCTTGCATTTTGCATGATTTCGGAAAAATATTTGAATATAAAATCGATACCGAATCAGGCTTGATTGATTACGATGAAGACTTCCCGAAAGAGTGGATTACGCACTCACAGTGGGGATTTTCAACCTGCATGGGTGCAGGATTCAAAAAAGTGGCAAAAATGATTGCAGCTCACCACGGCAGGGCCGAATGGGGCGCGATTGTGGATTTAAACGAGAGGGATTTGGATCCGGAGTTGTATTTGCTTCACCATATTGATGATTTATCCGCAAAATTCGGCAAAACCGCTGTTGGCGATTTAGGGATGAAGTAGATGGGTTTTCTTGATGCACTCGGGCAGCTTTTGCTCGGAATTTTGACAATTTTCGGAAAATGAACAATTTTTCATTTTCAATCGTTATAATTAAGTAAGTTTTTAGTATAATAATCTTAAAAATCCCGCTTTCGGGGAATAAATTAAAAAACATTAAGCTTCATACTGGAGCCAAAGGAGAAATTATGAAAAAGTTTTTGATTACATTTTGTGCATTATTAATAGGACTGGGCGCAAATGCTGCTGTTACTGCGGATCAGGCGCTTACGTTTTTTGCAAAATACATTGATTCTGCGAATAATTATAAAGAAGATGTTGTAAATTTTTACACACCTGACGCAAAAATCATAAGAGTTGTTATGAAACCGGACGGCTCGACCGTAACTTTAACCACAAATATGAAAGAATATGCAAACCAGATGAGAATCGGCGCAAACCTCGCTAAAATGCGCGGATATAAAAACTTTTATACACAAAGAAAAGTTACAAAAGTCGGAAATGATTACAAAATCACCTGCCTACGCCAGCCGTCTACCAGTGATTACAAAATCCCTGCATATTTCATCATCGGCGAGGATTCCAAAGGCGATCTTAAAATCAAAGAAGAATCAATGCATTCTAAAAACCAGCTTTTGCTAAAAGGCAAGAAAAAATAACAGATAAAATAATATTAAAAAGCGCTTTTTTGTTTAAAAGGCGCTTTTTGCTATATAAAAGTTAACACATTTGATAAACAAAAAAAAATAGTTTATATTTTTATTGTGGGGTGTCAGCTAAATAGGCGCTTTTGCCCAGGTGAGGAGAAATTTTGGAAAATAATTATTTTAAATTATTCTTAGACGATTTAAAACGGCTCTGGGACGGCTTTGACGTAGGGCAGAAGTTCGGCGTTGTTGCTTTGAGCATTATTACCATAGTTGTTTCCACCTATTTCATTATGAAATCCCTCGAGCCCAACTGGGCAGTGCTTTATTCCGACCTTTCCGAACAAGACGCCGCTGCAGTAACTGAAAGCCTTAAAAAAAGCGGCTATGCGTTTAAAATGAGCGCAGATAAAAAATCTGTTATGGTTCCTGCTAATCTTCAGGATGAATTGAGGATTTTCGTTGCGGAAAATGACCTTATTCAGGATACTGCACCGGGATTTGAGCTACTCGACGATATGCAGCTGGGCTCAACAGATTTTAAAAACAAATTAACAAAACAAAGAATATATCAGGGCGAATTGACCCGCTCTATCGAAAAAATGAACGGCATAAGAAAAGCCCGCGTGCAGATTGCAGAGCCGGAACGTTCTGTTTTTCAGGAAAGGGACGAATCTCCTACGGCTTCGGTTATGCTGATTCTGGAACCGGGCTACAGGCTCAAAACCTCGCAGATTAAAGCGATTAAAAACCTCGTTGCGTACGCAATCCCCAGATTGAAGCCGGAAAAAGTCTTTTTGACCGATCAGTCCGGAAACGCCCTCTCTGACGATAACGAACACGCCTCCAGCGACATAGGATCTTACAAGTTAAACCTCGAAAATCAAACTTCAAAGAAAATTCAGGAGGTTCTGGACAAAATCGTGGGCCGTGAAAATGCGTCGGTTCAGGTTTCTATGGATATTGACTTTAACAGCGCCCGCGCAACCATTGAAAGCTATATTCCTGTAGGCGAAACCCAGCAGGGTGTCCTCGCAAATTCACAGACCGAGTCTGAAAACTACGATAATCCTGCAATTTCTTCTGCAAAACCGCTCACTGACGACGATACCCACAACCCGCCCGAAACGCAGCAGACCACCCAAACCTCACTTCAGCAGTCTAAAAATTTAAATTACACAAAACAGAAAACTTCTGCGACATACAATGTTTCTAAGGAAATTAAACAAATTGTCTATGCTCCGGGCTCGGTAAAAAGGATGACAATTGCGGTTGCAGTGAATAAAATCCTCACAACAGAGGAAAAACAGGAGCTCGAAAAGCTCATTATTTCTGCCAGCGGTGCAGATTTGGACAGAGGCGATATAATCAACGTTACGAGCCTGCAATTCTCCGCTCTTGACGAAAATAAAGCAAAAGATGCGGCTCAAAACAAAGAGTATGAAAAACAAAGACAGATTGAGTTCTTTGTGACCAAGGTTGCACCGATGCTCATAGTTCTGATACTCGGTTTGACCGCTCTGTATGTATTCCGTTCGCTCTTTGGCAGGGTTGCAGCTTCCTCGGGCGGTGATGAATGGGATGAGGGCTTTGATGAACCTCAAAAACAGCTTACGGATGAGCTGCTCGGAAAACTCGAAATGGATCAGCTTCCGCAAATCGAGGCGAGGCTCAACCCTGAACTTGATAAACTTCGCAGTGATTTGAACGAAACTATTCTTCAAGACCCTGGCGAAGCCGCAAAACTCTTGATTTCTTATATTAAGGATTAAAAATAAATGAACCTGGATTACGATCAAATGTCAACACGCCAAAAAGTCGCATCATTATTGATTGCGCTGGGCCCCGGTACGGCATCTGAGATTCTGAAAAATATTAGAGATGAAGATCTCCTTGAACAAATCACCTATGACATTGCCAGCCTCGACAAAATCCCCACAGAAATTTTGAATAGGGTGCTGGAGGAATTCCATTCACTTTTTTTAGCAAGTGATTATCTTTCTTCGGGCGGTACTGCTTATGCAAGAACGATTCTAGAAAAAGCATACGGCAGCGAGCAGGCGCAAAAAATGCTTGCACGTCTGATGACGCTTTTGACGAAAAATCCGTTCCAATTTTTCAATGAAGCTGACCCCACACAGCTTGCGCAGTCATTTCAGAACGAAAATCCGCAGCTAATCGCGCTGATTCTTGCTTATATCAAGCCAGAAATCTCGGCAAAGGTTCTAAACGCTCTCCCTACTGATATTCAGGCTCAGGTTGCGTTTAAAATTGCGGATATGAGCTCGACGAACCCTGAAATCATTGCCGAAATCGAAAAAATCGTTGAAGGCAAGTTCTCCTCAGTTGTTACGCAGGATTTTTCAAAAGCCGGCGGTGTAAGCACTCTGGCAAGCATTTTGAACAGAACCGACCGCGGAACCGAGAAAAACGTACTCGAATTTCTTGAAGAACGCAGTCTTGAGCTTGCTGAGGGCGTAAGAGAGCTGATGTTCGTGTTCGAAGACATTCTCCAGCTCAAAGATCCCGCAATTCAGCGCATTATCCGCGAAGTCGATATGAAAGACCTCGCAATCTCTTTAAAAGGTGTTAGAGATGACCTGAAAGAGAAAATTTTTGCCAACATGTCCGAGCGTGCGCAAACCGTGCTGATGGAAGAACTCGAGTACATGGGCCCTGTGCGTGCAAAAGAGGTTCAGGAGAAGCAAACAAAAATCGTCGGTATTATCCGTATGCTCGAAGCTGCGGGTGAAATCGAAATTACCAGAGATACTCAGGAAGATGAATATATTGAGTAGTTTTGGGGCGCGTTTTGTAAAAATGGAAGCGTTGTGCGTATGAAAATTTTGTTGAGAGGTGCTTAATTGGGAAGAATTGCAGGCGGAAAGATTAATTACGGAGATTCTTTCGTTGTCAGAAGCGACGGGGGCAGAATGTCTGATGAAGAAATCAGGCAGGCACGCCAGATTGCCGAAAAAATCGTCGCAGAGGCAAAAGAACGCGCACTTTTGGTCGAGGGGCAGGCAAGTACCAAAGCAGAAGAAATTTTAAAACAGGCAAATGAAGAGGCGCAGAGTAAAACTGCACAAATCATCGAAGCTGCGCACAAAGAGGGATTTGAGGCAGGAATTAAGGAGGGGTTTGAAAAAATCACTTCCGAGATGGAAGAACGTCTCAAAAATCTTGATAATTTTGCGGCTTCGGAGCTTGAAATAAAAAAACGTATTGTAAAATCCGCCCATACGGAGATTCTTGAGCTTGTTACGGCGATTTGTGAAAAGGTTTGCCATACAGAACTTGTCCAGAACCCGAAACTCCTTGAAAATCTAACTGCTGCGGCAATTTCAAAGCTTAAAGAGAAAGAAACAGTAAATATTATCGTTAATCCGCAGATGGCGCAGAAGATTTATGAGATTAGCGATGGGCTGAAAGAACGATTTTTCGGGCTTGAAAATATTAAAATCATTGAAGACAGCTCTGTTCCTGCGGACGGAACTATTGTAGAATCGGTGGATTCGCGGGTTGATTCGGGGATTAAGGCGCAGATTTCAAGGATTTCCGACGAGTTGTTCAATGCGCTGAATTCCACATCAGAAGATGAATTGGTTGAAAAAACAGATGCTCCTGACGAAATATAACGAAATCATAAAAAAAACCGAAACCATTACGCAGGTTGGCAAAGTGACGGAGATTGTCGGGCTGATTATCGAGGCTGACGGGCCGGAAGCGAGCATCGGCGACCTTTGTTATATTTACAACCGGCTGGATTCAGAGCCTTTGAGGGCGGAGGTTGTCGGATTCAAGACGGGAAAAATTCTTCTAATGCCTCTGGGCTCGATGGAGGGGCTTATGCCCGGTGCGCTGGTTAAAAATACCGGTGCTCCGATGAAAATCAAGGTTGGTCAGCAGCTTTTGGGGCGGGTTTTGAATGGATTGGGCGAGCCGATTGACAATCTTGGCGCTGTAAACTCGCAATCTCTTTATTCCACGCACGCTGACGCGATTAATCCGTTGAACAGGCAGCTTATTCGTGAGCCATTGGCGCTCGGAATCCGGTCGATTGACGGATTTGTTACTGCCGGAAAAGGGCAAAGGCTCGGCGTATTTGCCGGCTCCGGTGTTGGTAAAAGTACGACTTTGGCGATGATGGCGAAGAATACGAACGCTGATTTGAACGTAATTGCTCTAATTGGGGAGCGCGGACGCGAGGTTCGCGAATTTATTGAATCAACGCTGGGGCCGGAGGGCATGAAACGCTCAATTGTTGTTGTTGCGACCTCAGAGCAGCCCTCTCTTGTTAAAATTAAGGCGGCTTTTGTTGCGACTGCGATTGCCGAGTACTTCCGTGACAAGGGAAAAGACGTGCTTTTTATGCTGGATTCGGTTACGCGTATTGCAATGGCGCAAAGGGAGGTCGGTTTGGCGGTTGGCGAGCCTCCTGCAACGCGCGGTTATACACCGTCCGTGTTTGCGCTTATGCCAAAGCTTCTTGAGCGCGCCGGAAGCAATGAACATGGCACAATTACGGGGCTTTACACGGTTCTTGTTGAGGGGGATGATTTTAACGAGCCGATTTCGGATACTGCGAGGAGTATTTTGGACGGGCACATAATGCTTTCAAGGGATTTGGCTCACAAAAACCATTATCCTGCTGTTGATGTGCTTGAGAGCATAAGCCGTGTTATGAAAGAGTGCGTTTCTGCTGAACACGCGCAGGCTGCGGGCAAGATTCGCACGCTTCTGGCTGCATATCGCAAAAACGAGGATTTAATCAACATCGGGGCGTATGTAAAAGGCTCTGACCCCGTTACTGACCAGGCGATTGCGCTTTCCGGCGAAATTAACAGGTTTTTGTGCCAGTCTGTTGATGAAAAGACGGGTTTTGAAGACACTCAGGCGGCTTTGATTGCGCTCGGTGCGAAAATTAACGCTTAAAATAACAAAATTTATCCCGAAGCTTAAATTTCACTTTTCCGTTCCGATTCGCCCTCCACAGGGGGTAGGGCTCATAGTCAACTCCAAAGTAAAATCCAAGCTTCTTTGTTTGGTTTTGTAAATCGATTTTTATTTAAAAAGCTGAAAAGTGTCGCATTTGAGTTCTTTTAAGGGTGAACCTTTGCGGCAGGTAGGGCATTCGGTCATTTCGTTTCTTTTAAACAGGTTTTTTTTGAATAAACTTAAATCGGCTGTGTTGATTTGTGTAATTTTCAAGGCTCCGTCTCCCTATTCGTCACTTTGAGTGAATGAGTTTATATTATAACAGATATTTTAATAATTGTACAGAGTACAATTAATATTTCTTAATATTAACCGCAAAATCGACCCGGAGACATTGATAATTGCATAATCTTTATATTTTGATATTATAATAGTATTAATTGAAGGTTAAAAAATAAGGAAAACTATGTCATCAGACAGGATTACGGAAGAAAAAGTCGAAAACCCTGATAATATTGAACAAGTCGAAGATTACTGCTCGCAGATTGATGAAGAAAAATCAAGAACCCTCGCGGTTGTAAGAGCGTTCATAGCAAATATCGGCATAGCGCTTGTGAAACTGATTTGTTTCTTCTTTTCTCACTCATCAGCGATGCTTTCGGAGGCAATTCACTCCGGAGTGGACTCGTTCAACAGCGTTTGCCTTTACGTCGGCATAAAACGAGGCTCAAGGCCCGCTGACAACGCCCATCCTTTCGGATACGGGCTGGAAGCCAATGTCTGGGCGATGTTTGCGTCAATATTGATGCTTGGTGGTACTTTTATCGCGTTTTACAGCGGTTTTGACAAATTTTTCAATGTCCACGATCATTCCGACCTGTTGAACAATTATCCTTACATCGCTGTTGCTCTTGTTTGCAGTATTTTGTTCGAGGCATGGGCTGTTGCAAGCGCTTCAAAGGCTGTTTTGCACGAAGTTGAAATTGAGGAGAAAAATCCGTTCAAATCGTTCTTCATTTCGTTAAAATATATCCGAAAAACCAAAAGCCCTACGACCAAATTCGTCTGGTACGAGGATGTTGCGGCGCTGACCGGTGTTGTTGTTGCGTTTATCGCACTTTCGCTGGCGAAATTCGTCATGCCTCCGGAAACTGCCTACGTGCCCGACGCAATCGCTTCTATTATCATCGGTTTTATACTTTTGATTCTTGCGATTTATCTTTTAAGGCATAATGTGAGCTCATTGACCGTTCAGTCGGCAGAACCGGGCGTTGAGGAGAAAATTCGCGAGGTTGCTGGCGATATCCACGGAATTACGGATGTTGTTGAGCTGAAAACCATTGATTTGGGCTCGTCAGGGCTGATTATTAACATGACAATCGAAGTTGACCCCGAAACCCAGATGAAAGACGCTGACGACATCGCAGATATGCTCGAAAGAAACATCAAAAAACGTCTCAAAAACGTTACGCATATTACGATTGAGCTGCAGGCTCACGACGCGGAGGACAACTGGGAAGAAAAATTCGGAAAAATCATCTCAGAGGGCATTGATATCGGCGCAATCGACTGCAACGAGGCAAAAATGCTCTCGAATTTCTACGGGTTTGCAAATACCGTTGTAAAAGAAATTATGGTGCCCAGAACGGACATTTTTCTTATCAGCACGGAAGAAAATATTAACGAGCTGGCGGATATGATTATTTCGTCGGGACATACGCGAATCCCGATTTACAAAGACAATCCGGACGACTTAATCGGTGTTATTAACGCAAAAGATGTGCTTAAATTCTTCAAAAATGGCGGCATAAGCGAGAATTTTTCAATAGAATCGCTAGCAAGAGATATCCTTATTGTGCCTGAAAACAAGTTTATTTCTGACCTTTTGAGCGATTTTACTTCTTCAAAGAACCAGATTGCGGCGGTTGTTGATGAACACGGCGGAGTTGCGGGGATTGTTACGATTGAAGACATTCTTGAAGAAATTGTCGGCGAAATTTATGACGAATTCGACAAAGTTGAAACCCCCGAGGTCATCAAAATCGACGAAAACACGCTCAATGTGTCCTGCAAGATGAGCATTGACGATATAAACGAAAAATACGACCTTGATATCCCGAACGAGGATTTTCAGACCATCGGCGGGTACGTTTTCGGGCTTCTGGGCAGAGAACCTGAGGTTTTTGACGTTATTGAGGACAGAAACATCACATACACGGTTCTTGATGTTGACGGGCGCAGGATTTCGAGGATAAAAATGCACAAGGAAACGCCTTTTGTCGAAGTAAAACGCCCCGAGGACAACTTCAAGGACGCTGAATCTTAACAATTTGCCCGAAAAGGCGCGAATTTGGTATTATATTTTTACAATGGATAACACATCTTTAAAAGCACGAATAGAAGCTGTTTTGTTTATAACCGCGCAGGCGCTGGAGATTAAAGATATCGCCGAAATCCTCAAAGAAGACGAGGAAATCATCGAAGAAGCGCTTCTTGAACTCATTATGGATTACTCGGCACGCGAGGGCGCGCTCGAAATCGATGATGAAAACGGTTATATCTTGCAGGTGAAAGAGGAGTTTATGGATATTGTTGAACAACTCTGCCCTGTTGAGCTAAAGCCGCCCGTGCTGAAAACTTTAACGATTATTGCACTGAAAGAGCCAATCAGGCAATCCCAGCTCAAAGAATTGCGCTCAAACGCCTACGAACATGTTGCAGAACTTCTGAAAATGGGGCTAATTTCAAGGACACGGGACAAAAATGGACGTTCTTTCAACCTGAAAACCACTCCGAAATTCGCGGAATATTTTAAACTCAAAGGCGACGCAAAATCGCTCGCAAAAATCATTGAACTCGAAAAACAGGCAAAAGAGTCAGACTAGCATGAACGAATTGAGCCTTTCAGAAAAAAGAGAGTTTTATTCATCGCTTTTATCCCTTTATGACGCCGGATTTTCCTATGCTGACGCCTTTTTCACAATAGAAACAAACTCGCGTAACAAAAATATAAAAGCAATGGCGCAATGCATCCGTTTTGAGATTCAGAAAAATGTGCCTTTTACAAAAATAATCACAAAATATAAAGAAATCCTCGGAGCTCCTTATGCGCTGCTGGTTTGCGCCGGCGATATTTTTGGAAAACTTGACGAGGTTCTCGAATATATTTTAAAAGATATCAAACGCATTGAAAATTTCAGAAGCAGCCTGATTTCTTCGCTCATTTACCCTGTTTTGCTCTTTTTCGGGGCGCTGGGCGTTTTGATGTTTTGTCAGTTTTTCTTTTTTAAGGTTTTTGATGTTATGTACACAACCGGCATGGATCCTGCGGCAATGAAAACGCTTTTTATCGGCGCGATTTTAAAAATAGCCCTTGTTTACGCGGTGATTTCGGGTTTAATTGTTTTTCTGGTCATAAACAGAAAAGCTCAGGTCGTTCTACTTGATTTTATGAGCAAAAACGCCATTTTGTCCGGATTTTTTAACAGATATTTTTTGGCAAATTTCTTTTCTGTGCTTGCAGCGTCGTACGATGCGGGAATTCCTGTTACGGAATCAATATTCATGGCTTCGCCCTTGCTAAAAACCCAAAAAATGACGACCGCAATAAGAATAACGCAAAAATTGCTTTGCCAGAGTGAATCCGTAACCGTTTCTTTTCGCTCGGCGGGCATTTTTGACGAATTTATGCTCGCACAAATCGCTACCGGCGAAAAAACTGGCACGCTCGAGAAGACTTTTTATGCGATTTCAGAGCAATGCGAGCGAAAACTTCAGGAATATATAAATATTTTCACCGGTTTTATCAAGCCGTTTTCGATTCTCGTAGTCGGGCTGCTCGTCGGTTATATTGCCATAACGTTTTATTCGCGTCTTTACGGCGGTTTGCTTAATTATTTTTAGATTGTCCGAGAAAAATTCGTGATAAGGAACACTCTGCCGAGCAAAAAGTGACTAAATGTCACGTTTTGCGAGAGGAAGACGTGAACGAACTTTTTGAGTGACGATTAGAAAAGGTGAGCCTTGGACGGTTCGCGCCGGCGAATCGGCTAAGGCGACACTAGATTAGATACGAATGAACAAATAAAAATTATGTACGTCAAATCATTAGAGCTCAAAAATTACAGAAACTACGAAAATCTTAAAATAAATCTCAATTCCGACAAAATACTGTTTGTCGGGAAAAATGCACAGGGAAAAACGAACCTGCTCGAGGCGATTTATTACATGTCCTGCCTGAATTCGGCGCGCGCAAAAAACGACAGCGAAATAATCAGCTGGAATAAAGAATTTATGCGCCTGAAACTCGAAATGTCGCGTCAGGAGTTGGATTCCACGCTCGAAATCTTCAGCGCACCGCCCAAAAAACGCGAGATGTTTGTAAACGGCGTCAAAAAACGCAAATCCTCGGAATTTTGTTCGAATTTATGTGTGGTTTCTTTTTCTGTTAATGACCTTTTGCTTTTGCGCGGAACCCCTGATGACAGGCGCGGCTGGCTGGATATGGCGATAAGCCAGATTTATCCCGCATATCTTGACAGAATCGCAAAATACAACAAAATCCGCGTCCAAAAAGGCAGTCATCTTCGCGAAATCAAAGGAAATCTCCACGCGAACCGCGACATCCTTGATGTTTTGAATACGCAGCTTATAGTTGCGGGCAGCAACATAATTTATCTTCGTTTGAAGTTTTTGCGCGAGCTCCAGAAAATTGCAAAGCAAAAACACCTGAAAATCGCTGACAAAGAAGACTTTTTCATGGAATATAACTCTTCTGTTGTTGATACACTTGGTTTTGAGGCGGAAATCCCTTACACGGTTGAAGATATTGCGTTTGTTTTTGATGAAAAACTTAAACTCCGCCAGGATGAAGAAATTATCCGCGCTCAGGCCGTTGTCGGGCCGCATCGTGACGATGTTTTTTATTATATAAACGGAATTGATTCGAGAAAATTCGCCTCGCAGGGGCAGCAGCGGACGATTGTTCTGAGTTTGAAGCTTGCTGAACTTGAGCTTATTAAGGAAAAAATCGGTGATACGCCCGTTTTGCTTCTGGATGATGTTCTTGCCGAGCTGGACAACCTCCGCCAGAATTATTTGCTCAACGCAATTGGAACCGAAACCCAGACCATAATTACGTCGGTTGATACGGTGCTTTTCGGGGAAGATTACCTGAAAAATGTCGAAGTTTTCAATATTTCCGACGGGAATGTTAGTTTCTAGGGGTTGTGCCGGAGGGTAGGGATTCAGTAGATGGTTTTTTCGTTCCGATTCCGCCGGCATGCGACGTGAGGTTGATGAATTTTCCGTTTTATGACGCCGCCCCCAGCGTCCATCCACTGAATCCCTTATTTTGGAGCGTTTTTGGGAAATGCTTTATTATTGTGCCCTATACCCGTGCATTTTTTTAACCCATAACTCAATTTTCTGTAAAAATCGCATTTTTAAGGTAGAATTAAAAAGAAAAAATCAAACGCGGAGGGAAAATGATTGAGATTTTAATTGCAATCCTGCTCGGATACCTTATCGGATCTATTCCGACCGGATATATAATCGTTAAATTAATGACCGGACAGGATATCAGAACCGTGGGCTCCGGCTCAACCGGTGCTACGAACGTAAAAAGAGTTCTGGGTAAAAAATGGTTCTTCATCGTGATGATTCTTGACGCAATAAAGGGCGCAATCCCCGTTCTGCTTGCGGTTTTCTTCCTGCATGCCTATCAAAAACTCGGAATAACGCCGGTTTGTGCTGCAGCTGCTGTCTTAATCGGCCATAGCCGTTCGATTTTCTTGAAATTCACCGGCGGAAAGTCTGTCGCATCCGGCGTGGGAACGATTCTGGCGCTATGCTGGCAGGTCGGGCTTTTAATCGCGCTAATCTGGGGCATAATCACCTATTCTACAAAATACGTTTCCGTCGGCTCAATAATTGCACTCGCACTTTCGCCGTTTTTGATGTTTGCCTTTAAACAGCCCGTCGGATACATTGTTTATTGCGCAATCGGCGCGATTTATATCATCTGGCTGCATCGCGAAAACATAAAACGCCTCATCAAAGGCAACGAAAACAAAGTGAGGGAATAATGCCGCAATATAAGGGTTTTAAGGTCGTTACAAAAATTCCGGTCGATTCAAAAGAGATACTTTCGCTTGTTTATACGCCGGGCGTGGGCTCATCGTGCCTTAAAATCAGCGAAAATCCCGAATTGACAAAGGTTTTAACAAATAAATTGAACTCCGTTGCGGTCATTGCTTTTGATTATGAAATTGCGCTGAAACGGGCGTTGTTTTTGAAAAGCGCGCTGATGATTGACGCTTATCCGCTCTGCGTAAAGGATTCTGTGCAAAAAGAAGATTTAAAACTCGTTGTAGAAAACATTGAGCCGAATTTTTGCGGAGTTGACCTTAGCCAGATTGCTGAATTTGCTCAAAATATTGATTTTCAGGTGCAAATCCCTGTTTTGACGGCTCCGGTGGCGGATTTGCGCGATTTTTTTGGTGCAATTTCAAGAAATATTTTCAAATTCGACCCATCAAAACTCTCAGGCACAACAAATGAAAAATCGCTTGAGCTGCACGAGCTTGCGGGCGGGGTGATAGAAACCGAACTCACCGAAGAAAAGCGAAAAAAGCCGCTTGCGGTGATTTCTGACGGAACATCGGTTCTGGGGTTCGGAAATATCGGTGCTGAGGCGTCAATTCCCGTTCTGGAGGGGAAAATCGCGTTATATTCAGAGCTGGCGCAGGTTGACGCGATTCCGTTGGCTTTGAAAACGCAAAATCCTGATGAAATCATAAAAATTGCACAAATTCTTGCTGATTCATTTTCCGGGATTCATCTTGAGGATATTGCGGCGCCGGCTTGCTTCAAAATCGAAAATACGCTTATTGAAACATTAAAAATTCCCGTTTTTCACGACGATCAGCACGGTTCGGCGATAATTGTTCTTGCAGGGCTTCTGAACTCACTTGTGCTTGAAGAAAAAGAGCTTTCTGAGGTAAAAATTGTCATAAACGGTGCCGGTGCGGCAGGGAGCGCAACTGCGCGGCTTCTTGCATTTGCGGGCGCAAAAAACATAAAACTTTGCGATATAAATGGTGTAGTTTACCCGAATCGTCCTGAAAATGACGAAAATCTGGAGGAGCTCGCAAAACTAACCAATCCTGGCGGCAAAAAAGCTGCTCTTTCAGATATAATCAAGGGAGCGGATGTTTTTATCGGGCTTTCAAAGGGAAATATCCTGACGGACGAAATGGTACTGTCAATGGCAGAAAATCCTGTGATTTTTGCGCTCGCAAACCCAATTCCTGAAATAATGCCTGATAAAGCGGAGCATGATGGTGCGTATATTGTGGCTACAGGGCGCAGTGATTTCCCGAATCAGATAAATAATTCGCTTGCGTTTCCCGGGCTTTTAAAAGGGGTGCTGGATGCCGGTGTTGAGCGAATTACAGATGAAATAAAACTCGAATGCGCATTAACAATCGCCTCGCTGGTGCCGCAGGACGAACTTTCGCGTGAAAAAATCGTTCCTGACGGGCTGGATATGCGTGTTACGCAGAGCATTGCCGCAATGATTTGTGCAAAATTCAGGGTTTAGGCTTTTTTGTAAAAATATTTTTGAACCAATCCCCGACCGCCGTTGCTTTTGCACCAATCCATGCCGAAGCAGCTTTATATTTTGAAGAAATCCAGGTTCCGGCTTGTTTGTACCAGGGATTTGATGATGGTGCGGGCGCCGGTGCGGGTTTTGGAGCGGATTTAAAGAGTTTATCTATGAGCCCTTTGCCTTTGTAGATTCCAAATCCTGCCAGACCTGCAATAAGCAGTCCTGCGGCTACTTTTTTAGCTGTATCCCATCCGTTTTTCTTCTGCGGGGCGGCAGGTGGCATTGTTTGAGGCTGCGGCTGGAATATATCCTCTTCGGGGCCGTAAACTTCGCCTCTGCGCGGCACATTCGGGAGTTGTTCGGGCATAATTTGCCCCGGAACAGTCGGGACGCCGGCTCGCTGAGAGGCATAATTTTGAAGATATGGCGAGGGATTGCCGGTTATGTAGCCCACGACATCATCTGCGACGATTCCGTGGGTCGTTAATAAATCAAAACAATTCGGATAAATCGGATTCATAGTTTTTTCTCACACTAATAACTTACATGTATATAAAGTATTTTTGCGAGAAAAAATTGCCTGTTATTTCATTTTTTTGAACCAATCTGCAAAAATTTTCAGCGGCGCGCGTGTCAAACCGAGCGCAAACGCGGGAATATCCTTTGAAACAACCGTTCCTGCGCCGATTGAGGACTGTTCGCCCAACTCGACCGGTGCTACGAGCACGGAATTTGAGCCGGTGCTTGCCCCGTCTTTCACAACTGTGCGGAATTTTTCTTTTGTTGCATGGTTGTAGTTTGCCGTGATGGTTCCTGCGCCGATGTTTACGTTGCTTCCGAGCTCGGAATCACCGATGTAACTTAAATGTGATACATTTGTGTGATTTTTGATTTTAGAGTTTTTGATTTCGACAAAATTTCCGATTTTGACGCCCTCTCCAAGCTCAACACCGCCTCTCAATCGTGCAAAAGGCCCGATTTTGCAATCTTTTCCGATTATATTTTTCCCCTCAATGTAGGTGCACGGGTAAATTATCACGTCGGGCGCGATTTCGGTTTCGGGTGAAATAAATGTTGTTTCGGGGTCAACAATTGTCACGCCGTCCTCCAAAAGCTTGTTTATAACGCGGTTTTTGAGGATTTTTGCAGCTTCGGCAAGATGGGTTTTTGAATTTATGCCGAAAGATTCTTCATTGTTTTCAAGAACATAGGATTGTGCTTTCAAACCCTGTGAAATCGCCCATTTCACGATATCTGTGAGGTAATATTCGCCCTGTGCGTTGTTTGAATCAAGGCTCATGAATGCCGGTGAAATTTCCGCCCAATTGATAAGGTAAACTCCGGTATTTATTTCTTTTACGGCTTTTTGTTCGGGAGTGGCGTCTTTTTCTTCGACGATTGCGCAAAGATTGCCGTTTTCGCTGCGGATTATTCGCCCGTAATTTTGCGGATTTTCAAAAATTGCCGACATAACGCTCAAAGAGGCATTGTTCTGGCGATGATTTTCGATGAATTTCTTCAAAGTTTCAGAAGTCAAAAGCGGTGTGTCGCCGCAGAGGATAAGAACTTCTCCCGAAAAGCCTTTAAGATCTTCAAAAGCCTGATAAGCCGCATGCCCCGTGCCGAGCTGGGGAGATTGGAGCAGACATTTTGCGTTTTCGTAGTTTTTTTTGACGAAATTTTCGACTTCTTCGGCTTTATGCCCTACGATTACGTAGTTTTGGGAAACTTCGCCGGTTTTGTTTACTTCGTCGATAACATATCCCAGCAATTCTTTGTTAAAAATTTTATGCAGAACCTTGGGTGTTTCAGACTTCATTCTGGTGCCTTTTCCTGCCGCAAGGATTATTGATTTTACGTTTTTATCCATTTCACGCTCCGTTTTTCTCTTTTTAATTAATAATATACCGCCCACATTCTATTTGCAAAAATTTGTCCGAGAAAAATTCGTGATAAGGAACGAAGTGACGTGAACGAATTTTT
>OGOC01001545.1_pt1 | contig 17890 bp, 14 predicted proteins | sample 1552561 | NCBI WGS metagenome assembly OGOC01 (sample SAMEA2580148, study PRJEB22360) | human gut metagenome | biome: human gut; feature: human-associated habitat; material: faeces | place: Denmark | collected 2008/2010
GGGCTCGTTCATGTCGTTCCAGAAGCCCTCGATGCCGCAGTCGGTCAGAGCCTTGTACTGGCTGCCGAACCAGGCCCGTGCCTCGGGGTTCAGCACGTCGGGGAAGTGGCTCCACCCCGGCCAGACGGTTCCCTCAAAATCGGTTCCGTCGGCCCGCTTGCAGAAGTAGCCCTTTTCCTTGCCCTCGTCGCAGACCGAATAGCCTGCTTCCTCCTTGACGCCGGCGTCGACGATGGGCACCAGCCGGACGCCCTGCTCTTTCATCTTGGATACAAAGCCGGAAAAATCGGGGAAATTCTCCGGGTTGACGGTGAAGTCCTTGTAGTGGTCCATGTAGTCGATGTCCATGTACACCATGTCTAGGGGAATGTGGGCCTGGCGGTGTTTGGCAACCACCTCTTCAAAGTCGGCCTGGGTCTTGTAGCCGTAGCGGCTCTGGCCAAAGCCAAAGGCAAATTTGGGCGGGATGTAGCTGCGGCCGATGATGGCCCGGAACTGCTTGACCACATCGCAGGCGCTGTCGCCGGTGATGACATAAAGGGCTAGGTCGGCCCGCTCACAGGTGACTTCCAGCCAATCCCTGCGGGTGAAGCCGATGTCAAACCGAATCCGGGCGGGATAGTCGAAGAACAGCCCCAGATTCTGCTGGCCTGAGATCACGATGAAGTTGTGGGCGGCGTACATTCGCTGCTTGTTTTCGGTGTGGAGGCCGTCGTCCACATTGTCGCTGACGTAGACAAAGCCCCGCTTGTTGATGCCGCGGTTGGCTTCGCCCAGGCCGTAGACCCGGTCGCCCTCCGCCAGGGGGCAGGCAAAGCAGAAGCCGGACTCGCTGGTTTTGACCGTTCCCACAGGGGGGTCGCCTTGGCTTGCAGGGATTGGTGCGACCACCGATTCGGTGTCAAAGGGGGCACCATAGAGATACTTTTGAATCATACCGTTCTCCCAAATAAAAGTGACTGAATGGTTGTTTTGTCAGATAGAGCGCCCCGTCTCCGGAGCGCTCTGAAAGAATATAAATCTGCAAGAATATAAATTAGCCCTTAACCGAGCCCACCACAATGCCGGAAACGAAGTACCGCTGCAGCAGGGGATAGATCAGCAGCAGCGGGATAACTGCAATAACGATCTTGGCTGCATTGAGGTTGGTGTTGCCCAGGGAGGCAGAATCCACCACGGCAGACAGATTGCCCTGCTTGATCAGATCTTCCACGTTGATCTGCAGACTCTGGATATAGGTCATCAGGGGATAATAGGCGGCTTTGGACATGTAGATCAGGCCGCTGTAGAAGTCGTTCCAGCTGCCCACAATGCTGAACAGGGATACGGTGGCCAGAACCGGCTTGGAAATGGGGATGAAGATCTTGGTCAGAACCTGGAACGGGTTGGCGCCGTCAATGAAGGCGGCTTCCTCAAGCTCTTTGGGAACGGCAGCAAAGAAGTTCATCACCAGGATGACATTGAAGATGGGCACGGCTCCCGGCAAAACCAGGGCCCAGACGGTATTGAGCAGGCCGTAGGATTTGACAACCAGGAAGGTGGGGATCATGCCGCCGTTGAAAAGCATGGCAAAAATCATCAGGTTTGCATAGATGTTGCGGCCCCGGAACTGTGCGTTGGTTTTGGAGAGGGGATAAGCCATCAGTACGATCAGCACAAAGTTGATGATCAGGGCCAGCACAACCCGCTCCACCGAGATCAGGAAGGAGTGCCAGAACTGGGAGTCCTCCAGGATCTTCTTATAGGCTGCGGTGCTGAATCCCACCGGGATCAGCCCTACCATGTTGCCTTCCACTGCTGCAGAGGAGGAGAAGGAGATGGCAACAATGTTCAGCAGCGGCAGCAGACAGACTAGGCCCAGCAGAATAATAATGATGTAGATGATGACAGTGCGGAGTTTATCAACTTTCATTGCCAGACGGACCTCCTTAGAAAATTTTGCTGTCGGTGTACTTCTGAGCCAGCTTGTTGGCGCCGATCATCAGAACAAAGGCGATCACGGACTTCAAAAGGCCCACGGCGGTACCGAAGCTGTACTGCAGGCCCTGCAGGCCGACGCGGTACACATAGGTGTCCAGAATATCACCGGTGGCATAGACCGATGCGCTGTACAGGTTATAGACCTGGTCAAAACCGGCGTTCAGGATGTTGCCCAAATTCATGACGGCCATCAGGACGATGGTGGTGCGGATGCCGGGCAGGGTGACATGCCAGACCTTTTTCCACCAGGTGGCGCCATCGATGGAAGCAGCCTCGTAAAGGGTCGAGTCGATGGAAGTGATGGCTGCCAGATAGACGATGGAGCCATAACCGAACTCTTTCCAGGTGTCGGTCAGGATCAGCAGGGGCTGGAACAGGGAGTTGCTGCCCAGCCAGTTCAGCGAGGTGCCCAGCATTGCGTTGACGGAGCCGTCCAGGTTGAACAGATTCTTGACGACCAGAGCCAGCACAACCCAGGACAGGAAGTGAGGCAGGTAAACCACCGTCTGAACCGACTTTTTCAGGGTCCGGTTCTTGACCTCATTGAGCAGAATCGCAAAGGCGATGGACATGATGGTGGTCAAGACGATTTTGCCCAGGGCGATGATCAGGGTGTTGCGGAACAGCTCAAAGCTGTCTGGCATTTCGAACAGGTATTTGAAATGTTTGAGGCCCACAAAGTCAGAACCGAAAAACCTTTGGCGGGTCTGTAGTCCTGAAAGGCCATGATGGCACCGAACATCGGAACAAAGTTGAACAGAATCAGGAAGATGAAACCAGGGAGCATCATGCCGTGGTAATACAGTTGATAGGCCTGGTTTGCGTGGCTCTTTTTGACCTGATTTTTCATCCGTTTCCACCCCCTTTGTTACTGTGCAAAGTATTCCTGGACTTCCTGGGCGATTGCGTCGCCGCCCAGACGCTTCCATTCGCTGACAAAGGTATCGAAATAATCGATGGGCTGTGCGCCGGTCACGATTGCCACATAGGCCTCCAGCTCGGTCTTGTCCAGGGTTGCCTTTTTCTGCTCGCTGGTGGGGGTGGTGGGGGGATACTTGGGGGTGATCCATTCGGCGTTGCCGTTCTTTTCCAGCGCATCGATGGATGCGCCCAGGCCGATGATGCGGGACTCATAGAAGTGCCAACCGCCCAGGGTTTCCTCAGTGACGTTCTGTGGATCTTTCAGGTAGTCCAGAATGGCCTGGGAAGAGCCTCTGTTCTCGGCAATGGTGGTTTCCTCAGGGGTCATCTCGCCGTTGATGACGGCCATGTGCTCGGTGTAGTAAATGGAAGGATTGTTGGAGGGCAGGACTTCCATGTAATAGGGACGGCCCTCGTTGTGTCCGCCGGCGTTGATGTAGGCGATGACATCCGGTGCGGTTTCCGCGGTGGCGCGGGCCAGATCGTCATAGAGGATGTTCAGAATTTCCACTGCCACCTGGGGATACTTGCAGTCCTTGCTGACCACCAGGAACCGCTCGGCGGCGTTTTCGTGGTAGGCGTGGACGATGCCGTTGTCATCGGCCACCGTATAGGCGATGTACTCGGCCTCCGGCACCAGGGCCTTGACGCTGCTCAGACGCCAGTCGGGGATATGCCATGCGCCAAAGACGATGCCCAGCTCGTTGTTGATCATCATGGCATTGATGTCATCGGTGGTGCGGGTGCCGAACTGGGGATCCAGGATGCCCTCCTCGTACCACTCGTTCATCTTGGCCCAGGCAGCTTTGACTTCGGGCGCCAGGGTGGACCAGCTCATGGTGCCGTCGGGGTTTTCGATCCATCGGTCGATGTAGCCGCCCATGGCGTTGGCGATGCACATGGCATCGCCGATATCATTGCCGGAAAAAGCCATGCCCACGGTGCTGTTGCCGCCGCCTACATTGGCGTCCACAAAGGCCTTGGCCACAGCGGCGATGTCATCCAGCGTGATGCACAGGTCGCCGTCGGGGTCGGGGTTGATGCCCAGCTTGTCCAGCCAGTCCTTGCGCATCCAGCACAGGACAGGGACGCTGTTGTCGGGGTTCGTGCCGGGAATACCCATCAGCCGGCCGTCAAAGGTTGCCATGCTCAGGCAGCGGCCGTCGTAGGAATCGTAGAGGCTCTTGATGTAGTCAGAGGCGTACTCCTCGTACACATCGGTCATGTCATAGGTCAGGCCGTTGTTCACCATCTCGACAAAGGTGTCGTAGCTGATGACGGTCATGATGTCGGGCAGTTCGCCCGAGGCGACGCAGGTGGCCAGCTGGTTGGTGAAAGCGTCGCCGCCTGCTTCAAAGCTGTCCACCAGATCCACGTTGAGCTTGGATTCAATGTAACGGGTGTAGGCGTTGTCTTCAAAAGTCTGGCCTTCCGGGAACAGGGCAGCGGCAGAAGGCTCCGCAAAACGGCCCAGGGTGATGGTCAGGGTGTCCACATAGGCTCCGTTTTCGTCCTTGGCCACAGAAACGGCGGCAGATTCATCGCCGCCTCCGCAGGCGGTCAGTGCGGTGAGTGCGCAGGCAACGGTGGTAGCCTTCAAAAATGATCTGCGCGAAATCTTTCTCATGATAAAATCCTCCACGATGTTCAGTCAGATTTTCCGGAATTCGTTTTTTGTCTGCTCCATCCAGGATACAAAAAACAAATCCTCTTCCAGCTTGTATATGTCTCGTTCTGACAGGCTGCGCAGCGTGTCTTTTTGACGAGCTCATTGTACAATACCGAAGAGGATTTGAAAAGGGTTTTGCGTAACGTTTCCTACGAAACTGATAAATACCACAAAAATTATTTGTGGGTTTTGCGCAACGTTTCCTACGAAACGGATAAATACCACAAGAATTATTTGTAGGTTTTGTGCAGCTCTTGTGACCAGGGCGCGGCGTTGGGGGTTGATTCGCGCACCGAGTTGCGGCGGATCAGTTCAACAGGCTGAACGTAATTTTTACACTCCACCGGTTCCTGCCGAATCAGACGCACCAGCAGTTCCACGGCGGCCTCTGCTTTGGCCGGGACGTTCTGACGCACGGTCGTCAGAGGGGGATGCATGAGTTCTGCATAGATGCAGTCGTCAAACCCGGTGACGGAGACCTGCTCCGGCACCTGTATGCCGTGGTCCTGCAGATAATTCATCACTTCCGCCGCATCATAGTCAGAGGCCAGGGCCACAGCCCCGGCCTGGACAAAGCGATCCAAATAGTGGCCGTACATGACACGGCGCAGAGAAAGATCCTCGGGGAGAAGAATATGGCGCTCTTCTCCGCAGTCAATCCCGGCAGAGCGCATCTGATGCTGAAATCCTTTCCAGCGGTAATGGTCTGCGCCGGTATCACACTCGGCGACAAAGATGGCCTGGGTGTACCCGTTGTCCAGCAGATACTTTGCAATCATGGCGCCGCCGCCGAAATCATCAGTCCCCACGTTGACGTAGTGGTACTCCGCCTCGGGATAGGTGTCAATCAGGACCATATATTTGTTGAGTTGCCTGCGCAGCTGCTTGTATTTCTTTTCGTCCAGTCCCAGGACGACAAGACCATCCACATTCCATCGGGAGGCAATCTCTGCCACCCGGTCCGTATTTTGGTCATAGCCATTGATCAGCATGACATAATATCCGTTTCGATGGGCTGTCTCTTCTACACCAGACAGAAGTTCTGCCACAAAGGTATCGCGCAGAGAAGGGATGCCGTGGACACAGTTGTAGCCCAGCACCAGTCCAATGATACAGGACCCTTTGCGGGTCAGCTCACGGGAAGATGTATTCGGGACATAGCCCTCCTGGTTCAGAATTTCCGAAATTTTCTGGATCATTTCCTTGGAAACCTTTTTGGTGTTGCCGTGCAGCACATTGGACACTGTTGTCCGGCTTACACCAACTTGATCTGCAATATCCTGCAAACGCTTCATGGCTGTTCATACGCTCCCTGTTTGATCAGTTGAAACACAAATGGTTTTCAACGTAATCATAGCATATTCATACAGTAATTGCAATCCGAATGATCCTTTGATCTTCAATGAATTCTGAACTCAAATAAAAACTTTTTTGATATCAATACCCAGTAGTGCTTCATCATCTGTTTGCAGGATGATGAAAGCAAGAAAAATGCCTGCCTTTTCATAAGCCCGGCAGAATGAATGCAGCATAATGAAAAGCGTTTTGATAGAAAATTGTGTGGAACATTCTGCCAATTTCATCATTTATATATGATCACTTCAACAAGAAACGCTCCTGCCAGTTTTACACCGACAAGAGCGTTTCTTTGTGTTATTCAAAAATATCGGCAAGGGTAAGCAGCTGTACTTCTCCGCGTTCCTGTGCCTGAAGTAGTCCGTCCGTAAATCCGCCTTTCGAGAAAATGTAGTAGTGGTAGTTTGTTCCTTTTCCAAAGACTGCTGCATATTCCCGAATCAGTTCCAGTTCGTCCAAACCGATTTTTTCATTGCGGTATTTGCAGGAGCCAATAATATAGTCATTGCCCTCAACCGGCGTACCGACAATATCGATCTGGATCTGCTTCTTTTTTTGAGGGTCGGTTCCCCACCACTGCCCGATTTCACTCAACTCGATCGGAAGATCATTCGCATAATAGAGCAAGTAGTCTTGGCACATCTTCTCAAAAATCAGACCCATATAGTCTGGAAAATACTGCTTCACCGCATGGGGGTAGGCCTTTGTGATCCGCCCCGAATCAATGGCACTTGCATTGACCGGCACAAAACGGTACCAAAAACGAAAAAAATTGTCCGCCAGAAGATAGATCGTTTTTTTGCCCGGTTTCTCTGTGATCGGCGTTTCCTTTTTGACGATTCCAAGGTCTATCAACGTTTTGAGGTACTTCGCCACCACAGAGTTTTCTTCACCAACCTTCGTGGTGATATCATTCAGGCGAGAAGCCCCCTCTGCAATTGCCTTGATGATTGCATTATAAATTGCCGGCTCACGCAGCTCCTGCTTTAACAGGTTGGCCGGTTCCTCATAGAGGTAGCTGGAGCGGTCAAACAAGTTTTCCATCAGTGCTTCATCTACGCTGTCCCGAACATCCAATTTGTTGATATAATGCGGAACGCCGCCTGTAATGCCATAAATCAGGGCGTTATCTTCCTCGGACAGATTCGGATGGAATACCGCTGTTTCCTTGTAATCCAGCGGCATGATCTTGAATTGCGCTGTTCTGCGTCCATACAGAGGGCTTTCTTTGCCCAAGACCTGACTTTCCATAAAACTCATGGACGAGCCACACAGGATCAGGTACATTTGGGAATCTGTCCATTTATGGTCGATGATGTGCTGAAGCATTGCAGAAATGGCTGGTTTAGCCTTTGCAAGATAAGGGTACTCATCAATCACAAACACGATCCGCTGCTCTTTGGAGAGAGCTGTCAGTTCGTCCAATGCTGCATCGTAGGTTGTAAATTCCGGAGATGATTCTGCATTGGGTCGTTCAAAACTCATGATTGCCTTGGACAAGGCTTCCAGATTTTCTTTTCCGGTCGTATTCAAGGCAGAGAAGAAAATGGTCGGTTTGTCCTTGCAGAATTCATTGATCAGCGCAGTTTTTCCGACACGGCGTCTGCCGTAAATGACAACGCATTCAAACTTTCCATTCTCATATCGTTTGTTTAACTTCCGAAGTTCCTCATCGCGGCAGTAAAATCGGCTCATTTTGTTCCCTCCCCAAAGTGTATTTATCGAATTTATATACTCGTAAGTTAGTTTCTTACGAGTATAATACTTCATTTCTTACATAAAGTCAAGAAATATATTTTTGACGGCTCATCGAGAAACAGGAACGATACTTCCTATTTTCCTCAAAAATTGTGAACTCTGAGTTCCTGTTCATTTCGTTCCGCATCGGTTACAATACAGCCATAGCTTCGGCAAGCGTTCAAAGCAGCCCTCAAGCTATCCCGCCCCTTGAAAATTGAACACGCATTCTTCAGTCACGTTCCTGTGATGATGAGCCACGTCCGTAACAAATGCGATGATCTCCCACTGAGGGAATGAGCGGTAGGTTGACGGTAAATGGATGACAGCTTCTCCATAGCTAAGAGCCATCACAGAATAATGATACTTCTGCCTTCGGGCAGCTCGGTGAGAACCACGGAGAGGTGAGAACCCTATGGATTCGGTACGCTGCCGGACGGCTGAAAGATTTCCCACACGAAAACAGAGTTTTCGGTTTCCGGGGATGTCGGGGACAAATACGGAAAGGTATAGAACTATAAATCACAGCAATTTGCTGTTTGAGATAGTAGGGTGGGCTGTGCGAGCAGCCCACTGTTACATATACGGATAGAAAGGAGAAATCCAAATTGGCCACACGAGGTAAAAAAGAGAAAGAGTATCCGCCTATGCCCGCAAACTGGATGTACAAGCGCGGGGATGTCTACATGATGGATCTGAATCCTTACAGCGGTTCCGAGCAAGGCGGCATCCGACCTGCCATTGTTGTCCAAAACGATGACGGTAATTTTTATTCCAATGTTCTTCTGGTCGTTCCACTGACAACACAGATCAAAAAGCGAAATATGCCAACGCATTTTATTCTGCACAATCGTTTTTTGAGTGCGCCATCTATGGCGATTTGCGAAAGCCCGCGCCCCGCAGATAAATCCAGAGTGTTAAGCTACCTTGGGCACCTGTCCAAATATGAAATGCGGCAAGTGTCAGTGTGTCTGCAATACAGCTTTGGGTTCATTGGATACAAGTCATTCCGAAAATACCTTACGGCTCCTCCGCAGGAGGATGTTCTCGCCGCTGCAAAAGAGCTGCTCTCCCAGCAGTTTCAGAATCTTCGGGTGCTGAACCGTCAGCCCCCTGCTCTCGCCAAGCACACAAAAGGCGATCTACATAGCATTGAGCAGATATCGGAAAGGATGCTCTCCACCCCGACGGAATCTTCTGTTGAGTTCATGGTTGCAGAACTGGATGATGCGCTTCAATCGCTTATGTTCCGCTGGAATATCTGTTATGAACGGTATTCCGCTTTCCGCTTATCCGATAACGAAAAGAAGAAAATCGGTTCGATTATCCAATCAGGAATTGATTTTCTGCAAAAAAAGAAGGAGGTTCCTTTATGATGAACGCAGTTGTAAAACCTTACCATGAAATGTGCCTGAACAGCAGTGAGCTGATCGTGCCGCGCGACACTTATCAGCGTGCTCTTCACCCCGCTCGTGTTGCCCGTATCGCAAAAGAATTTGACGAGCGGGTTGCCAATGAGCCGAAGATCAGCTTCCGGGATGGTCACTACTATGTGATGGACGGGCAGAACACCATCGCTGCCCGGAAGTTCCTGAACGGTGGTGATGATCTGCAGATTCGCTGCAAGGTCTACTTTAACATGACCGAGCAGGAAGAAGCCCTCCTGTTTGCACAGCAGACAGGCATTTCGGAACGGCTGAGTGCAGGGCAGAAGCTCCGTGCCCTGATTTTTGCAGGGGAGCCTGCTGCCGTTGCATTCCAGCAGGCCACCGAATTGGCTGGCGTTCATCTTTCTTTTGAAGAAGGCCGGGGCAAGCAGCGGATCAGCTGCATCGCAACCGCCTATCACGAATTCATCCGGCTTGGTCCTGAACTGTATATCGAATCCCTTGATGTTTTGCTGAATGCGTGGGACGGAGAACCTGATTCCATGAGTTCTGCAAATCTGCTCGGCATCTGCCGCTTTGTAGAACTGTACCACTCCGAATACAGTAAAAGCCGTCTGATTGCCAAACTGCGGCAGGTCGATGCATTCACGATTTTTCGCCTTGCACGAACCGCAGGCGTAAGCCTTCCCGGCAAGACGAAGTACCTTCAGCAGGTCTATACTATTTATAATGGTGGCAGCCGCCGGGCTGCATTGCCGCTCAAGTTTTAACTTTAAGTATATTTAACGAGGTATTATCCAATGATTATCCATGAAGAACCTTCGCCCAACTCGGTTTCCTCCCCTGTTTCCACAGCAAAGGACAGCCGCTGCTATACCGTAGAAGACCTGATGGAAATGCTGCTCCTGAGCCGTCCCACTGTCTACCGTCTACTGAAGCAGAACGAATTCCGCTGGTTCAAGGTAAGCGGCGCTTACCGTATTTCCAAAGCCAGCTTTGAAGCATGGCTCAATGATGGCACTGTTGAACGCAATCCTGCTGTTTGACATCCTCAACATTTCACGCGAAATCTGCTATTCTTTAGCCGGGATGAGAAATCCCGGCTAAACTTTTACATAGATAGAGAGGTGTCTTTCATGGATGATATGCGGAATACTTCGGCTCCCTTATACGGAAAAGCTGAACCTGCCACTACCAAAACCACCATGTCGGTTCGTGAGATGCGGCAGCTTCTCGGCCTTGGCAAAACAGATAGCTATTGGCTGCTTCATAAGAATCTCTTTGAAGTCATTCTGATAAACGACAAAAGGCGTATCGTTATTTCCAGCTTTGAGAAATGGTATGCCAATCAGGTCAAATATCATAAGGTCAATGGTTCGCCACCGGGCGAGGAACTTTGCAAACGGTCCTATTCCGTTCCTGACGCCGCCGAGATATTGAAGGTGAAACCCGAAACGATCTATACACTCATCCGACAGGGCAAGTTGAAAACAGAAACGGCAGACTTCTGTATGAGAATTCCCAAAGAGGATTTTGAGCGGTGGTACCGATCACAAAGTCGCTACCGCACAGCAGCCGACCGTGAGCGTGACCGGGAGATTGAAGCGCAAACCATCTCCATCCCGGAAATGGCAAAACTACTCGGTATCCCACGCAAGAATGTTTATGGGATTCTTGATTGCAAAAAATACCGAGATTGTTTCGTCATTGAGCGCGTGGCCGACAGGCCGCGCATTACCAAAAAAAGTTTTAAGGCATGGCTTAAAAGCCAATCTACATACCAACTTCAAAAACCGAAAAAAGAAACGCATGAGGAGCCGCCGCTAAAACTGCAATGTCCCAAGAATGGGAAATACTACAGTTTTCAGGAAATTCAGGCTTTTTACGGAATCAGCCGCCCAACACTTGACTCGTGGGTTCTCAAAGAAGGAATTCCAACGATGAAGTTGGGAAGGGTAAAACGCATCCAAAAAGATGCTTTCGATGAAGTTCTGAAGTCCAAACGTAAAGTAGAGGAGGATGTATAATGGCTAGCATTGTCAAACGCAATAACCGATACTGCGTTGTCTATACCTACAAACACACTAATGGAACGCTAAAGCAGAAATGGGAAACCTTTACCGACCTTGCAGATGCCAAAAACCGTAAGAAAGAGGTCGAATACAAAGAATCCGTCGGTACCTTTGTGGCACCCCAGTGCCGAACTCTAAAAGACCTGCTTAAAGAATACGTCACCCTGTACGGAAGAACCAAATGGGCACTTTCAACCTATCAATCAAACACTGCACTGATTTCAAACTACATAGAACCGCTTATCGGCTCAATGAAGCCGCAAGATCTCACCACCCGCGTAATTGAGGGATATTATCAGCGGCTGCTTAAATACGAAGCCGTTGACCCTATGTGTGGAAAGCGTCAGCATCAATACGTTTCTCCCGGCACAGTTCGTTCGGTTCACAAAATTTTGAGAAGTGCCTTTGAGCAGGCCGTAAAGTGGGAACTTATGGAAAAGAATCCCTGTATTTATGCCACCTTGCCCAAATACACTGCAAAGAAGCGTGATATCTGGACTGCCGAGACCCTGTTCCATGCCTTAGAAGTCTGTGATGATCCACGGCTCCGGCTTTGCATCAACCTCTCCTTCTCTTGTTCCCTGCGCTTAGGGGAATTGCTCGGTCTGACATGGGATTGTGTGGATATCTCCCCCGAAAGCATTGAAGCCGGGCGAGCCTCCATTTACATAAATAAGGAATTGCAGCGTGTAGATATTGCTTCGCTGAACGCCTTGGAAAATAAAAATGTCATCACTCGTTTTCCCTCGCTGAGTTCCCGCTGCACCACGGTCCAGGTTCTGAAAAGCCCTAAAACAGACAGCAGTATCCGAACCATTTTTCTCCCCAAAACAGTTGCTGAAATGCTTGTCCACTATAAAGCCGAGCAGGACATGACAAAGGACGCACTGGGTGCAGAGTATGCAGACTATAATCTCGTGGTTGCCGGCCCGCTGGGAATGCCGACCGAACAATCCACCATTAACGGTGCATTGAAGCAGCTGATTGAGGAAAACGATCTCCCCAAAGTGGTTTTCCACAGCTTCCGACACTCCAGCATTACATACAAGCTCAAGCTGAACGGCGGCGATATCAAAGCCGTGCAGGGCGATTCCGGTCATGCACAGGCTTCGATGGTCACCGAGCAGTACGCACACATTCTGGATGATGATCGGCGTTTGAACGCACAACGATTCGACGATTTCTTCTATCAGCATCATGGTGCAGAGCCTGAAGTCCTCCCTCGCGCAGAGCAATCCACTCCCAAAGCCAGTCCCGTCGATACAGATGCGGCAGCAGCTCTTGCTAAACTGCTGGCTGACCCCTCTATGGCTACACTCATTAAAAATCTTGCAAAGAACCTATAAGCCTCTATACATAAACAGCGGCAGTTTTCCGTATATGGAAAACTGCCGCTATCTGTTTTAGGATGATCCCGTTTCTTTGTGTTTTTTCGCCTTAGCTTCCTCTATGTCCATCTTCAGCTGATGTGTAAGCTGTTTTACATAATCGAGTGAAACTTCATAGCCTTCTGCGATTTTTTCTGCCGGCATCCCATCAAGGATACGGGAGATCACAATGTTCTGAGTGGCTTGTTTTCTCGACTCTGCAATCATTTCCTCAATAGAGGGGCAATGTTTATTATGCATCCAATTCAAGTAATCCAAGCGTTCAGCTTCTATCCGCGATAGAAGCCTGACTGCATAGAAATTGTCATCTACCTCGAAGCGAACTTCCTCTCCGGGTTTGACTTCAAGTTTTTCCAGAACCGCATCTGGGAGTTTTACAGTTCCATCTTCACCGACTACAATATTAAATTTCTTTTCCATCGCACACTCCTAAAATCACGCAAAGTTCCTTGCATCCAGTGCCTTTACTCCCGTAAGAATACCATAAGCCCCTTCCTTTTTACAAGACAATGCGCATTTCCATTCGCACTGTTACATAGACCAGAGTTTTCTCGCAGAAAGCTCTGGTCTTTTTCTATTGAAAACATTTGTCCATCACACCAGCTACGGCTGTATGGTCTGGTTCACGAATGCTAAACAAGCAAATATCCGTAGGGAAACGTACACTTCCCAGCTAATGAAAGGTGGGCATTTTACAATGAACCTTCCACTTTTCATTAGCTCTGCTAATTTTCTGCTAATGAAAAGCCTTTTACTCGTTTTATTTCGGGGTTTGTGTTCTTTACTCAGATTGACAGCGCGACAAAAAATCAATTGATAAAACGTTACTTGTTTTACCTACTTTTGCCTAGGATTTATGGCTTCAGCCCCTACTCCTAAGCGAAACGCCCCCGGTTCGAATCCGGGTAGGGACATCCTGTTACGAAATGCGAAGGTCATTTTTCCAATGGGAAAGATGACTTTCGCATTTTTCATTTTGAAGCGATCACCAAAATCAGCCAGCGAATGCCATTAGCAGAATTTTCGGTTTCCGCTAATAAAATCAGGTTTCCAGCTAATGAAGCCCCATAAACGCGGAATTTTGCCCTTACAAAAAAGCACTTTCCCTTATATTTGCATTGCAAATAAGGGAAAGTGCTTTTGTCTTGCTCACTATGAGGTTACTATCGCCAAGGATACGGTCAACTCCCAATAGCGAAAAGATAATACGGCAGCCTTCACTTTTTCAGCACTACGCACTCATAGGGGCGCAGCGTGTCGGCGGTGTCGGGGTAGTTACCCAGCAGTTTCTCGGCATCGGTCCAGCCTACGGGCAGGGGCTTGGCAATTTCCCGCTCCCGCAGGTTGCAGAGAACCAGCAGCTCCGTCTCGCCGTCGTACCGGCGATAGGCTAACAAATCCGCGTTGTCGGGGTACAAGAACTCGATTTTTCCCGCACTGATGACCGACATTTTCTTGCGCAGGGCCACCAGCGTTTTGTAAAAGCTGCGGATGGAATCCGGGGCATCCATTTGGGCAGCGGCGTTGATGGCCTTGTAGTTGTCGGCAATGCCGATCCACGGCGTACCGGTGGTAAACCCGGCGTTCTCGCTCGCGTCCCACTGCATCGGGGTGCGGCTGTCGTCGCGGCTGCGCTGGGCGATAATGTCCAGCGTCTCGGCCTCGGTCTTGCCCTGCTCTCTCAGGATCCTGTAGTAGTTGCGGCTCTCGACGTCGCGGTACTGCTCGATTTTCGTGAAGTGCGGGTTCGTCATGCCCAACTCCTCACCCTGATAAATGTACGGTGTGCCGCGCATAAAGTGGATAGCCACCGCCAGCATCTCGGCGCTTTCCTTCCAGTAGGTCGTGTCGCTGCCAAAGCGGCTGACCGCACGGGGCTGGTCGTGGTTGCACCAGAACAGCGCATTCCAGCCGCCGTTGGCCTGCATCCCCTCCTGCCAGGTCTGGAACAGTTTCTTCATGGCGAGGTAATCAGGCTCCCTCAATTCCCACTTTTGCCCGTCCTTGTAGTCGACCTTCAGGTGGTGGAAATTGAAGCACATCGTCAGCTCGTGGTTGCCCTCAGCGGTGTAGCCGATGCAGTTTTCCAGCGTGGTGGAGGACATCTCTCCCACCGTGATCATGCCGTCGATGCCGCCCGCGGCGACCAGCTCCTTCAGGTACTTGTGGACGTTGCGGCCATCGGTATAGAACCGCCGTCCATCGCCCTCAAAATCGTCCTCATAGACCTCCGGTTTGGAGATGACATTGATGACGTCAAAGCGAAAGCCCTTGATGCCTTTCGCCTTCCAGAAGCGCAGGATGTCGGCCATTTCCTCCCGCACGGCGGGGTTCTCCCAGTTCAGGTCGGCTTGCATGACATCGTAAAGATGCAGATACCACTTGCCGAGCCATGGTACATATTCCCACGCAGGGCCGCCGAATTTCGACACCCAGTTCGTCGGGTAGCAGTCGGGCGTGCCGTCCTTGAAGATGTAATAGTCCTGGTACTTTTTGTCGCCTGCCAGTGCTTTTTTGAACCACTCATGCTCGGTGGAGGTGTGGTTGAACACCATGTCCAGCATCAGGCCGATGCCGCGCCTGTCCGCCTCGCGGATAAGCTCCTCCAGATCCTCCATCGTGCCGTAGCGCGGGTCAACGGCACGGTAGTCGGCCACATCATAGCCGTTGTCGCGCTGGGGCGAGGGGAAGAACGGCGTCAGCCAGAGATAGTCAACGCCCAGGTCGGCGAGGTAGTCCAGTTTCGCGGTGACGCCCTTCAAATCGCCGAAGCCGTCACCGTTCGAGTCCATGAAGGATTTCGGGTAAATTTGGTAGACAACTTTATCTTTAAAATCATTCATGGTACACACCTCACAAAATCAGGCAACGCCTTTTTTCCTGCCGACGATGACGGTCAGCACAAAGGGGACGACGATGGCAATGGCCATGCACAGCGCAAAGCTGAGCATATAGGCGGGCTGGATGGACAGAATGCCGGGGATGCCGCCGACGCCGATGGCGTTGGCCGTGGTGGAAGTAGCCACACAGACAACTGCTGCGATGGCAGATCCAATCATGCCGCAGATAAACGGGAAGTGGAATTTCAGGTTGACGCCGAACATAGCGGGCTCGGTAACGCCGAGGTAGCAGGAGATGCAGGCGGGAACGTTGACTTCCTGTGCGGCAGCATTCTTGCGCTGCAGGTAGATCATGCCCAGCACAGCGGAGCCCTGTGCGATGTTGGACAGCGCGATCATCGGCCACAGCATCGTACCGCCGAAGTCGGCGATCAGCTGCATATCGATGGCGTTGGACATGTGATGCAGGCCGGTGATGACCAGCGGGGCATAAACAAAACCGAAGATTGCGCCAAAGACCACGCGGAAGGAGCCGGAAATGCCGGCGTAGACGATGTCAGAAATGAAGGTGCCGATCCTCCAGCCGATGGGGCCAAGGACAGTGTGGGCGATGATGACGGACAGCACCAGCGAGCAGAAGGGCACAACGATCATCGAGATGACCGGCGGGCAGATCTTGCGGAAGAATTTTTCTAGATAGACCAGCGTGAACGCAGCCAGCATGGCGGGAATGACCTGCGCCTGATAGCCAATCATGTTGATGGTGAAGAAGCCAAAATCCCATTTGGGGATATCTACCGCTGCCGTGGACGCGACGGCGTAAGCGTTGAGCAGCTGCCCGGAAACCAGCGTCAGGCCGAGGACGATGCCCAGGCTTTGGGTCGTGCCCATTTTCTTTGTGACAGACCAGCAGATGCAGACCGGCAGCATATGGAAGATGGCTTCGCCAATCAGCCACAGGAAGCTGTCAACGCCGGACCAGAACTGACTGATGTCGCACAGCGTCTGGGTGCCGTTATTAAAAAAGTAGATGCTGTCAATGCAGTTGCGGAAGCCGAGAATCAAACCGCCGGTGATGATGGCGGGAATCAACGGGGCAAAAATCTCCGCAAGCACGCTCATGACCTTCTGCAATGCGTTCTGGTTCTGCTTGGCCGCGCTCTTGACAGCTTCCTTCGAGACACCGTCGATGCCGGAGACGGCAATAAAGTCATTGTAGAAATCGCTGACCGTATTGCCGATGATGACCTGGAACTGGCCCGCCTGGGTGAAAGTGCCCTTGGCGGATTTCAGTGCCTCGATCTTGGCAACGTCCGCCTTGGCGGGATCGTTGAGGACAAATCGCATACGCGATACGCAGTGGGATACTGCTGCAATGTTCTCCTTGCCGCCAACGTACTCAAGCAGCAGCCTTGCGTCTTCTTGGTATTTTCCCATGACTCATTTCTCCTTTATCTTTTTGATGATTCGCCCAACTTGTTCATACAAGTTTTTGCTTGTGGTTTCAGTATAGTTCGCTTGTTCAGACAAGTCAAGCGGATTTACAAAAAATCATGTTCTGTTTAAAAATTTTCAGCATTTAAGACAAGAGAATGCCTTGAAATTCAGGCGCAATCACGGTATACTAAAACAAATGTTTGAACAAGTTGAGGTAAACAGCCATGCCAAAAGCAAAATATGAAGGAATTTACCGCAGTATCAAAAAACGGATCGAAGCGCAGGACTATCCTTACCAGTCCCTGCTTCCCAGTGAAAATATGCTGATTGCAGAATACGACTGCTCCCGCAACACAGTTCGACGCGCATTGGCGGAGCTGGTAGCCGACGGCTATGTGCAGACCATGCAGGGGCGCGGCGTGCGGGTCATCTACCAGCCGGTGGGAAAGACGACCTTTACCATCGGCGGCATCGAGACGTTTCAAGAAACCGCCCGCCGCAATCGTCTGCATGCCGTTACCCGCGTCATTCGGTTTGAGACTGTCATCGCAACGGAACAGTTTGCCGCGGAAAGCGGATTTTCTGAGGGCGATGAATTGTGGGCGGTACAGCGTGTGCGTTATCTGGACGGAAAAGCACTGATTCTGGACATCAACTACTTTTTAAAGGAATTTGTACCCGGACTGACAGAGGAAATCGCATCCCATTCCATCTATGATTTTATTGAAAACGTGCTTGGAATGCAGATCATCACCAGCAAACGGCGCATCACGGTGGAACACGCAACTGCCCGTGATGAAAAGCTGCTGGATATGGACGGCTATGATTGCGTGGCGGTGGTGGTAAACCAGACCTTCAACTCCGATGGAATGCTGTTCGAGTACACCCAGTCCCGCCACCAACCGGACTATTTCTGCTTTCAGGACATTGCCACGCGGAAAAAGTGAGCGGCAGACACCCGGCGCAGGGGGATCCACCTGGGATTTTGCGCTGGGCCGGGGCTCCGGCAAAATGGGTTTTAGGGTGTCCCTGAATCAGAATCTGTTTTATAGATGCAATGCTTGCTAACCATCGCTTACGCTCTGGTTACCCCCTTCGGGGG
>OGOC01001548.1_pt1 | contig 17866 bp, 16 predicted proteins | sample 1552561 | NCBI WGS metagenome assembly OGOC01 (sample SAMEA2580148, study PRJEB22360) | human gut metagenome | biome: human gut; feature: human-associated habitat; material: faeces | place: Denmark | collected 2008/2010
ACTTTGTGTATGAATTAGTTGGCTGATTTTGTAATATTTAATGAATGTCCCTAAAATAGCTATAATTCCATACATCCCGGGTGCAAAAACCGCCATAGAGGCAGTCTCCATACAGAGGCGCTCTATGGCGGTTTCCCGTTTCCCCACGTTTACCGGGGAAAATTCCCGTTTCCGGGAAGCCGGGAGGTTACTCTTCCATTTTGAGCTTGCCCAGTTCTTTCAGGATGTGCTCCATGGCTTCTTTGTAAACCTCCGGTTTCTCCTTTTCCATCCATTTCATCAGTTTGAAGTAAGAATTTGGAGTCACAATCTTTCCGTCTCGAATTTTGGTGGCGGTGGACCGGCCTATCGCACCTTTGTCGTTCAAGTTGCTGGGGTTTAAATCGCTTCTTCGCACGGCATTACTGATGCAAGTGCTGATGATCTCAAATTTTTTTCATGTTACTAAAAATTAAATTATTAAATAATAATTTGTAAATAGCATAATCATAGCTACTTACAAAATGTCTCGGCAAAGATAGAAAATATTTATTAACAATTGCCTGTTTTTGTGAGCAACGCCCTATTTATATTTTGCGTTCCTTTGCGTTATATTTATACTAACACACAAAAGAAATGGATTATACAGAGCAGTTTATCCGGCTGAATTGCAGCTTGATGTCGGATTACAAAATGATGAAGCTGAATGCCGACATGAAATGCATGGGGCTGGGGTTGTATCTTGAAACGATATTGTTTCTGCGAAAACAGCAGGAATACAAACATGATTTTAACGAACTGGATTTGCTGGCCGATCAGTGGGGAGCTACCGTGGAAAATCTGCAACATCTTATTAAGGACTTCGATTTGTTTCTCATTACAGAGGACGGGTATTTCCGATGTCTGTATCTGGACGAGGTGATGGGATATCAGAGCAAACTTTCCGAGCAACGTGCCGCTGCCGGCAGTAAGGGAGGGAGAAGCAGTAAGAAAAGTACGGTGAAAGCATCTGCAAAAGCAACTACGTCTACAATAGGAAGGGGCAGAATCAACGAAGGGAAAAACGGTGATACGTCTTGCGTGGATAATAACGGGGAAGCCTACCTGAAAAGCGATGATGCACCCTGCGTGGATAATAACGGGGAAGCCTACCTGAAAAGCGGTAATACGTCCTGCATGGATCGTAACGAGGAAATCTACACGAAAAGTAATGATGCGTCCTGCATGGATAATAACGGGGAAGCCTACCTGAAAAGCGATGATACATCTTGCATGGATAATAACAAGGAAGTCTACCTGAAAAGCAGTGGTGCACCCAGTATGGATAGCAAGGAGAGAATTTATATGGAAAGCAGGAATGTAGATAGTAACAAGACTGTCTGCATGGAGAGCAGCAAGCCAATCCATTCGGATTATAATAAGGAAATCTACAAGGAAAACAGCACGGAAAGCAACGTGAAAAGTAGTGCGGAAAGTATGAAAAATACGACTGCAAAAAATACAAATGAAAATTCAGTCAAAAATGTGATTCAAAGTGTTGATAATGAGCGCTATGGAAAGAATTTGCAAGCAAGCTTTAAGCAAAGCTTTATAAGAGAAGAAAAGAATAGAGGAGAGAAGAAAAAGAAAGATGATGTAGACATCATAGAAACAAACGGCAGCATCGACGACGACATGAAATTTTGTTCCGGAAAAAAGAGCGGAGAGATGTTGCGATGGGAGTGTTATATCAATGAAGCTTTCAAAGTTCAAAGTTGGGTGGAAATTGTGGGAATGATGTCGGGGTTGAAAGGAGACTTTCTGAACAATCTTCCCTTTATTCGTTCCATGTTTAAAAAACATGTTGTGGTTCAAGGAAGTACGGAACGCATTACTTCCGTATCCGAAGCGCAAGCCTATTTTGCTAATTATATCCGTCCGGGAAAGCCCACCCGTCTTTTTCTGGAAGAAAAGCTGAAAGAAAGAAGCCGGATGCAGAATGAATCGACATCGTTCTCGCCCTACGAAACGTACAATCCGCTGACCGGCGAACGTTCGTATTGCGGAGTTCCTCTTCCTGCCGATGCACCCCCGCGCCCCAACGGACGTGCCACCTGGGATAACCTGAAACAGAGCTGGATATGACGCGCGAAGAACATGCAGACTATGTGCGGTGGCTGAAAAGCCTGCCGCGCAGAAAGGACCATTTCCGTATGCCTTGTCCCGAATGTTCCGCAACGCGAAGCAATCCCAAAGATCCTTCGTTCAGTGTGCATATCACCCGTGAAGGGGGATGGGCGAAATGCTTTCATTGTGATTTCGCCATAGCGTGGAACGAGGACGAGATGTGGAAAAGAGAACAGAAACAACAAGAGCGGGAACGGCAGAAACAGCAGAAGGATGCATCGCAGCACCATAACACGTCGCAGCACCACGATGCAGCATCGCAGCACCACGATGCAGCATCGCAGCACCATAACACGGCGCAGCACCATGATGCAGCATCGCAGCACCATAACATGTCGCAGCACCACGATACAGCACCGCAGCACCATAACACGTCGCAACGCAAGCCTCACATCCCCCTGCAACCGCCTGTACATTACGTATGCCCGGTAATTAATAAAAACAAACAAATTATGAATGGAGAAATGATGGAATACATGGTCGACAGACGAGGTATTCCGATGGACGTCCTGACAAGGATGAAGATAGAGGAACGCTTGGAATTCCTGCCGCAGACCGGCAAGGAAGAAGCCTGCATCTGCTTCCCTTACCTGGAGGACGGAGTAATGAAAAACATGAAATTCCGGGATGCCGCAAAGCATTTCAAGATGGTGAAAGGAGCCGAGCTGATTCCTTGGAACATAGACGCCATAAAAGGAAAGGAAAAGTGCTACATCACCGAAGGCGAGATAGATGCCCTCAGCCTGATAGCCGCAGGACTGGAAGAGGTGGTGTCCGTACCCAACGGAGCCGGAGGCGCGAACCTTCAGTGGCTGGACCGCTTCGTGGAGTCGCACTTCGATGACAAGGCGGAAATCATCCTGGCCATGGATACCGACAAGCGCGGAGTGGAGTTGCGCGATGAACTGGTGCGCCGCCTGGGCGTGGACCGCTGCAAGGTGGTGGCCTGGGGAGAAGGCTGCAAGGATGCCAACGAGTATCTGTTGAAGTATGATCTTCCGAGGCTCCGCCAACAGGTGGAGCAGGCGGCGGAAATCCCGTTGGAAGGAGTCTTCTGCCCCATGGACGAATGGGATACGCTGATGGATATTTATTACAACGGAATGCCGGAGGGAGCCGATACGGGACTGGAGAATCTGGACCGGCTGATCAAGTTCGAGCGTGGTTTTGTGCTCACGGTCACAGGCGTTCCCGGCAGCGGAAAAAGCGAGTTTGTGGACGAAATTGCCATGCGCCTGCTCCTGCGCCACGATTGGAAGGTGGGCTATTTCAGCCCGGAGAATACCCCGCTGGCCTATCACTACCGCAAGCTGATACGCCGCGTGGTGGGCAAGCGTTTCGAACACAAGGGGATGCCGTTGCCGGAAGCCGGACAGGCCATCCGTTACCTGGCACAGAGTGTCTTCTCCATTATGCCGAAAGAGGACTTCTCGGTAGAGAGCGTGCTTCGCATTGCCGCCCAACTGGTGAGCCGGAAAGGAGTGAAGGTGCTGGTGGTGGACCCCTTCAACCGCTTCGAGCATCAGATTCCCGACTGGGAAACGGAAACGCAGTACATCAGCCGCATCTTCGACGAGTTCTCCAATTTTGCCGTGAAGCACAAGGTGTTGCTCATTCTGGTGGCGCATCCCACCAAGTTGCGCCGCGAACCGGGAAGCAAACGCTGGCCTGTGCCCACGCTGTATGATATCAACGGCTCGGCGGCCTTTTTCAACAAGACGGATTATGGAATGGTGGTAGACCGTAACGATGAACTGGGGCAGGTGCTGGTGCGTGTGGCCAAGGTACGTTTCGACCATCTGGGCGGACCGGGAGATGCTTTTTTCGCCTTCAGCACTTACAACGGACGCTACACGTCTACCGAGGAGAGGACCTTGGATCATAATCCGCCCGAACCGAAGTGGGAGCATACCAATTTCCTGACAGAGAAGCTGAAGCCCGAACAGCAGGGCCTGGGGTTTAATGAGGGGGAATGAAGTAGTTGAATGTTGCTGTTCCTGAATAACTTGGGGATAGGAGAAGGGAGATGTCAAAACAAAAAGGACAACCCCGAAAAGTTACAGATAGTAATTATAACACGTAAAAGGATCGTATCAAGCTCTGTATGGAGTAATGATACGACCCTTTCTTTAGTCTTTTAGGATGCTCAAATTTCAGATTGTAAGTTCATGTTTTCAAAAACTGAGTTTTGACATTCGCCTTTTAGGTTTTGTAGTTACAGTCTGTAACTTCTCGGAGTAGTCATTTTATTTTGACATACCCCCTTTAAAAGTTGCTTACAAGTAGATCATGTTGCCGGCAGGCTTTACTGATTACTGGTCATTCCTCAGTGATCACTGCTCATTCCTCATTAACCGCTAGCCACTAAAATCCTCTCCACCGTTCCCGTTTTATCTCCTCGCACTGCCGTCGCTGCCATGCGGGCATTATTTTCTCCAGCTCTTTCAGTTTCCATCCCTTCATAAAGCGTATCTCGTCCTTTTCCTGCTCCGTGCACAGGCTGATGCGCAGCAGTTCGGGGTAGAGCACCTGTATATGGAAAATCTTGGCTCTCCACAGCAGCATGGACATCTGCCAGGGGGTGAGGGCTTGGATGCGGTTCAGGGTGAGCAGCATTTCCAGATAATGACGGTAGAAGGCTTTGTCCACGGTCATGAGTTGGTTTATCAGATAGTTCATTTTTATTATTGTTAAATGAAAAGATTAGTTGAATGAAGGGTCAGGAAATCAAAGCGGAGGAAAGGAACGCTATCTTTGGAGACCCCCCCCTTGGATACAGTATCTTTGGAGAAGCCTCTTTGAAAACAAACGGCTCTCATTAGGAAACCCTATCTTTGGAGAAATCATCCTTGGATACGTTATCTTTGAAGAAGCCTCTTTGAAAACAAACGGTTCTCATTGGAAACCCTATCTTTGGAGAAATCATCCCTTAAAAGCGGTATTCCTTCACAGCATCAAAACAAGGGCACGGCTTCACGGGATTCAAGTCATGATGCCCCACTATCAACGCTTTGGGGAACAGGAGGCGCAGCTCGCGCAGCAGTGCCAGCATACTTCCCTTCTGCATCAGAGTACGCGTATCGGCAGGTGTGCAGTCCGCCGAGAGTCCTCCCTCATAGCAGATGCCGATAGAATGCCGGTTATGGTTCTTGCAATGCGCTCCCACCTTTTCCAGAGGTCGTCCGCGGTGAATCTCTCCGTCACGGGTGATATAGAAATGATATCCTATGTCCGTGAAGCCCCGGTGGCGGATGTGGTCCCGGCGGCAAGTCTCAAAATCCAGCCTCCGCCCCTCAGGGGTGGCGGAGCAGTGGATAATAATCAGGGTGATGGTTCTCATGATCATCAGATACAGGCGTTCAGGCCGAGTGCGCCGGCAACGGCGGTGGCTACGGTGATAATTACTTTCAGAATCAGTGTCCAGGTGTTTTTCTTTGTTCTTGAACTCATTGGAATTTTGTTTTAGAGGTTGATAATAAGTGAATTGTAATGGAAGCCAAGGGCTGAATGTACCCCAATGAAAACGGCTTGTCACAGGGGCACATTCAGCCTTTTAGCGTCGTGCCTTTAGCGTCGTGCCTTGCTTCCGTCATACAGGGGTTCCGTCAGGCCTGTCCTCCGTTTTCCGGCTCCTTCGCCTCTCCGGTAAGATCCACACTGGTCTTTCCGGCTTTCAGCGCCTTCACCACCAGTCGGGCCGCCTTGCGCGTGGCCACCAGGTTGAACACGGCTTCCTCCTGCAAGTTCTGGAAACGTGTTCCGGCACTCCAGTTCACATTCAGCTTTCTGACGTGGATGGCAGGGTTGTAGTCGGCAGCGCTTTCCGCTCCTATACTGTTGATGCTGATGGAGAAATCCCCCAAGTCGCCCAGCTGTATCTTCTGTCCTCCCAGAAGCTGTTCCCTCATGCAGTCCACCGCCATGGTGAGGATGGCCACGATGTCCGCGCGCTTGTACACACAGCCGTGGCTGGCGATGTGCTCGGCAAAGCGGTTGATGTCCATCACTTCCGAATACTGTGCACTGGCGTAAGCCTTCTTGGCGGCATCCGCGTCCATCGGATTGCTACGCATAACGATACTGTAATTTACCATAGTCTGTTAAAATTAAAAGTTGATAATTGAGAATTAAGAAACACTGTTGCCGGGGAATGAAGCCAGTCAGCCGTCAGTCACTTTCCATTAACCGTCAGCCACTGGTTGCCGACTGCTGAAAGAACCCTATCTTTCACGTGTAAGATCCTATATCTTACAGCTGTAAGATTATAGATCTTTCGCCTTCATCGTCCCGACATTACAAAGATACGATGTGCGGATTCCGGAAAGTTGATTCCGGTGGATTGTAGTTGATAACAGTTGATTCTAGTTGATTATTGTTGGAAAAACATTCTTTCTTCTCGTCCGTTTTTCGTACTTTTATGGAAGTAAATAAAAAGTATGGAATGTATGGAGAATTTTGAGATACGCACGTATGGCCGCACCGAACTGGCCCTGTGTTATTTCCCGGATTTGAATCCGCAGGTGGCTTACCGTAAGTTGCAGTATTGGATTGACTATTATCCTCACCTCAGGGAGCAACTGGAGAAGATGGGCAGTGGCTTGAGCTGCCGTACCTATATGCCGGCTCAGGTACAGCTGATTGTGGGGGCGATAGGGGAGCCTTGAAAGGGGATTGTGATGGAGTGCGGCCAGATAAAAAGAATGGCTTCCCCGATTACGTAATCGATATGGCAAGTGAACGCCCGGCTCCTGTTGACAGTCGCATTGAAAGATTGGCAAGGTTGATATGTGTGAATGAAAATGACACGAATGACGCCAATCAGAGATATAAACCCAATTTGCGCCATTCGTGTCATTCACATTCTGGATAAAGAACGGAATAGAACCTCTATTCCCGTATTTCCCCCTTATGCACCAGCATTTTCACCAGTGTCCGTTTGGAACTGTGCGTGTCCGAAACCCATAGCACAGAGTCGTTTTGCGCATAGATACGGGCAGGCTGGGAAAAAGCATATCCTTTTACAGTTTTTATTTTCTTGCTCCATTCGTCGGACTGGCGTTCGTATATGTTGATGGCGTCATTGTCGCCGGTAGCATACCAGCGGTCGCCGCACAACGCCAGTGTCTTGGGCTTGAAGCCGGGCGACAGGGAAAGGTCGTCCAGATCGATGGAAGCGTCGTTTGCCATATCATCGTTGACCAGTGCCGGATCGAGCACCCGTATTTTCTTCCCTTCATAATCCGTGAGCAGCAGATGCCCTTCCGCATCGGGCTGCATGGAATGGCTGGCAAAGCCGTTGTTGCCCGGACTGCCGTTGCCGGATGCCCGGCGGTAGCGGTTCACCTTCTGGTAATTTTCCGGGGTGGCATCCTCCTCTTTGTAAATGCTGACCATTCCGTTCTTGTCGCGTGCGAAAATCAGCCCGTCCTTTACCGTCATGGCCTGTGCCTGGAATACGGGACCGCTCCATTGCCCGTTGCCTATGCAGGTGAGGTAGGACAGTTCCGGCAACCGGAATACATGGATGCGCGACTGGCGTTCGGCCACATACAGCCGGTTGCCCGACGGCACGATGGCTTCTATCTGACTTCCGAAACTCTTCTCCCCGCCGTCGTGCTGCCAGCTCTGCAAGGTTCCCAGCCGCTCACCTTTCTTTATACTGAACAGCAACAGGCTGCTGCCTGCCTTTCCGATGTTTGCGATGAAAAGGGTATCCCCCAGATGAGCGACGGTATAAGGGGTGAAATCCTCGGCCGTTTCCATACCCAGGGTTTCCGCATCAATCAGCTGCGCCGCCTCATACGAGTAATACCAGTAACTGGTATAATCCCCGTTTCCTTCTCCTTCCCCGTTTCCTCCGCCGGGAGCGGAGGGGTAGCCGCAGATTTCATCCAGGGTGACTTTGCTGCATTGTGCCGTCAGGACTCCGGACAGCACAATCAGGATATAAGCGTATATTTTCATGTTGTTCTTACTATATTATATAGGTATATATTTATTTCAGCTCACTCATGGGGATGGCGTAAACGCATGTCCCGTTTTTCACGCGGTCGGTGATGAACAGCGTGTGGCGGCGGATGCAGAACTTCTCAGGTGCTTGCAGGGTGATGCCGCCGATGGTGGTATGGTCCTTCATGATCTCTCCCGTCCGGGGATTGACCTCACAGAACTTTTCTGTGCCGTTGGAACTTACAAACAGCCTTCCTTCGTAGAAATCCAAGTCGTAGGGTACATTTTTATAAGCCAGTTGCCCGGTGCGTTTGGGTGAAACTCCTTCCCGTATCCCGTCAGGGGCGAACAGGTCTATGCGTTTGGCGGGATGGGTGGAGTAGAGCAGGCCGGTCTGTTCGTCCACCGCCATGCCGTAAGTGCCGTTTGTCTCGCCCAGATGTTCGGAACGTACATAAATCCGCGGAGTCACTCCGGACTGTATAGCCTGCTCTTCTACAAAGTTGACGTAGCGTTTGTCGTGTATCATGACCAGCCCTTTGTAGAGCAGCACATCGAAGGCATGTACGGTCTGCGTGGGCCCTGTTCCCCAGCTTCCATTGCCTATGCAGGTAAGGAACTGATGGCTCTTCGCATCAAAAATCTCGGTACGGCTTCCTTCGTGGGTGACATAAATCTTGTCGTTGGCACGGGTGATACCGTTCGGGCGGCCGCCGAATTTCCCGGTAGCTTCTCCGTGCTTCCATTCCTTGATGCTTCCCAAGTGCTTCTTGCCGCCGCCGGCAAGGCCGAACACCTCTACGCTGTACTGGTTGTCCGCATCGTTCACGGCATACAGGGTATCTCCGTACACATATACATCCTTGGGGCGGAAGGTGGTTCCCGTAGCGCCGGGCAAGTCGGTATAATCCAGCTTGAACGCCACCGGCTCCCCGTCGTTTCCTCCCCGGTCGGTCTCTCCGCGCAAGGGAGACAGGCCACCGTCCAGCGCATCGAGTTCCGGGTCTTCGATAATGTGTTTCGAAGCCACGTATATATCATCAAAATAACGGTTCCTGCTCCAGCGGGTGTGCAGGAAGCGGCGGGAATAGACGGGCAGCTCCTTGTCCAGCGACAGCGCCACATATATGTTGTTGCACAGAGTGATCCACCCCGGACCCGTCTGTTCGTAGGTCATGTTTCCCGCATGGCCGTAGCCCACACAGTGGGCAAACTCGTGGAAGATGGTTTCGGTGATGCTTTTGTCATCGGCATAGTGTTCCAGATAACACACTTCATGCATGCCGAAGGTGGTTCCTCCGCCCAGTCCCATCACGCCGGTGGTATAGCCGAAGGTCAGTCCGCGGTGGTTGAGCACGTTGGCCAGCAGGGCGGTCTTGTCTATTTCCGTCTTGTCATTGTTGCTGTGCAGCGGGCCGAACTCGTACAGGGCGGTCTTGAACCGTTCCGACGAGAACATATACGCCATGTTCAGCGCGATGGCCACCGCCTCACGCGTGTGCGAAGCCTTCATCTTGTACTTCCAGCTGTCCTGGGTGTCACTGTATCTGCCGAAGGCGATGTACCATTTGCACCGGATGGATTGCAGCCTTGCCCAGTACGGGTCGTCACACTCTACGGTGAAGGTCAGGTTTTCTTCCGTGAGGTAGGGGTTTGCCATGATCCGTATTTTCTTTCCGCTGCGGGTATAGGCGGTCAGGTCCTTGGTGGCGAACGGTATGTGTACCCGGAGTTGCTGGAAAGGCATGATCTTTTCCAGCGACATGAACTTGAATTCTTCCTCGTAACCGTCTATCCTGGCCCAGAAAGTCACGTTTTTCAAGGCTCTGGGACTATAGAAACGGAGTTGGAAACAGTGCTCGTCGTCCATTCCGAACTGAAGAGGCCGGCTGACGTAGAAGCTGCGCTGGCCGGAGTCGAAATAAACATCCTGGGATTCATTGTCATTCAGCAGGTAATACGTGTTGTTCGGGTTATAATCCGTTTCGGCCAGCCGGACGGGCAATTCGTTGTTTGCCACGTTTCCTTCTCCGGAAACCGGAAGTTCGTCCTCTTTGCAGCTGCCCAGCAGTAAAAGCATACCTGCTAAAATCAACAGGCTGGTGGAAAAAAGTTTTTTCATCGTCTGTCTTTATTAGAATTACATTTAAATTTGAAATAATCACTCTTTTGGAAAAGGGTTGCAAAAATAATTGTTTTGGATCAGACGGACAAAGAACCTGTATTTCATTTTGTATGAGTCCCTGTTTTTTATGTTCTTTTATTTTTCTGCCTCAAAAAAAATAAATCCTATATTGTTGCCCTGGGCTTTGTTCATAGGAAAATATGCTGTATTTTTGTTATCCGAAATAAAGATGAAGATATGGCACAACCTTTAGCAGAACGTTTGCGTCCGAAGACATTGGACGATTATATAGGTCAGAAACACCTGGTGGGGCCGGGGGCTGTCTTGCGCAAGATGATCGACGCGGGACGCATCTCCTCCTTTATCCTCTGGGGGCCTCCGGGGGTGGGGAAGACCACGCTGGCGCAGATCATAGCCAACAAGCTGGAAACTCCTTTTTATACACTGAGCGCGGTCACTTCCGGTGTGAAGGATGTGCGCGATGTGATAGAGAAGGCGAGAAGCAACCGTTTTTTCTCTCAGGCCAGCCCCATCCTGTTCATTGATGAAATCCACCGGTTCAGCAAGTCCCAGCAGGATTCCTTGTTGGGGGCGGTGGAGACGGGAGTGGTGACCCTGATAGGCGCCACCACCGAGAATCCTTCGTTCGAGGTGATCCGGCCCTTGCTCTCCCGCTGCCAGCTGTATGTGCTGAAATCATTGGAGAAGGAAGATTTGCTGGAACTGCTGCATAATGCCATCGCAAAGGACGTGATACTGAAAGAAAAGAAGATAGAGCTGAAGGAAACGGATGCCATGCTCCGCTTTTCGGGAGGCGATGCCCGCAAGCTGCTGAACATACTGGAACTGGTGGTGGAGGCGGATGCGGATGCCGGACCCGTGGTGATTACGGATGAGAAGGTGACCGAGCGTTTGCAGCAGAATCCGTTGGCGTATGACAAGGACGGGGAGATGCATTATGATATCATTTCCGCCTTTATCAAGTCCATCCGCGGAAGTGATCCGGACGGGGCGCTCTACTGGCTGGCGCGTATGGTGGAGGCCGGAGAGGACCCGGCTTTCATAGCCCGCAGACTGGTCATTTCGGCAGCCGAGGATATCGGTCTGGCCAATCCCAACGCATTGCTCCTGGCGAACGCCGCTTTTGATGCCGTGATGAAGATAGGATGGCCTGAGGGGCGTATCCCGCTGGCGGAAGCTACGGTGTATCTGGCCACCAGCCCCAAGAGCAACTCGGCATACGAGGGGATCAACAGTGCCCTGGAACTGGTGCGGCAGACGGGCAACCTGCCTGTCCCCTTGCATTTGCGCAACGCACCCACCAAGCTGATGAAACAGTTGGGCTATGGCAAGGATTACAAGTATGCACATGCCTATCAGGGCAATTTCGTGCAGCAGCAGTTCCTGCCGGACGAGGTGAAGGACAGCCGCATCTGGCATCCGCAGAACAATGCGCAGGAAGCGAAGATAAAGGAACGGATGCAGAGCCTCTGGGGGGAACGGTTCAAGGAATGAAAATGAATTGCATTGATCCTGTGCTATAAAATTAAAAATTGGAACGCAAATGACATAAATCCAACCTTCCGGCCGGTTTATATCCATGCTGTGCAGCTGTTAATTTGCGTCATTCGCGTTCCAATCTAACCGAATAAATGGACAAAACATGGAATTTAACTTTTGAGCATATGAAAATAGTAGTTTTAGACGGTTACGGATTGAATCCCGGTGATTTGTCATGGGAGGAGATGCGGGCGTTGGGCGAGCTGACGGTGTACGACCGCACGGCCCCTGCCGAGTTATTGGAGCGTTCTGCCGGAGCGGAAGTGCTGATTACAAATAAAACGGTGATTACGGCGGAGGATATGGCCGCTCTGCCTGCCTTGAAATACATCGGCGTGCTGGCTACGGGATATAATATTGTGGACATCCAGGCTGCGAAAGCGCGGGGCATCATTGTCACCAACATACCTGCCTACAGCACCGCTTCCGTTGCCCAGATGGTCTTTGCGCATATACTGAACATCACCCAGCGTGTAGGCCATTATGCCTATGCCAACCGTCACGGGCGTTGGGCGGACAACCCCGACTTCTGCTACTGGGATACCGACCTGGTGGAACTGGACGGGAAGAAGCTGGGAATCATCGGCTTGGGAAACACCGGACAGGCGACGGCGCGCATCGCTGCCGCTTTCGGAATGCAGGTATGCGCCTATACTTCCAAGCCGCAGTCACAACTTCCCGGAGGAATCCGGAAAATGGAGCTGGATGAGCTGTTCCGCGAATGTGACGTGGTGAGCCTGCACTGCCCCCTTACACCCGATACCAAAGAGCTGGTCAATGCCGCCCGCCTGGCCCTTATGAAACCGACGGCCATTCTGATAAATACCGGCCGCGGTCCCTTGGTGAACGAGAAAGACCTGGCCGACGCACTGAACAAGGGTGTGATAGCGGCTGCCGGACTGGACGTGCTTTCTTCCGAGCCTCCCCAATATACCAACCCCCTGCTGACGGCGAAGAACTGCTTCATTACGCCGCATATCGCCTGGGCCACGAAAGAAGCCCGTGTCCGGCTGATGCGGATTGCAGTGGGGAACTTGAAAGGATTCATCAAGGGTGAGATTGTAAACAATGTGGCGGAATGAGAACAAAGGAAAAAGACGGAAAGAAAAGAAGGAGGTAAGAAAAATGGAAGAAGACAAGAATACGTTGGATTTGCATACGGAAGTTAGGGAAGAGGACAGGGTGGCAAAGGCCGTTGCCTTGTTCAAGGAAGGATATAACTGCTCCCAGTCCGTAGTGACGGCTTTTGCCGATCTGTATGGCTTCACCCGTGAACAGGCCCTGCACATGTCCGCCTCTTTCGGCGGCGGCATAGGGCGGATGCGTGAAACCTGCGGTGCTGCTTGCGGCATGTTCCTGCTGGCCGGGCTGGAGAAGTGCGCCATCGAGGGGAAAGACCGTGAGAGCAAGGCGGCGAATTACGCTCTGGTGCAGGAACTGGCCGAAGAATTCAAGAAGCGGAACGGCGCCCTGCGGTGTGCCGATTTGCTGGGATTGTCCGGAAAAGAGCCGGTAGTATCCACACCGGAAGCAAGGACGGAACGGTATTACGCCAAGCGTCCTTGTGCAAGAATGGTGGAGGAAGCGGCCCGGATTTGGAGCGAACACCTCGAAAAACAAAAAAAATAGGTTGAAAAATCGCTTTTTCTTATAGAAATACAAACTTTTTCGATGCAAAAGTGTTGAATAACATAATTTTGTGTATCTTTGCAAGCGATAAGAAACACAAACATTCACATCGGAATGTGTGGGTGCGGTTAACGTTTAACTAAAAGCAAATTGAAAATGTTGAAAGAAAAAGCAGGTGCTTTGGCCGGACAAATCTGGGAAGCATTGAATGGAACTGAAGGTTTGACACAAAAACAAATCAAGAAAGCAACCAAACTGAAAGCTGACAAGGATTTCTTCCTGGGGCTGGGCTGGCTGCTGAGAGAAGATAAGGTCGTTACTTCTGAAGTGGAAGGCGAGATCTTTGTAAAATTGGTGTAAGAAGAAGATTTTAAACTCATAAAAAAATGCGTTGGCACATCGTTTGGTATGTTGTCAACGCATTTTTTTTGTATTATAGTAATAATATGAATCATCTTTTTGAATAGTATTCATATTATTACTATATTTGCAGGGTAATTAAGTCCAAAACGTTATGAGTTACAAATCAGTGAAAGACGTTGTAACGATGTTGCTGGAAAACGGTTTTGTATTGAAGAGTCAGAAGGGTAGCCACATGAAATTTGAGAAGGATGGCATGATTGTTATCGTACCGGATCACAACAGCAAAGGCGTTGAGAAAGGCACTTATTACAGCATTCTGAGACAAGCGGGGTTAAAGTAGCCCCCCTTGTTCTCTTGATATTTTAGGACAGGAGGCAATATGAAAACAGTGGAAGTGATTGTAGAACACGCAGGAAAGAACTTGAGTGCTTATATCGAAGGTGCTCCCGTTATTACCGTAGGCAATGACATGAAGGAGATTGAGGATAACATGAAGGAGGCAATAGAGTTGTATCTGGAAGATAATCCGAATCCTTGTGAAGTCTTGTCGGGAGAGTTTGAATTGAAATTTAAGATAGATGCCGCTACTTTTATCAACTATTATAGCAGCATCTTCACCAAGGCTGCTTTGAGCCGGATTACCGGAATCAATGAACGCCAGTTGTGGCATTATGCAGCCGGAGTGCATAAACCTCGCAGGCGGCAGTTGGAAAAGATCCAGAAAGGCATACAGTCTTTGAGCAGGGAATTGTCTGCTATAAATTTATTGTAGTCTTTAAAATCTTGTTCTTTTTGCGTATCTTTGCGCCCGAAAAGCAAGAAACTTGTTTGTTTTTAAATAGATAGCTGTTAAAGATGAAGAATATCCGTAATTTTTGCATTATAGCACATATAGACCACGGGAAATCGACCTTGGCCGACCGTTTGTTGGAGTTTACAAAAACCATCCAGGTAACCGAAGGGCAGATGCTTGACGATATGGACCTGGAAAAGGAGAGAGGTATTACGATCAAGAGCCATGCCATCCAGATGGAGTACGAGTATGGGGGAGAGAAGTATGTACTGAATCTGATTGACACTCCGGGACACGTGGACTTTTCATACGAGGTATCCCGTTCCATAGCCGCCTGTGAAGGGGCGCTGCTCATTGTGGACGCTTCGCAGGGAGTGCAGGCGCAGACTATCTCGAATCTGTACATGGCGTTGGAGCATGACCTGGAAATCATTCCCGTGCTGAACAAATGTGATATGGCGAGTGCCATGCCCGATGAGGTGGAAGATGAAATCATCGACCTGCTGGGCTGCAAACATGAGGATATTATCCGTGCCTCCGGCAAGACCGGAATGGGTGTGGAGGAGATATTGAAGGCGGTGGTGGAACGTATCCCGCACCCGACGGGTGACGAGGAGGCGCCGCTACAGGCTTTGATTTTCGACTCGGTATTCAATTCTTTCCGTGGAATCATCGCGTATTTTAAAATAGAGAACGGTGTGATCCGCAAAGGGGACAAGGTGAAATTCTTCAATACCGGCAAGGAGTATGATGCAGATGAGATCGGTGTGCTGAAAATGGATATGATTCCCCGTGCGGAACTGCGCACAGGAGATGTGGGGTATATCATTTCGGGCATCAAGACCTCGCGCGAGGTGAAGGTGGGGGATACCATCACTCACATCGCCCGTCCGTGTGAAAAGGCGATTGCCGGATTCGAGGAAGTGAAGCCGATGGTGTTTGCCGGGGTTTATCCTATCGAGGCGGAAGATTACGAGAACCTCCGCGCTTCGCTGGAGAAACTTCAGCTGAATGATGCCTCGCTGACTTTCCAGCCGGAGTCCTCACTGGCTCTGGGATTCGGATTCCGTTGCGGTTTTCTGGGATTGCTTCACATGGAGATTGTTCAGGAACGTCTGGACCGCGAGTTTGATATGAATGTGATTACGACCGTGCCCAACGTGTCGTACATGGTGTATGACAAGCAGGGACATGCCAATGAGGTGCATAATCCCGGCGGTATGCCCGATCCGACGCTGATTGACCACATCGAGGAACCTTTCATTGATGCCACGATCATTACCGCCACCGATTACATCGGCCCTATCATGACACTGTGTCTGGGCAAGCGCGGTGAACTGGTGCGGCAGAATTATGTGTCGGGCAACCGGGTGGAGATTCACTACAAGATGCCGCTGGGTGAAATCGTGATTGACTTTTATGACAAGCTGAAGAGTATCTCGAAAGGATATGCTTCCTTTGACTACCATCAGTCGGGTTTCCGCCCTTCCAAACTGGTGAAGCTGGATATCTTGTTGAACGGTGAGCCGGTGGATGCGCTTTCTACCCTGACACATGTGGACAATGCCTATAACCTGGGCAAGCGTATGTGCGAGAAACTGAAAGAGCTGATTCCGCGCCAGCAGTTTGATATTGCCATTCAGGCAGCTATCGGGGCGAAGATTATCTCAAGGGAAACCATCAAGGCGGTGCGCAAGGATGTGACCGCGAAGTGTTATGGCGGTGACGTGAGCCGTAAGCGTAAATTGTTGGAAAAACAAAAAAGAGGTAAGAAACGAATGAAACAGATCGGTAATGTGGAAGTACCGCAAAAGGCGTTCCTGGCCGTTCTGAAGCTGGATTAATTCAAGAATAAACAAGCTCTGGGGAGCAAACAATAAGCGGGCTCTTTCTGTTAGTTGAAATTAAAAAGTCAATAACAGGAAGGGCTTGTGTTTTGATGGCAATTTATCACAAACTCTTAAATTCAATTGATATGGAAAAACTGAAAATTCTGAACTTGAACTTTTCCTTCCAGCGGGCGGCGCACTATCATATTAATGGAGGGATGTTGCTGATGGGGGTAGTCTTGCTGGCTATGTTCCTGGCCAATTCTCCGTGGGGGGATATTTATGCCTCCTTTTGGAATTACGAGGTGCATCTTCAGATAGGAGAATTTAATTTCTTCAGTCATAACGGGCATCACATGACCTTGATGACTTTTATCAACGATGCTTTGATGGCTGTCTTTTTCTTCAGTGTGGGGCTGGAGATAAAGCGTGAGATACTGGTGGGCGAGTTGTCCAGTTTCCGGCAGGCGCTTTTGCCCATCGTGGCGGCGTGCGGCGGTATGCTGGTTCCGGTGCTGATCTATTATTTCATGACGGCGGGAACTCCGGCCCAAAGTGGTCTGGCCATACCGATGGCTACGGATATCGCCTTTTCGCTGGGAGTGCTCAGCCTGTTCGGCAAGCGGGTTCCGCTGAGCTTGAAAGTCTTTCTGACCGCTTTCGCTGTGGTCGATGATATCGGCGGCATTCTGGTCATCGCCCTTTTTTACACCTCTCATCTGTCGGTGAACTACCTGATTGCTTCGGCGGGTATCCTGCTGATACTTTGCGGCGGGAATTTCTTCCGGGTGCGCAACCGTTGGTTTTATATTTTCTGGGGAGTGATTATGTGGTATCTGTTTTTGCAGAGCGGCATCCACGCTACCATTGCGGGAGTTGTCGCAGCCTTCACGGTTCCCGCCACTCCTCATTACAAGATAGGTAAGTACATTAACCGCATCCGCGAGAACATTGCTGTCTTTCCTGCCAGTGACAAGGAAAGTGTTGTGTTAAGCAAGATGCAGATCAATGTGCTGAAAAGCATCGAGTCTTCCTCGGACCGTGTCATCTCTCCCTTGCAGTCATTGGAAGACAGTCTGCATGGAATGGTGAATTATATTATTCTTCCCTTGTTCGCCTTTGCCAATGCGGGTGTCTCGCTCACGGCGGATCATGGCGGTCTGGAAGTGGGGATGGCTACCTGGGCGGTGCTGGCGGGATTGCTGGCGGGTAAGTTTGCCGGCATTTATTTCTTTACCTGGCTGGTGATAAAGATGGGGTTCGCCGGACTGCTGAAAGGCATGACCTGGGTGAACCTGACAGGTATCTGTCTTTTGGGAGGTATCGGTTTTACGGTTTCTTTGTTTATAGCCAACCTCTCTTTCGGGGATTCGCCGGTGTTGCTGACGCAGGCAAAGATGGGGGTCATACTGGGAACGGTGCTGGCGGGGGGGGCGGGGGATCTTGGCTTGCCGGTCGCCCCGATCCATATCT
>OGOC01001549.1_pt1 | contig 17844 bp, 11 predicted proteins | sample 1552561 | NCBI WGS metagenome assembly OGOC01 (sample SAMEA2580148, study PRJEB22360) | human gut metagenome | biome: human gut; feature: human-associated habitat; material: faeces | place: Denmark | collected 2008/2010
TAAACGGCCTGAGCCCTGTGCAGTACAGGATTCAGACCGTTGGGGCCGCTTAATTCGTTTTTTGTCTAACTTTTGGGGTTCATATCATTTTCGTAAAGAATCGGGTTCGGGTACGAACTGTATGGTGGTGAATCGTCACATGGTTATAAGAACATTGATGCAAAGCTCCAGTGCTTTCCGCAAAGAGCCCTTTCCCCAATCTCTCTCATCATGAGCATAAACATTCGCAAGGGAATCGGCAGTGTAGAGAATCTGGCCAAAGACTGCACCACGCTTCTGGGCACAGGCGGCCAGTGCAGCACACTCCATTTCAACTGTGGCACAGCCCTCGGATTTGCGATATTCTACCATATCTCGTGTTTCTCGGAAAAAACCATCCGTTGTCCATGTGATACATTTTTGAAACGGAATATTCAACGCACAAAAAGTCTGCTCAATGGCTTTTATTGCGGAAGGCTCCAAATCAACAAACCGAGCGGCTGGAAGATAATGATACGAGGTGCCTTCATCGCGCATCGCCCTGATTGGAATCAAGAATTCGTTTTCGTCCAAATCGGTCAGCACTCCGCAGGAACCGGCTGCAATAATTTTTTTGCATCCGCAGGAGATTAAAAAATCCAGAAGCTGTGCAGCCGCAGCAGCTCCCAGTGGTGCCTGACACAGGCAAAATTCCAGCCCATTTTGCTGGACGATATAAACAGGATAGCTTTTTGTAATGGTTTCAAAGTGTTCAGCAATGACTGCATCCATTTCAAATGCGTAATCATCAATCACATCGCCCAGAAAACCAAACACACATTTTTCCGGAAGGACGAGCTGCTCTGCGCCATGATTGGGCCTGATGACCTCAATCGAATCAAAATCGTATTCAAGAATGGGAAGATCATGTTTTTGTATCATGGAGAATTTCCTCTTCCTGCAAATTGCTGCACAAAATAAAAATACCCGAACCCTTTTTCGTAAAGAATCGGGTTCGGGTACAAACTGTATGGTGGACGGTACAGGACTCGAACCTGTGACCTCCTGCACGTCAAGCAGATGCTCTACCAGCTGAGCTAACCGTCCAGATGTCGTATCGACTTGAGTATGATACCACATTTTCCACGCAATTGCAAGGGCTTTTTTGAAAAAAGTCTGCCTTTTCCGTTTTTTGCCCCTGAGGATTGGCGCAAAGGCCCCTTTGCGAGGGCTGGCAGGGGAGAGGTGCTCAGAGCGCCCGGCGGATGATGTCGTAGAGGATGGGCTTCATGTTGTCGATGTTGTCGGGCTTGCCCTCCAATACAGAGGTGTAGCACACCGATATGCACATGCTGCCCAGGGCGGTGATGCGCTGGTAGATCTCCCGCTCGGTGCGGCCAGCCATCTCGGGGCTGCACATCACGGTCTGGAGGACCTTGCGCATCAGCGGCTCGGCCTCGCCGCTGGCTTCGATCTGATCCAGCCCGGGCCAGACAAAGCTGCGCTCCAGGAAGCGGAGCATCAGGGTGTCCGCGCGCAGGGCTTCGATGATATGGTCGATGACAAAGATCATCTGGTCGGGGAAGCTGGTAAGCTCGGCGGCGTGCTGCTCGGCGGCGGCACAGGCGTTGTCCAGCAGCTGGTAGCTCACCCGGGCCAGCAGGGCCTGCGTGACCGAACCCTTATCGGCAAAATAGAGGTAGAATGTGCCCTTGCCCACCTTGGCGCGGGAGGTGATATCCTCCACGCTGGTCTTGGAGGTGCCCCGCTCCAGAAACAGCTCGTAAGCTGCGTCCAGAAGCGCGCGGCGCTTTTCCTGTTTCTTTCCTTCCACGGTGCTCATAGCTTGCTGCATCCTCTTTTCTGACGTTGTTTTGTCGTGTAAACAATATTTTAGCAGGGAGAAGGGAAGAGCGCAAGAGCAAAAGCCCCCGGACAAGCTATACAATTTTTGCTTTGTGATAAGAAAACTGACTTTTGGTCATTTTTTATCTTGACACCTTGCGTCGATTGGTTATAATAGTGCTTGCTCAGAAATGACCACGGGTCATTTTTAGGGCAGATCCAATCAACTTTCGTATGGAGGGTTCCCATGAAAAAGATCGCACAGAGCATCGTGCGTCTGCGCAAGCTGATCTTAACAGTAGCGGTCCTGCTGTTGATCCCTTCCGCAATCGGCGCGGTTGCTACCCGCATCAACTATGATGTCCTGACCTATCTGCCGCAGGAGCTTGACTCCATGATCGGCGAGGTAGCGCTTGAGGACGACTTCCATCTGGCCTCCACCGGCATGATCACGGTGGAAGGCCTGCCTACCAATGAACTGATCGCCATGAAGAAGGACATTGATGCGGTGCCCGGTGTCACACAGACCTTCTGGCTCAGCGATGTCATCGACCCCAGCATCCCCACCGAGATGCTGCCCGCGGATGTCCAGCAGTTCATGTTCGGCAAAAACGATTCCACCATGCTCATCGTCCGGTTTGATGCGCCCAGCGCCAGCGATGAGACGATGAACGCCGTCAAGCAGATCAAACAGGTGCTGCGGCACGACTGCTACTTTGGCGGCATGAGCGTCATCTTGCAGGATACCAAGGCACTGATCAATGAAGAGATGCCGCTGTACATCCTGTGCGCTGTGGGTGCCAGTATGCTGGTGCTGTTCCTCTCGCTGGAGAGCACCATCACGCCCGTACTGTTCATGCTGGGCCTGCTGTTCCCCATTGCGTACAACTTTGGCACCAACATCTTCCTGGGTCAGATCAGCTACATCACCCAGGCGCTTTCCACGGTGCTGCAGTTGGGCGTGACGATGGATTTCTCCATCTTCCTGCTCCACCGTTATCAGGAGGAAAAGGAACTCCGCTCCTCCAACGAGGAAGCCATGGTGACCGCCATCTGCAAGACCATGACCTCCATCACCGCTTCCTCCCTGACCACCATTGCGGGCTTCCTGGCACTGTGCGCCATGCGCCTGACGCTGGGCCGCGATATCGGTGTTGTTATGGCAAAGGGTGTGGCGCTGGGTGTCATCTGCACCATCGTCATCCTGCCTGCTTTGATCCTGACCTTTGATCAGCAGGTCGAAAAGTACAAGCATCGCACCATCGTGCCCAAGCTGACCAAGCTCAGCTACTTTGTTTCCAAGCACGCAATGCCCATCGTGGTCGTCTTTCTTGTGCTGCTGGTGCCCTTTGTGGTGGCCCAGCAAAAGACCGAGGTCTACTACACCCTGTTCGACTCGCTGCCCCAGGATCTGACCGGTATCGTTGGCACCAACAAGCTGGGCGAGGACTTTGGCATGACCACCTCCCACTTTATTCTGGTGGATGAGGACCTGACCGCAACGCAGGTGTCTGACCTCTGCGATGAGCTCAAGGATGTGGACGGCATCACCCAGGTGGTGAGCCTGGATTCCATCACCGGTCCGGGCTTCCAGACCGAGCTGCTGCCCGACAGCGTGACCGAGATCCTGCAGTCCGGCGGCTACAAGCTCATTCTGGCCAACAGCTCCTATAAGACCGGTACCGATTCCATCAACAACCAGCTGACCGAGATGAACGACCTCATCAAGGCGGTTGACCCCAACGGTGTCATCACCGGCGAGGGTGCCATGACCAAGGATCTGATCGAGGTTGCGGACGTGGACTTCAAGAACGTCAACGTCTGGTCGATCATGGCAGTCGCGGCCATCATCCTGATCTCCTTCCGGAGCCTGTCCATCCCTGTGCTGCTGGTTGCCAGCATCGAGGCCGCCATCTCCATCAATATGGGCATCCCGTACTTCACCGGTACCCAGCTGCCCTTCATCGCCAGCATCGTCATCGGCACCATCCAGCTGGGTGCGACTGTGGACTACTCCATCCTGATGACCACCCGTTATCACGAGGAGCGCAGCTATGGCCGCACCCCGAAGGAAGCCGCCCAGCAGTCGCTGGAACATTGCAGCCAGTCCATCCTGACCAGCGGCCTGACCTTCTTTGCCGCCACCGTCGGCGTGGCCGCTATCAGTAAGATGGAGCTGCTGAAGAGCATCTGCCTGCTGATCTCCCGCGGCGCTCTGATCAGTATGGTGGTCATTCTGGTCGTTCTGCCCGCCGCCCTGATGCTGTGCGACTGGATCATCCGCCACACCACCCTCAAGTGGATGGTGCCGGAATCCGCCAACGCCAAGAAATCTGAAAAGGAGTAATCTGCCATGAAAAAATCGCTTCGTATCGCCAGTGCGGCGCTGGCCCTGACCCTCGCCGCCAGCTGTGCTGTGCCTGCTTTTGCCGCCGGCAGCAGCAGCTTTTCCAAAGATGAGACCGTGTACGCTGTGATGAACGGCGACGGCTCCCTCAAGAGCACCACCGTCAGCGAGCACCTGTACAACGCAGGCGGCCTGTCCTCCGTGACCGACAAGTCCACCCTGACCGACATCCAGAACACCGAGAGCAGCGCCGAGTTCACCCAGAACGGCGACGAGCTGGTGTGGAACACCGATGACACCGACGTGTACTACAAGGGCCGCACCGACAAGACCCTGCCCATGGATGTGAAGGTCACCTACGCTCTGGACGGCCAGGAAGCCGCCCTGGAGGACCTGATCGGCAAGAGCGGCCACCTGACCGTGACCGTTGACCTGACCAACAACGAGACCGGCACCGTGACCGTCAACGGCAAGGAGCGCACCGTTGTCACCCCGCTCATCACTGCTGTGGGCGTGATCTTTGGTCAGGATGCCACCAACCTGAGCGCCGAGCACGGAATGCTGGAATCTGCCGCCAAGAGCAGCGTGGCCGCCTTTGTCTGCCTGCCCGGCGTAAAGGACTCTCTGGACGGCCTGCTGCCCGATGACCTGTCCACTGTGGAGGATTATCTGCAGGACAGCGTCACCGTGGAAGCCGATGTTGAGAACCTGACCGCACCGCAGGTCATGCTGGCCTGTGCCACCAACGCCGATGCGCTGGGCACCAATGCCTTTGACCTGAGCAGCCTCAACGAGCTGACCGATGGCATCAGCCAGCTGAACGATGCCATGAACCAGCTGATGGATGGTGCCGCCCAACTGGTGGACGGTGCTTCCCAGCTGGCCAACGGTACCCTGGCCCTGCTGGACGGCGCTTCTCAGCTGAACAGCGGCGCTTCCACCCTGAACGATGGTCTGGGCCAGCTGACCAACGGCCTGGATACCCTGAGCTCCAACAACGCCGCCCTGCAGGCAGGGGCCCAGCAGGTGGCCGATGGCGTTCTGGCCTCTGCCAACAGCACCCTGATGGAGGGCGGCCTGATCGACACCCCCATGACCTGGGACAACTACGCTTCCGTCATTGACGAAGTGCTGACCATGAACGAAAAGACACTGGCCGCTGCCCGCAAGAAGATGGTGCGCACCGTCTGGGAGCAGGAGCCCAGTTTCAAGGACAGCGAGCTGGATCTGGCCCTGTACCTGGCTGCCACCAAGACCAACCATGACCTGGAAGCTGCTCTGAAACGGATGCAGAGCTATGACCCCTCCATGATCACCGGTCTGATCCAGCTGCTGACCAGCGAGGACGCCAAGAACGCCGCCCACGAAGAACTGGTGTATCAGGTGAAGAACAGCCAGGATATGGCCGATGTCGCTGCCCTCAAGACCAGCCTGTCCCAGATCCAGGTGTTCGTCTCCAGTGTGAACCAGTACACCGCCGGTGTGCAGTCTGCTGCGGACGGTGCCCACTCTGCCAAGGACGGCAGCGCCCAGCTGGCCTCCGGCAGCAAGACCCTTTACGATGGCGTGAACACCCTGAACAACGGCGTCAGCCAGCTGACCGACGGTGCCACCCAGCTGAGCGATGGCCTGGTCCAGTTCAACGAGGAGGGCATCTCCAAGCTGACCGGCTCGCTGGACACCGACCAGATCCACGCCCTGAAGACGGTCCTGGACGAGATGACCAGCCGCCTGGAGAACTACACCAGCTTCGCCGGTGCACCGGAAGGCGCTTCTTCCAACGTGAAGTTCATTTACAAGACCGGTGAGACCGTGGCCGCCGCCGAGAATACGGCTGTGGCCGAGACCACCACCCAGGAGGGCAGCTTCTTCACCCGCCTGTGGGAGCGCATCGTGAATCTGTTCAAGTTCTGAACACTTTGAAGTAGAAGTAAAACAGGAACGCCCCCTGGTATCGCCGCGATACCAGGGGGCGTTTTGCTGCCATTTGGCAGGATAGAACGTTCTCAGAACCAGTTGATGTCCACGATGACCAGCTCCGGCGGATTGTTGATGCGGGGAACCGGCGTACCCTTGCCGTCGCCCAGACCGCGGCTGATGACGAGGGAGGTGTCGCCGATCTGATGCAGCCCCTCGGTCAGCGTTGGCAGAACGCCCTGATCCGGCGTGTAAAGCCCGCCGATGCCGGGGATGCGGATCATCCCGCCGTGGGTGTGGCCGCAGAGCGCCAGATCGACCGGCACGTCAGAGAAGAAGCCGTCCTCCAGAAAATATTCCGGGTAGTGGACCAGCAGCAGCTTGAAGGCATCCAGCTGCTCAAAACTCTCGAAATATGCGCTGGCGTACCGCTCGTAGGAAGCGGGTGCTTCGGCCACGCCGCCGATGGCGATGGTGTTGCCGTTGACCTCCAGCGTCTCAGTCTCGTCTGCCAGGAAGTGGACGCCGATGGCCTCCAGATCTGTCCCGATGGGGGAGTTGTGAAAAACGATCTTGGGCCATTCGTGGTTGCCGGGCACGTAGTACACCGGTGCGATCTTGACCAGCTCGGTGCACAGGTCGGTGACGACGGAATAGTCGTCCACCAGTTTGTCGTTCATGTCGCCGGTGATGGCGATGATGTCCGGTTTGAGCGCGGTGATCCGCTCGATCAGATCCGCATTGTGGTCGCCGAACTCATGCAGATGCAGATCGGACAGCTGAACGACCCGGACGTTCGAGGTCAGCTTGTCGGACTGGACCTGATAGTAGCTCTCGACAAAGCTCTGATGTTTTGCAATGAGGGTGAAGATGCCCCACAGGGCCGCCAGCAGCACCGCCAGCCCCAACACGAACTGAAGGATGCCCAGGACGATCTTTTTCAAAGGGCCGAAACGGGCCTTGCGGGGCGCGTAATGAGAAGCCAAAATGTATCACTCCTGTCTGGTTCTTGAGCGCAGTGCTTCACGCAGCAGTGCGCGGATGGAATAAGCGTTGCTGGCCTTGCTCTCCGCAATGCCGATGGCGTATTCGTAGGTGGCCTCGGTGCTTTCGGCGTTGTAGGCCGCGATGAGGCGGTGGAAGTAATCGGCAAAGCTCTCAGCATCCTCCATCCGGCACTGGTCGAAGAAGCCGATGAACTGCTGGCCGCCGTTGTAATAGACGGTGCCGCAGGTGGCCGAGGCTTCCTTCAGGAAGCCGGCAAACTGGGCCAGCATCGCGTTGCCGCGTTCGCGGCCATAGACGGTGTTGATCTGGCTCAGGTTGGCCAGCTCCACCACCACACAAACGGTATCGTCCGGCAGGACGCGGCCGCTGTTGTTCCGGATGAACAGATCGCAGGCGGTGCGGTTGGGCATATCCAGCGACTGCTCGGTGAAGAACATGTATTCCACAAAGTCCTGGATACGGCCCAGCAGGATGGCGCCGCAGACGCCCAGGATGAAGAAGACCGCAACGCCCAGCAGGATATACAGCTTGACGTTGATCTTCTCGCTGACCGTGGTGCTGGCCAGAACGCCCAGGTTGACCGCGCCACAGTATTCGTTGTACTCCTTCATGGTGATGGAGAGGCTCTCATACAGGGAGTTCAGCTGGCTCTGCAGGGCGTCGATCTCCTGCTCCACAGACTGCTGGGAGAAGGCCTTGTTCTCGCTGGAAACGTCCGTGGAGTCGGCTGCATCCTGGAACACGCCGATGATATACTGGCAGTAGGCAGCGTCGATGACGTTGCTGGACTTGCGGTTCAGGATCGTCACGTAGTCGCTGATGAGGGTGTCGTAGACGGTGGTGCGGTCTACTTTGGTGTCATACTCGTAGACCTCGCTCAGCACGAAGCCGCCAGCGTCATCCTCGGTGCCGGTCCGGGCTCCTTTTTGATAGTAGAGGGCGCCGTCCTTGTTCTTGTTGCCGTAGCTCTGGATGACTTCCAGTACGGCGGCGACCTTCTCGGTGTCCACATCGCCTTCCATGATGTAGGTGTTGTAGCGCTCCTGGTATTTTTTGAGCAGGACTTCCCGGTTCTGTGTCAGCTTGCCGCCCAAAATCTCGGAGAAGAGATAGGGGATCTCAACGTCGCCGACGTAGGTGTACTCATCGAGCAGGTCCGAGAGAGACATCCCGGTGTGGGAAGAGATGAACTCCGGGTGCGATTTCTGGCAGTTGATGAGGTTGGAGGAAATCTCGGAAACGGTGTTTTTCAGGATCTCTGCCTGTTCGAGGTAGTCGTAGCCATGGCCGTCCAGCGCAGAGGCATTGTTGGGGATGGTGTAATAGTCCACGTATTTTTCGCCGAAGCTGGCAAAGTAGCAGCTCAGGATCTCATCCAGCATGGTGCGGGCGTACTCGGTGTCGTAATTGCTGCTGAGCGAGAGCGTGACGAGGTATTCGGTGGATTGGTATTCCTCCACGTCCTCACCTTTTTCAATTTTGGCCGCCTGGGTCTTGGCCACATCGTCGGGCACGATGGGGGTGACCGTGCCGCCGGAGCGGATGGTATCCACGTTGACGGTCAGGTCCAGATTTTCAATGGCCTGCTTGACGACGGAGGAAGAGAAGATCTCCGAAACATCCAGTTCGCCGCCGCTGGGGGTCTTGCCGTCCTCGGCCTGGGAGTAGTTGTATTTGATGATGGACTGCGCCGTATAGGCCTGATTGCTGGTGGCATAGCGCATGAAGAACACACCCGCACAGAACGACATCAGCGCGATGAGCGGCCACCATTTTTTCAGATATCGGATGATGTTAAAGCTTTTCATTTCGTTTTGTCCTTATCGCGGATGACTTTGCTCTTGGCGAGGACCCTGGCGCAGAGTGCACAGAACGTGACACCGCCGGTCAGGATCATCCACTTGATGCTCAGCTCGTCGGCCAGAGAACGTTTCTCAAAACTGATGGTCAGGTAGTTTTTGGTCTTGTAGCGGATGTATTCCTTGTTGAGGATCCGGGAGGTCTCGATGAGGTTCTCCAGCTTCTGCTTCATATCCTGGATCATGCTCTCGGCGGTCGCAATGCTGGAAGGCGTATTGGCCGTCTGGGCACTCATCTGGCGGATGGCGTATTCGTTTTTCTGGATGATGGCCATCGTATCGTTGGCGGAGTCGTTGGCGCTCTCGGCCGCCGAGGCCTGGTAGTCGATGGCGACCTTGGTGCGGGACATATAGAAGTTGTTCTGGGTGTCCAGCGTGGGGATCAGAACAACGGCAGTCAGGGCCGAGTCGTAGATCTCGATGGTGTGCAGGCGGTTCTGGTATTCGGCCATGAGTTTCTGGTAGCTGATGTTCTTCAGAAAGTTCTGGTATTCCAGCTTGCTGATGTAGCGTTCCCGGTTTTTGGAGAGGCCGCTCTGCAAAACATAGGAATCGTATTTTTCAAGGTCGATGCTGGTGAAATTGTCCACCTTCTGGCGCAGAGAGGTGAAGGTCTCGCCGGTGAGTTCGGAGCGGAAGGTGCCGTTCTCCTTGGCGTTGGTGTTCAGGAAGCGGTGGAGCTTCTGGCACTCCTTTTCAAAGAAGGAGCCGATCTCCATGTACTCCTGCTTGTCGCACTCGGACCAGTCGGGGGAGATGCCCATCTCGACGTAGGTATAGTCCTCGTAGAAGGCCTCTTTGTAGGACTCGACGATCAGGCTGAGCATATCTCTGGCCGAGATGCGGGGGCCGATCTCGTCGTTCTTTTCGTAGGTGATGGTGTAGGTGGTGGCGATCTTGTAGTTTGTGGTGTCGGAGGGCAGCTGCATTCCGTTGACGTTGGCAGCCCAGGCCGTGATGTTTTCGGCCATATCCTGCGCGGTGACCTGGCCTTCGAGGCCGGCCTTCGCGATGGCGCGGTCCAGCACGTCGTCCGATTTGATGAGCGAGATGTTGAACCGGGTGTTGTTGGGGTAAAGCCCTCTGGTGGCTTCCTCGTAGTTCAGGGCGATCATCATCTTTGCGGTGCGGGCTTTCAAGTGGTACATCACAAAGCTGGTGGAGCACATCACCAGAAGGATGAGGGCCAGGTAGAGGAGGCGGTGCTTCCACAGCCCCTGGAAGAGAAGTTCGACCAGCGCCCAGAACTTACTTTTTTGCGGGCGGTTCGGTTGGTTTGTTTTGGGAGATGGCATGGTTGTAGATCACCTCGTTTCGATCCAGCTGCTTCATAGCGTGGCCGATGGGCAGCAGCATGAAGATCGTGTTCATATAGCAGTAAAAGGCGGTGTTGTCGGTCGCGTAGGTCACAAACGCATAAATGGTGCAGTACAACAGCAGGAAAGCGGTCTCGGTGCCGTACTGCTTCTGGCACCAGACGACCTTGCCCTGCCAGCTGAGCCAGATCCAGAAGGAAAAGCCCCAGAAGCCAAGCTCAATGTACATGGTCACAAGGTCGTTGTGCATCCCGCCGAAGTCGTGGGTGCCAAAGACGCCGATGCCCGCTGCGTTCATGATGCTGATATACCGCGTGACCCAGCCGATGCCGTAGCCGCGGAACGTGGGGCTGAAGGAATACAGGTCGGTGAAGGCTTCGTACAGGCCCTCGCGGCCCATGGTGTCGATGCCCAGGGTGTCCACCGTCCAGCTGAACAGGCCCGACCAGATAAAGAAGACGTAGAACAGGCAGATGGCGATGGCGAAGATGGAGATGGAATGGAGCACAAAGTTCTGCCCCTTGGGCTTGAGCCGGGTGATGAACAGGTGCATCAACAGCACGCCGAGCATACCGATGAGGGCGATGCGCTTGAGACCCAGATAGAAGAAGCCCGCCGCCAGTGTGAGATGGACGACCCGCCGCCAACCTTTTTCAAAGAGGGCGTAATAGAGGACCATCAGCCCGAACCCGAAGGTCAGGTCGTGGACTTCCAGCGCCTTGATGGGCGCATTGGTGTCCACGCCGCCGGATTTGGCAAAGGCGATGAAGCCGGTGATGAACTCGCTCAGGCCGTAGGGCCGGAGGCTGTCGAACACCAGAATGCAGACATTGGCGATGCACATGCCGTAGAAGGTGTAGTCGATGGCTTTGCCGCCGAACAGATACACCGCTGCGCACATCGAGGTAAGCGAGATCATGTGGTAGAGGATGGTGGAACACCCGCGGGACATGTAGTTCAGCTGCTGGAAATCCAGCGACCAGACAAGCATGGACCACGCCGCCATCATCACAAAGGGGATGAGAAAGATGATGTAATATTCCCCGATGAGGGGCAATCGGTTGAAGTCTCCGGTGATGAGCAGAAAACAGGCGGCCAGGCCGACCACGGCGGCCTGCACCAAGTACTTCATGAACCAGGGCAGGCCCATGCCGCGGTACCAGAACCCGATGCCCATCATGGCAATGTAGAGCAGCGGCAGCCAGAACGGCCGCTGCGCCGGTTTCCGCTTCAGGAATTGTGTTCCTCCATGCTGCGCAAGATACTCCCAGTTTCCGCTGCCATATCCCCCAAAGAGTAGTTTCATAAAACTTGGCATCTGCCCTCCTGTGCGAGCCTGCGGGCAAGCCGCGGCTCTTCGCGTTCGTTCAGTTCAAAAGCTCCACGATGGCCTGATAGTTGCGGGCACAGTTCTGGTCATCCACCTGGTCGAACAGCGCGTCCACACGCTTTGCGTAGAAGGGGGATATCGTACCGTTCTGGGCCAGAGCGCCGTCCAGCTCCCGGAAGAGCGCTGCCTGCTCGGTGACCACAGGCCCGAAGCCGTCGTCCCGGTAGCTGAAGTAGCCGACGTCGTGGTGCACGCCCCAATACTGCGCCTCATCGAACTGGTAATAGAGGAGGGGCTTTTTCATATAGGCAAAATCGAACTGTACGCTGGAAAAATCGCTGACCATGACGGCGGATTCCATCAGAAGGGTCTGCACATCGGCCTCGCCCAGCGCCGCGATCTTCACCCGCGGGTTGGCGGTGTGGAAGCTGCTCAGAAAACGCTGCACCTCGAAATGAGGGTAGAAGACGGCCTCATAGCCGTGCTTCTCCAGCAGCGCCTCCAGCTCCGGGCTGGAGATGACGTCCTGCCAGTGCCGGAAGTAGTCGCTCTGCTCAAACTCGGCCTGGGTCTTCCGCTCGATGGCGTAGGTGCGCCAGGTGGGCATCAGCAGCAGCTGGCGCTTGGTCTCGTGGGGGCGCAGCAGGGCGTCAAACCGGCACAGACCCAGCCGTTTGACAATACCAGCTGGATAATGATAGGCGGATTCTACAAAATCCCGCTCTTTTTGCAGGGAGCAGACGAAAAGGTCGGTGCGGATGTTGGGGTAGTGATACCATTTCATGTCGTCGATGATGACCCCATGCTGCAAAAAGGCGCGGGGGCCATGGACCACATGGAGCTTGTCGAGCATGTAGTAGCTGTCGATCTCCGGGGTGTAGCCCAGCACATGGGTGCTGATCTTCATCTCCGATGCGGCGCAGAGCAGATAGTGCTTCCAGCTGCGGTAGGGCACGACTCGGCCCAGCGCCTTCACCCGCTCATAGTCCGACAGGGTGGGGTCTGCTACGAACCAGCTGTTCAATTCAGGATGCTCCCGGTTCAGGTAGGCAAAGATGTGGTAGCCGTTGTCCCGCGCTTCGCGGCCCCGCTCAGAGACGAGCCAGACATGCCGGTAATCCTTGTTCCAGCACTTCAGAACGGCAGCACAGCAGGTGGCAGTTTCATATTTCAGGAGTTCCCGCAGCAGATGAAAGGCGCGCCGGGTCTTTCGCAGCAGATCGTTCATAGACGTCGTTCCTTTACATTCAGTTGATAATATAGAGAAAATTCCGATTCATCAGGCTTTCTTCACCACATCGCCATACAGGGCCAGCAGCTGGTCGCAGTAGCGTTCCAGCGTCATCATGCGGTCTTTTTTCTGGATGCAGTGGGCCGACATCTCGGCCAGCAGGGGCTTGTCTGCATAGAGCGCCCGGATCTTTTCCGCGTAGGCGGCCGGGGTGAAGGTGTCGTTCAGGATGCCGGTGCGGCCCTCTTCCACCAGTTCCGGGATTCCGCCAATCCGGTTGCAGAGCACCGGGGTGCCGAGGGACTGGGATTCCAGCAGAGCCAGCGGGCAGTTTTCGTACCAGATGGACAGGTGCAGGGTGAACAGCGCCCCGGCTACGAGGTCTTCGAGCGCTTTGCCGGTCTGGAAGCCGACGTACTTCACGTTGGGCAGGGTGCAGTTTTTGCACAGATCCTCCATGGGGCCGCTGCCCGCGATGACGAAAGGAATGTCCGGCAGCAGCTTGCAGGCTTCGAGGATGCGGTCGATGCCCTTTTCCTCCGAGAGGCGGCCGAAGTAGAGGATGTAATCTCCCTTTTTGGCAGGGGCAGCCGCAGCGACCCGGCTCAGAAAGTTGTGCAGCATCACCGTCTTGCCCCGGAAGCGGGGGACGGTGAGGAGCTTTTTCTCCAGGAACGCACTGGGGCAGATGAAGCGGTCGATTTTGTCATAGACGTGATTGCACTCGTAAAGGGTGCCCTCCACGGCACCGATGAGGCTCTTGGGCAGCGAGCCGTGGATGCAGCGCTTTTTCACGCAGGGCCACTTGCTTTTTTTGCCCATGCAGGCTTCGCAGAGCTTTTTGGAGTTGAACTCCATCATCATGTGGTTGGGGCAGAGCATCTGCACATCGTGCACCGTCTGCACCATGGGCACCCCGCATTCTGCCCCGGCGCAGATGACCGAGGGTGTCAGCTGGAAATTGATGTTGTTGAAATGGATGAGGTCGGGCTGGAACTGCCCGATGACCTGCTTCAGCTTCCGTTTCGCCTCAAACGAGTAGAGGATGCGGAAGGGGTAGAGCAGTTTTTCCGGCCCGGCGTTGTGAAAGTCCATATTGGTGGTGGCGAGGTGCAGGGCATTGCCGACGGTGTTCTTTTCGTCGTACATGCCAAAATATTCGACCTCGTGGCCCCGGCGGGTCAGTTCCTCGCCGATCTTAAGGAAATAGGTCTCTGCACCGCCGCGGGGGTAGAGAAATTTATTGACGAATAAGATCTTCACAGGGTCCAGCCTTTCGTTGCGAAAAGTAGAATCGGAGGATTTCTATATAATAGGTATAAATAAACAACTTAATAATAGCATCATCCCTCTTTTCCTGCAAGATGTATTCACAAAATCATCGCAATTTGGCGGGGAAGGCGGCCCGAAAACGCAAAAACCGTGGGCGGCGGAATGGCATCTTCCGCGCCCACGGTTTGTCAGAGGTGGATATTCGGTCAAAGATCGTAAAGTGCGTTCAAAAATTTACTGCAAAGTGCTCGGTGCGTCGCTCAGGTTGTGCACGATGCCGTACCAGCGGCAGTTCGTCTGGCTGCTCAGGTCCACATCGCTGAACTTGGTCACGCCCGAACCGTTGATGTCCGCGCCAAAGACCTTGTACATCGCCTGCCCGGTCGGGTTGGCCGGGAAGACATAGGCTGGCAGGTCGGTGGGCCAGGTCTCGGCAGCAATATACCATCTGAAGTTCGTGATATAGGCAAGGGTCCGCCCGTCGTAGAATTTGAATCCTCTCTGGTAGGTGTCGCAGTAGCAGTCCGAGAAGCGGGGGCCATTCACGCGAATGTACGCAAAGACGGTATCTTCCATCAGGGCCTTTTGGGTATCGTGGTCGCTGTGGTCGAAATCGTAGCACCAGGCGTGAACGTTGTGGAAGATGCTGCTGCCGTTGCACGAGAGCGCCGTCTTCACGTTCAGGATGACGATATCGGTGTACATGGAGTCGCCGGTGTCGTAGATGCCCACTGCGTACTGGTATATCAGCGATGTCTCAATCAGGCAGTTGCGCACCATCAGCTCATACGAGAGGTTGCTTGCCACCAGACCTTCCGTCTCCATGGACGCATCCTCGAATTTGCCGCAGATGCCGTACCGCTGGAAGTTTTGGATGGAGATGTGGTCGATCAGGGTGCATTTCTGCCGTGCCACGGCGATGCAGTCGTCTGCCTTGAAGTTCGCGTTGACTTTGCCGTTGCCCCGGATGAACATGTCCTGACGAGGGTGTCCAATGGGTGTCATTTTGCCGCGGATCTCGACAAAGCGGTCCACTTTGGTGGCAGCCGTGCACTTCAGCTCGGCGTTGTCGAGCACCATATAACAGAAGTCGAGCACCAGCTTGCCGGAAAACGCATACACGCCCTTCGGGAAATACAGCGTCTCGGCCGGGTGCGCGGCGATGAGCGCATTGAACGCGGCCAGGTTGTCGGTGGTGCCGTCCCCCTTGAAGCCGTAGTCCAGCACGTTCAGCATCCCGCTGCCGCCTGTGCTCAGGGTGGTGCCATTCAGGTTGTATACCATATCAGTTTGCCTCCATCAGGGTCGTGATCTGTGCATCGGTCAGCGCCGTGTCAAATACCCGGAAATCATATACCGTGCCATTGAAGAAACGGTCCTTTGTCGTGCCGTCTCCCCAGCCCGCACCGAGGATCAACGGATGGTCCACCGTCTTGTTCGCGGCATAGTTCGGAATGTTCTTCCACTCGGTCATGGAACCGTAAGACAGGAACCGGAACTGTGTCCCTTTGATCTGAAGCAGGAACTTCAGTTTCTTGCCGGATTCGATCTTGACAAAGTGACTGGCGTAAGTGAACATGTTCACGCCCACGGTTCCGTTGGTCCATGTGGCAACCACGATGCCTCTCTGATCGTTGGTAGTAAGATTGCTGAAGCAATCAAGCAACGATGTCACCGTATTGACCGCACTGTCTGCTACCGTAAAGGTGGCATACACCGTCAGATCCATGCCGGTATCAATGGCTGCAAACGGCTTGATCCCAGTGTCGATCCATTCTTTGTTGGTCGGCACAAAGGTCTTCGGAGCCGCCAGTTTATAGCGCGGCGTCGGCAGGCCGTTGTTGGGGGGATCTGGTGTGTCCGGCTGGCTGGGCGTGGGCGGGACATCGGGCAGACTGCTGCCGCTCCAGAGTGCAGCCAGTGCGTTGTAGTGGGGCAGCATCTCGCCGTTGTCGTAGACGGCGTGGCGGAACAGCGCAAGGATGAGCCCGCGCTCCTCGTCAGACAGGCCGGATGCGGCGTTGCGAAGCTCTCGCTTGACCTGCTGCAAAAACTGCTGCCAGGCCGGGGTGCCCGGTTCGGGCAGGGTTGGGTCCGTGGTGCCGGAGTTGCTCAGCACCCTGTAGGGGACGCTGGCGCTGGTCACGGTGCGGGTGCCGTCGGAGCCTTCAAAGGTGACGGTCCCGCTGCCGCCCTGTGCAGTGACGAGGGCGGGCACCTCGACGGCTCCGTCGGCCACAAGAGTGGGCAGCGGCCCGGCCGGCCCGGGCAGATGCCAGAACGCCACAACGGTGGTGCCGTCCCATTCGCCGGAGCAGACGACCCGCAGCCGATAGACGCCGGTGTTGTGCGCGTAGCCAAGCAGCAGCCCGCCGGAATAGCCCGAAAGGACGGCGCGGCCGTTGGAGCAGAGCGTAATTTGTTGTTCGATCATAGAAAACCTCCCATCTGTAAAAAAGATCAAGTGCGAGCAGGAACAGGAAAAAGCAGAACGCTGCCCTGTGCAGGGAAAACGACGCTAAGGGGAATGATCCATTCACTTCGCCTCCTTTTGGTTGTGAAATGGCTGCGTTAATGTGTGAAAACAGTATAAATCAACAACAGCAAGTTGTCAATACGAAATTTGAAGATTTCGCAGCGTGGGTTCAGATGCGTTGCAATCGCGCGGATGGTGCGTTATAATACAACCACACAGACACGACCAGGAAGCCCAGAGGATGCAGTGTAAGAAAGGAACGTGGATATGAACTATATCATGGCGCTGGATGCCGGGACGACCTCGAACCGCTGCATCCTGTTCAACAAGGCGGGCGAGATGTGCAGCGTGGCTCAGAAAGAGTTCACCCAGTATTTCCCGAAGCCGGGCTGGGTGGAGCATGACGCAAACGAGATCTGGACCACGCAGCTGGGCGTGGCGCTCTCAGCCATGAACCAGATCGGGGCCAGCGCGTCGGACATCGCGGCTATCGGCATCACGAACCAGCGCGAGACCACCATCCTGTGGGAAAAGGCCACCGGCCGCCCCATCTACAATGCCATCGTCTGGCAGTGCCGCCGCACCGCCCCGCTGGTGGACGAGCTGGTGCAGCAGCCCGGCATGACGGAATACATCCGCGAGAATACCGGCCTGATGCCGGATGCCTATTTTTCCGCCACCAAGATCAAGTGGATCCTGGATAACGTGCCCGGCGCGCGGGAGCGGGCCGAGGCAGGCGAGATCCTGTTCGGCACCGTGGACACCTGGCTGGTGTGGAAGCTCACCGGCGGCAAGGTGCATGTGACCGACCGCACCAACGCCAGCCGCACCATGCTGTACAATATCCGCACGCTGGACTGGGACGACACCCTGCTCAAGGCGCTGGACATCCCCCGCTGCATCCTGCCCCGCGTGGCGGATTCCAGTGAGGTCTACGGCACCACCGACCTGTGCGGTGTGCAGATCCCGGTGGCCGGCATTGCCGGTGACCAGCAGGCTGCGCTGTTCGGGCAGGGCTGCTTTAAGCCCGGCGACGTAAAAAACACCTACGGCACCGGCTGTTTCCTGTTGATGAACACCGGCAACAAGATCTACCAGAGCAAAAACGGTCTGGTCACCACCATTGCCATCAGCCTTGACGGCGAGGTGGAGTATGCGCTGGAAGGCTCCGTCTTTGTGGGTGGCGCGGTCATCCAGTGGATCCGGGACGGGATGCACCTGATCCAGGACAGCTGCGATTCCGAGTACTACGCCCAGAAGGTGCCGGACAACGGCGGCGTGTACA
>OGOC01001552.1_pt1 | contig 17829 bp, 15 predicted proteins | sample 1552561 | NCBI WGS metagenome assembly OGOC01 (sample SAMEA2580148, study PRJEB22360) | human gut metagenome | biome: human gut; feature: human-associated habitat; material: faeces | place: Denmark | collected 2008/2010
TGAATTTCGCTGATATCCTCAATGTATGCAGGACAGGTCCGGGTGTATACCTGCCATGCTCTGTTTCCACGGCCGATAACAGTCTCAGCTATAGAAATCCAAGGATTGTTGTGGCAGAAGATGCCGGCATTCTCCTTGTATCCCGGTGGATAAGAAGAGATTTCACCAAGCTCCACATGATATCTGTGGTAAGGCGGCTGCAAGAGCACAATGCCATATTTAGTATCAAGATATTTTTCAACAGACTGCATTGCCTTAAGGCAGAGCCCTTCATCCTTTCCGATTTCAGCGATAACACAAAAGCCCTGTGGCTCAATAAAGATTTTTCCATCCTCACATTCCTTGGAACCAATCTTGTGCTTGTAGTGGTCGTAAGCACGAAGATACCACTCGCCATCCCAGCCGGCATCCATGACGGTTTTTTCCATCTGTTTGATAGCCTTTTGGGCTGTATCAGCCTCGTCGCAAAGTCCCTTGTGTCTGCAGATTTTTACATAGTCTTTTCCGTATTTTACAAACATGCCTGCGATAAAAACAGATTCGGCATTAGGTCCTTCAGATGGTCCAAAGGTCTGGAAGGACTCGCCAGGCTCCTCGGAGAAGCAGTTTAAGTTCAGACAATCGTTCCAGTCAGCACGTCCAATCTGTGGCAGACCATGAGGTCCGAGATGATTGATTGTATAGTTGAAGGAGCGGCGCAGATGCTCCATAAAGTCAGTTGCCTTTGAAGGATCGCTGTCATATGGTGTTGACTCGTCAAGAATAGAGTAGTCGCCTGTCTCCTTGATGTAAGCAGCGGCAGCAGCGATAAGCCACAGAGGGTCATCGTTAAAGCCTGAGCCTATGTCGGCATTGCCCTTTTTGGTGAGAGGCTGGTACTGATGATAAGCAGAGCCATCCTCAAACTGTGTGGCTGCAATGTCGAGTATTCTCTCTCTTGCTCTGTCCGGAATCAGATGTACGAAGCCCAGCAGATCCTGACAGGAATCCCTAAAGCCCATGCCTCGTCCGATGCCTGATTCAAAATAAGAAGCAGAGCGGCTCATGTTAAAGGTAACCATGCACTGATACTGATGCCATACATTTACCATGCGGTCAAGCTTTTCCTCCGATGAAGAGATACTAAAGTGACCAAGCAGCTTATCCCAGTAAGCCTTAAGCTCTGCTAAAGCAGCGTCGGCTTTTTCGGTGGTGTCAAATCTTGCAAGGAGTGCATCGGCAGGAGCTCGGTTTATGATTCCGTCTTCAGCGCGTCCAACCCATTTTTCGTTCACAGGGTTTTCTACATATCCAAGTACAAATATATATGTTTTTTCTTCGCCCGGCTCAAGAGCTACCTTCAGGTGATGAGAGCCGACAGGAGCCCAGCCGCTTGCAACAGAGTTCTTAGACTGATCATTTACTACAACGGAAGGCGCGCTGTTTTCGCCGTAGGCACCTAAGAATGAATCCCTGTCTGTGTCAAATCCGTCAACAGAGGCATTTACAGCATATACAGCATAGTGATTGCGGCGTTCTCTGTATTCTGTCTTGTGGAAGAGCTGGGAGCCACCGGCGTGAATCTCAACCTCTCCGGTAGAGAAGTTACGCTGGAAGTTGGTCATGTCATCCATGGCATTCCACAGACAAAACTCTACATATGAGAAAACTGAAAAGTCTTTTTCCTTATCAGATGTGTTTTTTAATGTGAGCTTATTGATCTCGCAGGTAGAGCCCATAGGAACAAAGTCGGTAAGCTGAGCCATTAAGCCGTTTTTTACTCCTGTGAAAACAGAATAGCCCATGCCATGACGGCATTCGTATGAGTCAAGCTCGGTCTTAGAAGGCATCCAGCCCGGATTCCAGATTGTGTCGCCATCCTTTATATAGTAGTAGTGTCCGTTGCTGTCGTATGGCACGTTGTTGTAGCGGTATCTGGTGAGACGCAGAAGCTTTGCATCCTTATAGAAGCTGTAGCCACCGCAGGTATTTGATACCAGAGAAAAGAAATTCTCACATCCGAGGTAGTTGATCCATGGTAACGGAGTCCTTGGAGAGGTGATGACGTACTCTTTGTTTTGATCATCGAAGTGTCCAAATTTCATATATAAAATCTCCTTTTTTATTAAATGTACGCAAACGTTTAAGTTACTTATACATAGAAGTATATAATGCGAATATCTAAAAATCAAGCATAAAACAATAAAAAATAATGCTTTTATGACATATATACAAAGAAAACTGCATATTATAGTTAAAAATGCTGATGAGATAATATCACTTAAGTAATTATAATTGTATAATAATTAAGATCAAAGGCGTAATCGTTTTAAATACATAACACTGTACAAAATGCACAATAAAATATGATAAAAAGTGTGAAAAAATATTGAAAATGTAAATTAGAGGTTGCAATAATAACGAATTGTGGTATAGTAAAGATACGAAAACAATTAAGCAATCAATTCGAAATGAGGAACGATATGGTATCACTGAAAGACATAGCACAACGATGTGGTGTTTCGACAGCGACAGTCAGCAAGGCATTACATGACCAGAAGGATATTGGCGCTGAGACCAAAAACAGAATAAAGAAGATAGCTAAGGAAATGGGATATCTTCCTAATGCTGCGGCCAGAGTTCTTAAGACAAACGAGTCGAACAACATCGGAGTACTGTATTTCGATGAGGCGGCGATGGGACTTACGCATGAGTATTTTGCCGGAGTGCTAAACGGAATCAAGGCACAGGCTGAGATGCTTGGATATGATATTACATTTATCAATACAAGTCCGGTCGGAAAAAAATTATCATACCTAGAGCACTGTAAGTACAGAAATTTCGATGGAGTCGTAATCGTATGTGCCAGGTTTCAGGACAATGAGGTGCAGGAGCTGATGAGCAGCGACATACCGGTGGTTACAATTGACTACGTACACTATAGCTGTTCGGCAGTAAGCTCCAACAATGTAAAGTGTATGGGCGAGCTGCTTGATTACATAATAAGCATGGGACATAAGAAAATCGCTTACATACATGGACAGGATTTTTCTAGTGTTACACGCGACAGGCTGGCAGCATATTACAGGGCACTTGAGAATCATGGAATAGATATTCCTGAGGAGTATGTCAGGGAAGCAAGGTATCTGGAAACAGAGGATGTTGCAAAGCAGACAGAATATTTACTCGATTTACCTGACAAACCTACATGTATCATCTATCCGGATGACACGGCGGCAATCGGAGGCATCAATGTTATAAGAAGCAGAGGGCTTAGGATTCCGGAGGATATATCAATAGCCGGATACGATGGCACAAGAGTTTCACAGATGCTAAGCCCGAAACTCACCACTATCAGACAGGACACTGACAAGATAGGCAGGGAAGCAGCAGACAGGTTGATAAGCATCATTAAAAAGCCTAAAACAGCACTTGTAGAGAGAGCTGTTGTTGAAGGAATTTTGCTGGAGGGGGAATCCGTAGGCAGAATTTAATATATTTTTCCCTTCATCTTAAAATGACCGCTCATCCGGGCGGTCTTTTTTGCGAGCAAAATGGCAGACGTTTTGTTTATCCCCTCTTGACAGAATACGTTATACTATAAGTATGAACGATAAGAAACAAGGAATAATATATATCATAATGGCAGGATTCTTTTTTGCCCTGATGACATTTTTTGTGAGAATGTCGGGAGATTTGCCGACCATGCAGAAGGCCTTTTTCAGGAATGCGGTAGCAGCAGTAGCGGCTGTTATATTACTTGCAAAAAGTGATGAAGGCTTCAAAATAAAAAGGGATAGCTGGAAGGGGCTTTTTCTGCGAAGCTTCTTTGGAACAACAGGGCTTATATGCAATTTCTATGCAGTTGACCATCTGGCCATCGCAGATGCCAATATTCTAAACAAATTGTCACCGTTTTTTGCCATAATCATGTCATATTTTGTGCTTAAGGAGAAAGCAAACAAGACAGAGTGGTTGTGCGTGGTGACGGCGTTTATAGGTGCTGTTTTTGTGGTGAAGCCATCTATGAATGTGCAGTTTTTTAATGCCATGATTGGTGTAATAGGCGGTTTTGGCGCAGGTGTAGCGTATACATTTGTGCGAAAACTCGGTAAGCAGGGAGAGAGAGGACCTGTGATAGTCATGTGCTTTTCGGTATTTTCATGTATAGTGACGGCTCCGTTTCTGCTTGTCGGAGCAAAGCCTATGAGTGTATATCAGATAGTCATGCTGCTTTTTGCAGGAGCTGCAGCTACAGGAGGACAGCTTTCTATCACAAAGGCTTACACCAAGGCACCTGCAAAGGAGATATCGGTGTTCGACTATTCGCAGGTTATCTTTGCCGCTCTGCTTGGCTTTGTCTTTTTGCAACAGATACCGGACTATCTAAGTGTGATAGGATATGTTATAATAATAGGCAGTGCAATTTTTAAATGGAACTATAATCTCAGACACGAGGAAAATATATGAACTATGCAGGAATAAAATATTGTGACATCGCAAACGGACTGGGCTGCCGTACTGTGCTTTTTGTGTCAGGCTGCAGGAACCATTGTAAGGGCTGCTTTCAGCCGCAGACATGGGAATTTGACTATGGAGAGCCGTTTGATGAACAGATACAAAACGAGATACTAGACTCGCTTAAGCCTGCCTATGTGCAGGGAATTACCCTTCTAGGCGGTGATCCGTTTGAGGAGGAGAATCAGGAGGCACTTGTGCCGTTTATGAGAAGAGTCAAGGAGCGCTATCCCAATAAGGATGTGTGGGCTTACACAGGCTATCTGTACGAGGAGCTGCTTGCAAACGGACGCAAGCACACAGAGTATACGGATGAGCTTTTATCTATGATAGATGTCCTGGTAGATGGTCCGTTTATAGAGGAACAGAAGGATATCACGCTCAAATTCAAGGGCTCTGCAAACCAGCGTGTGATAGACATGGAGAAGACAAGAGCAACAGGAGAGGTGTCTATACTGGAATTTACGAAAATATGATTAGAGGATTTGAAATGAAGAAAAAATGCGACAAATTATTAGGAATACTGTGCTATGCGCTTGGAATTTTAGCGGCGCTTTATGTGGGAGGCTGGCTTATGCTGATTAAGCCTATTCATGTGATTATCATAGCATTTGGCAATGATATGCTGACACTTCCACTCTTGCTTAAGAGTATTATAAAGATAGCATTTTCTACGACATTTGCAGGGCTTGTGTGGTGCATCGGATACATAGGCTACAACTTTTTTAAGGGAAATGAGGACCCTGACTGGGCGGCTATAGAAGCGCGCTTCAGAAATAAGCACAGTGATACAACAAACGAAGATTTACTGAAGGAGAGAGAAGTATGATAGTCCGTGTACCTGATTATTTTTCAGAGTTTAGCTGTATAGCCGGAGACTGCAAGGATAGCTGCTGTCTGGGCTGGGAAATTGATATTGATGAGGATTCATATGAGTATTATCAGACACTGCCCGGAGAGGTCGGAGAGCGTCTGAGAAAGGGCATGTATGAGATGGAGGATGGCGGGCACGGCATCCGCACAAACAATTGTGGTCGCTGTATCATGCTAAATGACAAGAATCTGTGTGATTTGTACATAGCAGCTGGCGAGGCATCGCTTAGTGAGGTGTGCACCGATTTTCCAAGGTTTGGCATAGAGTACAGAAACGTGGAGCAGAAGTGCCTGAGCCTTGCGTGCGAGGAGGTCTGCCGTATATTTTTCAGCAAAACAAAGCCTGTTAAGTTTGTAGAGCAGGAGCTTTTTGGCGACAGCGATGATGACCAGGGAGTCACAGAGGAAGAGGCAGCATTTTTCGAGGAGGTGCAGCGCGAGCTGATCGCCATACTCCAAGACAGGACAAAGCCAATCGGAGTACGCGTGGATGAGTATCTTGACAGGGCAAACGAGTACCAGAAGAAGCTGAGCCAAAACGATGTTGAAAAGCATATAGACTGGCTTTCGTTTAATGATTTTTCATTTGAGCATTTTGATATCCGCTTCGGTATTATCAATGAGATGGAACTATTGCGCCAGGTGTGGCAGGATTTCAAGGATGATATGCAGACAGTCCTCACAGAGGCTGATTATGAAAAACGCATGAAGGAGTACATGACTAGCGGCGATTACCGTGAAAACGATATTGAGCAGCTTCTTGTATACTTTACCTTCAGATATATCATGAATGCCATCTATGACTCAAATATCATGGTTTATGCATATTTAAGCGTCATGTTTACCATGATAGTCAGGGATATGAATGCCACTCGTTTCTACAAAAACGGTGGCAGCTTCACCATAGAGGACCAGATGGAAGTGGCAAGGATCTTCTCAAAGGAAGTGGAGCATTCTGAGGAAAATGTGGAGGCCGCCAAGGAAGAAATCATCTGGGGATAGTTGATTTAAAGATTAAATATATAATAATATACTTTTTTATAGTTTTATATTTTTTTAGATTTCAAAAGGAGCTTGTACAGAAATGTGCGGGCTCTTTTTGTGTGAAATAATTAAAGGCTTCCACCATTATCATTTCAGCTACTTTTACTTTTTCTCGCAATTTTTCCAGCTTTTGGGCTGGTTTTTGGAAGCTGTTTTGGTGATTTTTGCAGTTTCAGCTACTTTTCTCGCAATTTTTTCGGCTTTAGGGCTGAATTTGGGGTGCTGCTTTAAAAGATTTAGGGATTACAGCTCCCCAAGGTCTGCCTACTATGCTATCAATCCCTTGTAAACCATAAATTGGTACCTTGAAAACTTCACATAACCATAAATTCGTTCTTTATAAGTGGTACAATAGATGTAGAGAAAATGGAGAAAATCACGTCCAAATATACCGGTTGGAGCATTACTATGATCCGGCTGATTACAATAAAGTGATTTACCGGCAGAGGAAGGAAGATTATAACCAGCGTCTCCAGACAATTTTGTTGGACGCAGACTGTCTGCTTCAAAAATGCAACGGTGGTTATGATGATGTAAGTGAATATCAGCTTCTTGTCCGTGCCTTTTCATTTGAAAAAAACACAGGAAAAGTAAAAGCTTCCTTCAATAAAAACAATGTGAGAACTTTCCTTTCAAAGATCAGTGCAGCTCCGGGATTTCGAATAAAACCGGAAATAGCTAAAAAAATAATTCACAAAATTTCAAATGAAAAATTATCTACTATATCTAGGACTCTTAGTACTAAAAAGATTTCGCATATATTACATAAAAATGAATAAATAGTAAATTTTACCAAAATTACGTGAATAAAATCTCTGTTTATCCCAATAGTCGAAAACCAACGAAAAGACTATAATATAAATACGAAAACGTGCGAAAGGGGATTTTCGTACAAACATAATAAGAAAAGGAGAGGAAATATGGGAAAGTTAAAAGAACGTTTTCACAGGAAAAATGGCATTGTAAGCCGTATCTTTAGTATGGTACTTGCACTTGCTATGATTGTGACCATGGTTCCGGCAATCGGTGGTGCAACCACTGCATATGCTGCGAGCCCGACAATCCGGTTGTACCTGGACAAACCAAGTACATGGAATACACCGGTTGTCCATGTCTGGGCTGCCGGTGCTGCGGTAGATAACCATGGCGCAGGAAATGCCACCATTTCACAATGGGGGAATCAGGAAAAACCAAAGCTTGCATTTGAGAAAAGCACCGGGCTCTATTATGTAGATGTACAGAGCAGTGAGTGGACAGGTTTTCAGTTTGTTGATGCAGGTTCTACTGAGAAGGCTGCACCGGAGATAAAGACAGAAGGAGCTGCAATTGAGCAGATTAAGACTTTTACTTCTGATACAAATCTTTATTGTTTATTGGATGACAATGGAAAATATCAGTGGTATAAGGATGCTTCAAAGAAGGAAACTTTGATTCCGGAGTCTGTACCAACAGAATGTGATCTGACTATTAATTATAAGAGCACATTAGGCAATGATGTTGCGGCATATGTATATAAGGAGACCAATAAGCCGGCAGGTGAATGGCCGGGAAAAACCATGACTGCAGCAGAAGGTCATGAAGGCTGGTATACAATGCATCTGACATTAGATAACAGTACAGATTATAATCTTATCTTAAATGATGATGGACATGGAAACCAGTTAAAAGACGTAACACTTTCTACAAAAGGAAAGGCAGAAGCAGAGTACTGGTTCGATGGTTCTTTGTCAGAGACAAAACCTGCTGATTGGAAATATGTTACAACCATTCATTATCTTGCTTCAGGAATGGGAAGCACTATTTACAATCATATGTGGGGAGCAGATGCCTCTGCAACAGGAGCAGGTGTTGGAAAAGAATGGCCGGGCGGACAGATTTCCGAAAATGCTAACCATTCAGGATGGTATGATGTAGTATATACACAGGATGTAAAACAGAATTTCAGCTGTATTTTTAATAATAACAACGGAACACAGACGGATAATATTGATGTTTCTGTGACATCAACAAGTACTGAGCTCTGGGTTACCGGAACCAAAGGTGATACAAAAGTATATAAAACAGCACCGGACAGTTGGGAGGCACCGGTTGCGGACCACACATTTACAATTTATTATTACAATGAAGACTTATCAACAGACAAAGACATGGGAAAAGTTGATTTGTGGATGTGGAATGCCGGATTAAATGGTTCTTATGTTTTTGACGGAACATATTATGATGCTGAAAATAATGTGACATGGTTTAAACAGACCATTACAGTTGCCGGCAGTAATGTAGGAAAAACGGTAGGATTAAAGGCACGCTATGATAATACAAAAGGATGGGATGGCGGCTCTGATATTGCAGATCGTTCTTTTACAATAAGCGGTGATGAGAATGAGGTATTATATTATGTGGATGGTTCCGATCCGGTTCATGAGAAACCGGTAATCGTACCAACGGAAAAGAGATACCTTGTATTGGATTATGAGAATCCGGGATTAAAAGAAAAAGGTATTACACCACAGTTTTATACATGGTCATCAGGATATGCTTCAGTATTAACCGATTTTACATATGTAGGTGGAGATAAATGGACAGTAACAATCCCAGCAAAACCATCCTGCACAAAGGTTGATTTTTGTATTGCATTAGATTCAACAGGTGACCCATGGATTAAAGATGGTGGAGACCATTCAGTTACATTCCCTTCTGATCAGAAGGTTATCTATGCCAGCATGAAAGCCGGCAGTGAGCCGGAAATTGCTATGCCATATAATACTGGCTATGAAGTAGATGCAGAAAATCAACAGGTATCATATTACTATCGTGATGATGCTGCATTTGTAGATGGCACCTTAAAGGATATGAAAGTATCTGTTGACGTAAACGGAACAGAGTATCCAATGACATACAATGATACAACAAAGCGTTTTGAGTATGTAAAGAGCGGTTTGACAAATGGCAAAACACATTATCGCTACAAAGCAGATGGAACCTATGTTGTAGATGCATTCAATTCAAATAGTGAAAAATATAATGACGCAGATTACTCATATTTTGAATACTATAAATTAAATGCAACAGTTATAGCAGAAGTTATGAATAAATCCTTTAACTACAATGAAAATGATGTTGTTAAGTTTAAGGTTGAACAGGCTGATACAGACACTCAGAAACTTGAAGTTGCAAGTGCAAGTATTGATGTTTCTTCACTTGGTGGAAGTAGTGAGATGCCGATTGAGCCAGAGCTCCAGGCTGTTACAATTTCTGCAACTGTAGATACAACATTAGGTACTAAGACATTACCAATTACTGTAACAGACCAGTATGGTAATAAATTCAGTACTACAGTTGATGTTGAAATTACAGACCGTGTGAAGAAAAATGAAAATGATTTTGACTGGGATGAAGCTGTTGTCTACTTTATGATGACAGACCGATTCTTTGATGGTAATGAATCTAACAATACAGCAAGTGGTACAGATACATACGGAGACAACCCTGGACTGTATCATGGTGGAGATTTTGCCGGTGTAACAGCTAAGTTAGATTACTTACAGGATTTAGGAGTAAATACAATCTGGCTTACACCAATTGTAAAGAATATTGCAGGTGTAACTGTGACAGATGAGGGTAAAGAAGATGTTCCTTATAATGCAGCATACCATGGATACTGGGCAAGTGATTTTACAAAATTGAATCCTACAATGGGTACAACAGAAGAATTTAAAACTATGATTAGCGAAGCACATAAACGTGGTATGCGTATTATGGTTGATATTGTTGTAAACCATGCAGGATATGGTACAGAATCAACATTTGCTGATATGCTTAGGGATAAGAGCGTCAGTGAAGGCGATATTAAATCATGGCAGTCTGGATTGCCGGATTTTGCAACAGAAAAGGCAGATGTCAGGGCAAAATTAGTAGAATGGCAGACATCATGGATGAAGGATTATGGTGTTGACTATTTCCGTGTAGATACTGTAAAGCATGTTGACAGTACAACATGGGCAGCACTTAAAAATTCTACAACAGAAGTAAATCCGTCTTTCAAGATGATTGGAGAATATTATGGTGCAGGATATGCGTCAAATGGTAGTACCTTAGGTAGTGGTCAGATGGATGCAGATCTTGATTTCGATTTTAATGACCAGGCAACAAGCTTTGTAAGTGGCAATATTTCTTCTGTAGAGAAATTCCTTTCTGCAAGAAATTCAGCACTTAATAACGCATACATGACAGGTCAGTTCTTAAGCAGTCATGATGAAGATGGATTTAAGGCTTCCTTAATAAACGGAAAAGGCTATACCGAGGATGAAGCAACATCAGCAGCGTTAGTTGCAGCTACCTTACAGCTTACTGCAAAGGGTATTCCGGTTATCTATTATGGTGAAGAAGTTGGTTTAAGTGGATTAAATAATTATCCATATCAGACTAATAGATATGACATGGATTTCTCTAAGGCAACAAAGGACAATGTCACATATCAGCATTATAAGAATCTGCTTAGCATCCGTAATGCATACACAGATGTATTTGCAAGAGGAAGCAGAACAGTTGTGGCAGGTTCTGATGAGGAAGGCTATGATGTAGTTTCAAGATCCTATGGAGGAACAACCTTATATGTTGGTATGAATATCAAGGATACCGCAAAAGAAGTAAAAGTTCCGGTTAATGCAAATGCAGGAAATACAGTTGTAAATCTTTATGATGGTAAAACATATACTGTTTCTTCTGATAAGACAGTAACAGTTACCATTCCGGCAGCAAAAGATGGCGGTACTGTAGTGCTGAGAGCAGATAAAAAGATTAATCTTGACATTACTGTTCCGGGTAAAGATTTCCAGGAAGTAATTGATACCATTGATGCTGTGGGAGATACAGCAAAGATTAATGTTACAATGCCAGATACCACAAAAGTTCCGGCAGAAGTATTCAATGGCATGATTGGAAAAGATATTACCATTACCTTCAAGCTGAACGACAACGTAAGCTGGATTGTAAACGGAAAGAACATTGTAAGTAAATTAAAAGATGCAATAGACCTCGGTGTAACCGTAGGTAAGAGCAGCATTCCGGCTGATAAGATTAAAGCATTAGCTGGAGACAACAAGACCATTGAACTTTCACTGGCACATGACGGAGCATTTGGATTTGATGCTACACTTCGTGTCAACGTTGGTGCAGAGAACAGTGGAAAATATGCAAACCTTTACTATTATAATGAAAAGACCGGAGCATTAGAATATGTTCAGGCTGTAAAGGTAAATGCAGACGGAACCGTTGATTTCAAATTCTCACATGCATCTGAGTATGTTATTGTACTTAGCAATACAGATATGAAACCAGCAGCATCTACAACTCCGAATGCAACACCTGTTGTAACAGCAGAGAAGCAGGTTAAGACAGGAGATAATACTCCGATTGCATGCATGGTAGTATTGTTATTCGTTGCAGGAGCAGCGGTAGTTGTACTTTACAGAAGACGTAAAAGAGTCTAAGCAGAGCAAAACTGCAAACAGGAGAGTTTAGTTTTTATAATGTATATCGTCTGAAATAAGAGGATAGATGGAAAGGGCAGCGAAAGCTGCCCTTTCCCCTTTTAACCCTCTTGGATAAATAAAAGAACAAAAGGAATAAATCCAGGCAGAAGATTGACATACTATTCCTAAGGTGTTATTCTTAGTTCCGACTGAATTACTTGGAAATAGGACGAAAATAGCTGATAAAGCAAATTGATAAAGGAGGAAAACCGATGGAATTAATCTATCTGGACAATGCGGCAACAACAAGAACGGACGAGCGGGTAGTGGAGGCAATGCTTCCTTATTTTACCCAGTATTATGGAAATGCATCTACCATTTATGCATTAGGTGAGGAAAGCCGCAAGGCAGTAACAAGGGCCAGAGATATTATTGCAGCAGGAATCGGTGCGAAACCGGAAGAAATATATTTTACGGCAGGTGGAAGTGAATCTGATAACTGGGCACTGAAAGCAACAGCAGAAGCTTATAAAGAAAAAGGAAAACATATCATCACCAGTAAGATTGAGCATCATGCAATTCTTCATACCTGTGAATGGTTGGAAAGACAGGGCTTTGAGGTAACTTATCTTGATGTGGATGAGAATGGACGTATTAATCCGGCAGATGTAGAAGCTGCAATCCGTCCGGATACCATTCTGATTTCTATTATGTTTGCCAACAATGAAATCGGTACCATCGAGCCGATTGCAGAGATTGGTGCAATTGCCAGGGCACATGGAGTTTTATTCCATACTGATGCAGTACAGGCATTTGGTCAGGAGCCAATCCAGGTAGATGAAATGAATATTGATATGTTAAGCAGCAGTGGCCATAAATTAAACGGACCAAAGGGAATCGGTTTCCTCTATATCAGAAAAGGTGTAAAAATCCGCTCCTTTGTACATGGTGGTGCACAGGAGAGAAAGAGAAGAGCCGGAACGGAAAATGTACCGGGAATCGTAGGCTTCGGTAAAGCTGCAGAACTGGCATTTGCTTCCATGGAAGAGCGTACTGCAAGAGAAAGAGAATTGAGAGATTATATGATTTCCCGTTTTGAAAAGGAAATCCCATATGTAAAAATCAATGGAGACAGAGAGCATCGTCTTGCCAATAATGTCAATGCATGCTTCCGTTTTGTGGAGGGAGAATCCATGCTGATTATGTTAGATATGAAGGGGATTTGTGCATCCTCCGGTTCAGCATGTACTTCCGGTTCCTTAGACCCGTCTCATGTATTGCTGGCAATTGGTCTGCCACATGAGATTGCACATGGCTCACTCCGCCTGACTTTAGGCGCAGATACCACCAAAGAGCAGATTGATACCACGGTAGACGCAATCAAAGAGATTGTTGCACATTTACGCAGCATGTCACCGTTATACGAAGATTTTGTAAAGAACCAGCAGTAATAGAGAAGAAAAGGAGTAACGATTATGTATAGTGAAAAAGTTATGGATCATTTTCAGAATCCGAGAAATGTAGGGGAGATTGAAAATGCCAGCGGAGTAGGAACAGTAGGAAATGCAAAATGCGGTGATATCATGCGAATCTATCTTGATATTGATGATAATGGTGTGATTCAGGACTGTAAGTTTAAGACCTTTGGCTGTGGTGCTGCAGTTGCAACCAGCAGTATGGCAACAGAACTGGTAAAGGGAAAGACCGTACAGGAAGCATTACTTGTAACCAATAAAGCAGTAATGGAAGCATTAGACGGACTTCCACCGGTTAAAGTGCATTGTTCCCTTCTGGCAGAAGAAGGTATTCATGCTGCACTTTGGGATTATGCTGAGAAGAATGGCATTGTCATTGAAGGCTTAAAGAAGCCGAAGAACGACATCTCTGAGGGTGAAGAAGAGGAAGAATATTAAAAACAATATATCCATATTGACATAGTAGGAAAAAAGGAATATACTGTACCCATAGACAAATAGAAATGGAGGTACAGTATGAAGATTTCAACAAAGGGACGTTATGCTGTCCGACTTCTTCTTGATATAGCAATGAATGATGAAGTTGAACCGGTACGTCTTAAAGATGTTGCGGAACGTCAGGATATTTCCATGAAATACTTGGAACAGATTATTTCTACACTGGTACGGGCAGGGTTTGTTAAGAGCATCAGAGGCCCCCAGGGAGGATATCGTTTATCAAAGACACCGAAGGAATATACGATAGGGATGATATTACGTCAGGTAGAAGGAAGTCTTGCACCGGTATCGTGTCTTGAGGATGAGGTGAACACCTGTGAGCGTCAGTCAGAATGTGTAACACTTCGTATCTGGAAAGAATTAAACGATGCGATTAAGAGTGTAGTAGACAAGTATACGTTAGAGGATTTGATGGAATGGCAGCAGGATATCAGCAGCGATTATGTCATTTAAATGGACGAGGTCGATGTGTACCAATGAAACAAAATATTTTAAATAATTTATTTGAAAAAAGTCTTGACATTTGGTACGCATCGTTTTATATTATACTTAATCCATATCAAACAGATAGGAAATATATGAATTTAGGGAAAAGGAGATTATTATCATGGCAAACATTTATAAAGGAACATTAGGACTGATTGGAAATACACCATTAATCGAGGCAATTAATTTAGAAAAGGCGTATAACTTAGAAGCAAAATTACTTTTCAAACTGGAATATTTCAATCCGGCAGGAAGCGTAAAGGACCGTATCGCAAAAGCAATGATTGAAGATGCAGAAGCAAAAGGACAGTTAAAAGAAGGTTCTGTTATTATCGAGCCGACATCCGGAAATACAGGAATTGGTCTTGCAGCACTTGCGGCAGCCAAGGGATACCGTATCATTCTTACTATGCCGGAATCCATGAGTGTTGAACGTAGAAACATCTTAAAGGCTTACGGCGCAGAAATTGTTCTGACAGAAGCAAGCAAAGGAATGAAAGGTGCAATTGCAAAAGCGGATGAACTTGCAAAAGAGATTCCAAACAGCTTTATCCCTGGACAGTTTGTAAACCCTGCGAATCCAAAAGTACACAAAGAGACAACAGGACCGGAAATCTGGAAAGATACGGACGGAGCAGTAGACATCTTCGTAGCAGGAGTTGGTACAGGTGGAACCGTAACAGGAACCGGTGAATACTTAAAAGAGCAGAAAGCAGATGTTAAAGTTGTAGCAGTAGAGCCGGCATCTTCACCGGTATTATCCGAAGGTAAGAGTGGAGCACATAAGATTCAGGGTATCGGTGCAGGATTCGTACCGGATGTATTAAACACCAAAGTATATGATGAGGTATTTCCGGTAGAGAACGAAGATGCTTTCCGTGTGGCAAAAGAAATTGCACACAAAGAGGGCGTATTAGTAGGAATTTCTTCCGGAGCAGCAGCTTATGCAGCAATTGAACTGGCAAAGAGACCTGAAAATAAAGGAAAAACAATTGTAGCTTTATTACCGGACAATGGAGACAGATATTATTCAACAGCTTTATTTACAGAGTAATTTGCAGTAGATTAGAAAAAATCTGATGTAACATCAGAGTGACAGAAATAAATAACAGAACGGAGAAAAAGAAGATGAGCACAAAGAAAAGCAGAGCAGAACGTAATTTGAAATTTGAAACTTTACAGTTACATGTAGGACAGGAAAATCCGGATCCGGTGACAGATGCAAGAGCAGTACCTATTTATCAGACATCATCCTATGTATTCCGCAACAGCGACCATGCGGAAGCAAGATTTGGTCTTGCAGATGCAGGAAATATTTATGGAAGACTTACGAATCCGACAGAAGATGTATTTGAGAAGAGAATTGCAGCATTAGAGGGTGGAGTTGCAGCGTTGGCAGTAGCATCCGGAGCAGCAGCAATTACTTATACGATTGAAAATCTTGCACAGAATGGTGACCATATTGTAGCTGCAAAGAATATCTATGGTGGTTCTTATAACCTGTTGGAGCATACACTTCCACAGTACGGCATTACAACAACCTTCGTTGAGCCGGAGCCGGAAGCATTTGAAGCAGCAATCAAAGACAATACAAAAGCATTATATATTGAGACATTAGGAAATCCTAACTCAGACGTAGCTGATATTGAAGCCATCGCAAAAGTAGCACATGCACACAAGATTCCATTAGTCGTAGATAACACTTTTGCAACACCTTATCTGGTTCGTCCGATTGAGTATGGCGCAGACATCGTGGTACATTCTGCAACAAAATTCATTGGTGGACATGGGACAACAATTGGTGGAGTTATCGTAGACAGCGGAAAATTTGACTGGGAGGCAAGTGGAAAATTTGCATCTTTAACTGAGCCAAACCCAAGTTATCATGGCATCAGCTTTACCAAGGCAGTAGGACCGGCAGCATTTGTAACCAAGATTCGTGCAATCTTACTCCGTGATACCGGAGCAACTTTATCTCCGTTCCATGCATTTATCTTCTTACAGGGATTAGAGACATTATCCTTAAGAGTAGAGCGTCATGTACAGAATGCATTGAAGGTAGTAGAGTTCTTAAATAACCATCCACAGGTGGAGCGTGTAAATCATCCTGCAGTAAGTACAGATCCAAAACAGCAGGAATTATATAAGAAATACTTCCCGAACGGTGGCGGTTCTATTTTTACCTTTGAAATCAAAGGTGATGACAGAAAGGCAAAAGATTTCATCGACAATCTGGAAATCTTCTCCTTACTGGCAAATGTTGCAGATGTAAAATCTCTGGTGATTCATCCAGCATCAACCACGCATTCCCAGCTTAGTGCAGAAGAATTAGAAGAGCAGGGAATCAAACCGAATACCATCCGCCTTTCAATCGGAACAGAAAATATCGACGATATTATTGAAGACTTAGAGGAAGCATTCAAGGCAGTAGAGTAAATGACTGAAAGAACTAAAATGAAAAGCATGAGATAAAAGAAGTCTCATATACTTTAGAAAGAGTATATGAGGCTTTTTTTATGAAAAAATGGAAAAGGATACTGGCAGTGGCGGTAATGCTGGCATTGGTATTTTGCGCAGGCCGTGGGAGTGCAGTGCTGGTAAAAAGCTGGCAGAATGGCGGCTTACTGGGAGTAAATGCAGTGGCATCTACAACAGAGAACTGGGGACTTGGATTTGGTGAATCGGGGACACAGCCAACCGGAAATGCCACACCGGAAGAATTGCGGAAATATAATACATATTTTATTGGTAATGGCGATGATAAGGTGATTTACCTGACCTTTGACTGCGGCTATGAGAATGGAAATACGGAGAAGATACTGGAAGCATTGAAAAAGCATGATGTAAAGGCAACCTTCTTTGTAGTAGGGCATTTCTTAGAGACCAGCCCGGATCTGGTAAGGAAAATGGTGGAAGAAGGTCATACCGTAGGAAACCATACTTATCATCATCCGGATATGTCAGAAATTGCAGATGTATCGTCATTTCAAAAGGAAGTTGAAGATGTCAAGTTACTTTATGAAGAGATTACAGACAAGGAGATGGTTAAATTTTACCGGCCGCCTCAGGGGAAATACAGTGAATCAAATCTGAAAATGGCAAAAGAATTAGGTTATTATACTTTTTTCTGGAGTCTTGCCTATGTGGACTGGGATCCGGATAATCAGCCAACAAAAGAAGAGGCCTTTGAAAAACTCACCGGACGTATTCATCCGGGAGCTATAGTGCTGCTGCACAATACTTCAAAGACCAATGGTGAAATATTAGATGAACTACTTACAAAGTGGGAAGAGATGGGGTACCATTTTGGTACTCTGGATGAGTTAATCGCAGGTTCTAATTCTTAGAAAAATGCTCTTTATATTTGAGATAACAGAACGGACATCAATTGAAGATGCGGAAACTTTCCGAAATATTATCAATCTTTCCGGGAAATCGCCAGATTGATAAAAATTCGAAAAAATCATTAAATAAAACTTGTCTTT
>OGOC01001582.1_pt1 | contig 17563 bp, 12 predicted proteins | sample 1552561 | NCBI WGS metagenome assembly OGOC01 (sample SAMEA2580148, study PRJEB22360) | human gut metagenome | biome: human gut; feature: human-associated habitat; material: faeces | place: Denmark | collected 2008/2010
ATGGCTCGGTCGTCCGGAACGGGCTTTCGGTTCTGAGACGCCCTTTTCCATTCCCAAGCTTGCTGCGCTGGAGATTCCTCGCGTCGACATCGTTTACTCTCATGCTGACGACGACGGCGTGATGGTGCGTGCGGCCTGCGATGCAGGCGCACGTGCAATTGTGCATGCCGGCACCGGCAATGGCTCGATCCACTGCTGCACCGATGAAGCATTGGCAGATGCCGCAGATGCGGGCGTGCTGATTATCCGCGCCAGCCGTGTGACGACCGGCGCAGTAACAACTGGACTCGCCGAGTGGCAGGAGCGCGGTTATGTCCCGGCCGGGACGCTCACTCCGCAGAAAGCTCGCGTGCTTGCACAGCTTGTCGTTGCCGAATACGGCCAAGTGCAGTCAGCTTTGGCCGAAGCCTTTTCCAAATACTGAAATTTTCAGCGGCGCTCGAGTTCGCAGCAGTCCTTAGGGAGCGGCTGATCCGGCGTTGGTTCAGCCTTCAGCCGTTCGCCTTCAACGATGAAGGTGAGCCGCTTCGCGCCGTTCGTTGTCTTCAGAACAACCTTGCCGTCCTGAACGGTATAAAAACCCGTTTCAATGCCGGGATCGCGCTTGATGGAAAGTGCATAGCAGCCGTAGTGATCAAGCGTCAGTTCGGCTGAAGATTTTTCGCCCGTTTTGAGTGAAACCAGATCTCCGCCCCAGTGTCCCTCAAGGCCGGTATCTTCGCGGGCAGCGGCCGAACCGGAAGCAAGAACGGCAAAACCGCAAAAAGCGGCAAGAAGGAGTGCGGAGGTCTTAGTCTGCATGAGAGGTGCCTTTTATATTCAGCGCGAAGTAATCGGACGAACGCGTGACCGACCGTAATCAGCCGATCTGTTCTGATGCCGCATCATAAGAGCCGAAAACCTTCATCAGGCTTAACGCTCGGCGTGATACGGGAGTCTCCTGCCGCTACGGATGCTCGACGAGACGTCTTTCGACTGGCGCTTGAAAAGCATCACGCTTATTTATATGCATAACCAGCGCTTCTGCAGCACTAACGAACCTATGTAAACCTATTCCTCCCCGATTACTGAAAATTTAGCAATCCGGTATTCGGAAGTTCCGGTATGATCCGACTCACGGTTGAGCGGCAAGGTGTCGCTCGCCTCCCTCCAACGCGGGGCGGCCTCAGAATTGGCGGTTTTTTGCCGCCATGACAGTGCCGTGTGGCACTGCCAACAAGGCAAAGGCCCAATCCGCGGCAACGGAAAGGGCCTTGTCTTTTCTAGGAGGGTAGGTGATGCGTCCTCAAAAACCTTCACCAATCTCCGTAGAGATAGTAGCACGCTCGGGGAAGAAACTCATCCGAGGTCATGTGTGACCCGCACCACAACGAAAAAGCAGCGCGATATGCTCGCGCTGCTTGACCTAAAAACCCTGCCCCGGGTCCTGAAAATTAGGGATCAGCAAACCAGGCGTTCCGGAAACATGACAGGGACAGTCTCCGTTTCAGGGTAAGCAAAGGTGAGTTATGCCTTTTTCTCGGCGATTTCCTTGCCGACAAGACGGCCGAATGTCAGGCAGTCCGCAATGGCATTGCCGCCCAATCGATTGGCGCCGTGAATGCCGCCCGTCACTTCGCCGGCAGCATAAAGATTCGCAATGACCTCTCCGCGGCGGTCAATGACTTCAGCCGCCGTATTGATCACCACACCGCCCATCGTATGATGCACGCTCATGCCGACATAAGCTCCCCAGAAAGGCGGCTTTTCGATCGGGAAGAGATTACGCTGGTATTTGCCGAGCTTGTCTTTGCCGGCCTTGACCCCCGCATTGAATTCATCCACGGTCGCCTTCAGCGCTGCAGGCGGAAGCCCCATCTTTTTAGCGAGCTCTTCAATCGTGTCTGCCTTCCAGGCATCACCCGTTTCAAGCCCCTTGTAGGCAGCATCCTTCTGACCTTGATTGATCATGTCAAAGCGCGTCTGATCAAGGATGCCCCAAGCGGTTGCCTTAGGCTGAATCAGCACAGCGTCGCGGATCACGTCGCGGCGTTCATCTTCACGAATGAAGCGTTTGCCGTTGCGGTCAACAATGATGAAGCGGCCGCCCTGATGCAGCGGTACGCGGTGCGTACGTCCCGGAGGGCAGCCGGGGTTGCATTGGATGAAGTCCATTCCGGTCAAATCCGCCCCGACATCAACCATCAGCGGCAGCAGGTCACCTGTTGCTCCCGGATGATTTGTGGTCGTGAGGTCTGCGAGACGCGGATCATGCAGCGCCCTCATCTTCTTATTCGCGCCGAATCCGCCGGCCGCCACCACTACGGCTTTAGTCGCGCGAACCGTGATGAGCTTGCCGCCTTTTTCATACTCCACGCCAAGAACCTTGCCCTTAAGCGGAGTCTCACGAATGATGCGTACGACTCTAGCCTGTTTCTCAATAGGAATGCCGTATTTCTTGCACTGGTCCACCAAAACCTTGATGTAGTCCTGTCCAAGCGAACCGAGCGGCGCATGTCCGCGCGGATAAAGCGACCCGTAGACCTGATAGACCTTGTCTTTAAACTTCATGCCTATCGATTCGAGCCAAGTCACCGTTTCCGGCGCATTCTCGACGAGTTCCTTCACCAAAGCAGGATTGGCACGATAGTCACCGCCCTTGAGCGTCTGCTCATAATGATTCTCGATGGAATCTTCAATGCCCTGGGCTTTTTGACGTGCAGGATCGACAGCATTCATGCCGCCGCCGGAAATGGCCGTATTGCCGCCGATATAAGCCATCTTTTCAAGAATGAGCGTGTCTGTGAGACCGTTCTGCGCAGCGGACACGGCAGCCGTCAGCCCAGCGCCGCCGGCACCCACGATAAGGAGCTTTACCGTGCGGTCCCACTTTTTGGGAACATTGTCCGAAAGGCTCGGATCTTGGGCAGCGTGTGCGGCAGGCACCGCAGCGGCGGCAGCCCCTGCGGCGACGAGCAGTTTCCGGCGAGATAGTTCCATCATATTGGTCCTCCTTTTCTGGGCCTCCCCTAAGAGACCCGGTCCGTTGGTATTGACTGGAATCAATTGTGCGACAGGCGAGTACTCCGGTATTGCAGGGGTAGATCAAGCAAACAGTTCGCCCATCTTCCCTAATGCGCTAAGGTATTTATCGACTGAATCCTTTGACAATCCTGCATGCTTTTTATCCGCACGACCTTCACTGCTTTGGCGCTGGGCTTCATGCTTTCTGCCGCTGCTGCGCCGTCGCCTTCAGAGCCGGTACTGCGCGTGAGTGTCCTGAAGCTCACGCTCTCGGACATGCACAGTGAGGTCATTTCCGAAACACTGGAGGTGCTCAGACGCAGGCTTTCAAACTATCGGCTGATCGTCTCCAGCGACGACCTTGAAGCGCAGCATCTTGCCGCTCAGCGCGGTACTGCAGATCTCTTCATAGGTACTGCGGGGTTTTATTGGGAAATTCATCAAAAAGGGTTCACAGCCCTGGGAACACTCGCCTCCCCCATGGCGCCCAACCCCAATGAAGGCATGGCCGGCGCGATCATCGTCCGCAGATCCGATGCGCAGATTAAAACGCTCGAGGACCTGAAAGGAAAAAGCGCCGCCGTTACACGCAAAGATGCGTTTATGAATGCTCAGACGGCCTTGGGAGAAATCAGTGCGCGTGGTTGGGATCCTGACAACTTCTTCTCCCGCATTGAAGAAGTCGGCCGGCCGATGGAACGCGTCGTTGAAGCCGTAGCGACGGGAAGAGTTGATGCCGGTCTCGTCAAGGCGGGCCTTATGGAGCTCATGCTCGCTGTAGGGAGCCCTTTTGCAAAAGAAATCCGCGTGCTCGAACCGCGTTCCGGCGACAGTATGAAATACCTCCATACTTCCAGCGCCTACCCTGGCTGGACAGTCATCGCCTCCGCCGGACTGCCTCCTGAGACACTGCGCAATGTGACAATGGCGCTCTATGCCATTTCACCCGAAGAGATTTGGCACAGTCAGTGGCTTCCCGCCACCGACTTTGCTCGGATTGACAAACTCTTCAAGGAGCTGCGCTTCGGTCCCTACGAATATCTTCGCCATTGGACTGCAGAACGGATCTGGAAAGAATACAGCCTGTGGATTCTGCTTTTTGCCGCAGCGCTCCTCTTTGGCCTTCTCCACACCATTCGCAGTGACATGCTCGTACGCAGGCGAACCGCGGAACTGGCAGCTGCATCAGACCGGCTCAATCGATTGGAAAAAGCGAGCGTAACTGCTCAGCTCTCCAACATTGTTGCTCACGAACTGCTGCAGCCTATTTCAGCCGCAGGCTATTACTTGGCGGCCATTGACAAACTGCTGGCACGCAATCCGAACGCCTTTAATACAGCCCTAGGGCAGCAGCTGAGCGCACTTTGCGGCAAAACACGCACAACACTTCAGCGCTGCAGCACGATCATCGAACGCGTTCGTCTCTACGCTCGTTCGCGCGCCAGCACGCCCGCCAAGATCGAACTCTCAAGCTTTATCAGAGTGCTGGCTGATCGCCTCAAACAGATGCACTCGCTCAAAATTCCGCCGCTCCTCAAACTGCAGCCCGGCGCCGTTCTGGCCGATGCCGTAGAACTTGAAGTGCTGCTCACGAACCTCCTAAAGAACGCCTCGGAAGCGGCCGCCTCAGCAGATGTCCCTTATGTTGAACTGGACATGGATACCCTCCCAAACGGGGCTGTGAAACTCACTATCACCAACAGCTGTCAGCCATTAACGCCGGCAGAGCAAGAGGCACTTTCGTCGCCGCTGCATTCCTCTAAAGAGAACGGACTGGGTCTTGGACTCGCTGTCGTGCGAAGCATCGCCGAACGAAACGAAACCGATCTTCTCCTCTCAGAGGATGTTCCCGGGATATTCAGAGTGGTGCTGACCTTTCAGCAGACGGATCCTCGTCAAGAAGGAGCTGCGCTATGAAGCCCACTGTCATTCGCATTGTTGACGACGATTCCGATGTCTGTGACTCGCTCTCCTGCCTGCTTTCGCTCGAAGGCTGGGAGATCCGCATTTATACCGATCCGAAGGAATTTCTTGCTGGGGACCTCCTGACCGATCCGGGCTGCCTCATCCTCGACTTCCGCTTCCCGACGACCAACGGGCTGGAGGTGCAGAAGGTTCTCATTGAACGGCAGATTCGCATGCCGATTATTTTTCTCACGGCGCACGGAGACATTCCGCTTGCAGTGAAGGCCATGCAGCGCGGAGCCGTTGACTTTCTCACCAAACCCGTAGACACAGATCATCTCATCGCGGCTATCGAGCGAGCACTGCGCGTAGATACGCTTCATCGGCACGGCTTCAACGCCCAGGCCGATCTCGACTGGACGTTAAACGACTTGCGGGATCGAGAAAAAGATGTTCTGCGGCTGCTCCTCCTGGAAAACTGCTCCAATAAGCAAATTGCAGAAAGACTCCGGCTTTCTGAAAGAACGGTTGAGAATTATCGAGCCAATATCTACCGGCGTCTGAATGTGCATGGGACCGATGAGCTGCGGCAGCTGCTCAATCGCCCGCAGACTTGAGAAACAGACGCTGCGGACCTCACGGTTCCTCCCACCCAATGCTCAGCGGCAAGCCTGGCATTGGATGGGAAATTCTGCTCGAAGCGTTAAAGCGGCCAAATGACCGGATCAAATGTCCCGGCAAAGAGAATCGCCGCACGCAGCGAGAGTGCGCCGATGAGCGCAGCTGCGCCGCCCAAAGCTGCTGACGGCAAGCTCTTCAGACAAGCTGTAATACACGGGATCAGCAGGCCGCAGCCGACCGCGCCGCCCCAGAAAAGCAGACTGGTGCTGCCCGAGACGAGGCTTTCTGCACCTGCTGCCGCACCCGGCGTACCTGAAAGCGCCGTGAGAACGAAAGCAAAAAGCACAAAGGCTTCGCCGCCGTGCACCGCCCAGCCCGCAGCATGCAGCCAGCGGGGAGACTCTGCGTCGAGCTTGCCGGCCGCTGCCAGGATTTCAATCAACCCTACCGCACAGGCCAGTCCCGAAAAAATCCAGAGCACTGGAATCGCCGCCGTTGTCCAAAGCGGCACACCCACTGCCTGAGTCAGGAGAAAGCCCGAATATGCCGTAGCGGCAACGCCCAGGACTGCGTCAAAAGCAAGTAGTCCGCAGCGCATCCCGAGGGCTGACCCTTTCGTCATCAGCCATGCCTGAAGCACAGTAACAACGCAAAGCACAGCGAGAATGCAGATGCCGATAAACATCCAGCTGGTGAAACCAAAACTCCAATGGATGAGCGCATTGAAAGCTGCCGCGGGCAAATTGAGGATGCGTCCAAGGTGGCTCACGACCAAAAGCCGTGCCGGGGAGGCCCCCAGCCGTTGCCGCGTAATGGATCCGCCGGCTTCTGACCCAATAATTGAGAAAGAGCGACATGCCGGAGAGACCGACAAACCATAGGAAGAACGCAATCGTCCATCCCCAGTGGCTGGTGGCCGCCTGTGCGGTCAAATTCATGTATTCAGCCGTCATTTGTTCACCACCACGAAGAAATTAGGACGAGTACCTTTTTGCGGCATCAAACGTTCGGAGCGACCGTGCTGCAGACGCTGAGAAATAGCGCTTGAAGGATCGTTGATATCGCCGAATGCACGGGCCGATGCCGGGCAGGCCGCAACGCAGGCCGGATCCTTGCCGGCCTTCAGAAGCGACTCACAGCCTTTGCCCATGCATTTGACCGGAAGTCCCGTTTTTGGATGCATCCACCGTGCATCGTACGGACACGCCGTCACGCAGTAGCCGCAGCCGACACACCGGCTGGGATCGGTTTTCACCTGTCCCGTTTCCGGATCATGGCTGTTGGCGCCGAACGGACAGACCGTGATGCAGGGCGCATTCTCACACTGCTGGCATTGGACAAGCAGTTCAACGGGTCGTCGGGCGAGCTCGGCGGATACGCGCCGGATGTTCGCCGGCAGACTTTCCCATCCGGTATTTTCAGCATTAAGCATGTCCGGATAATTGGTTTGGGCACAGGCCACAATACAGGCCGAGCATCCCACGCACTGGGTAACATCAAGAAGATGCGCCAGCTTTTTATGATTTTCCATGGCTTTCTCCCGGATGACCGTCAGACGCGTACGCGGACCGAACAGTTATTGGACAAGGATCCGACCACCGGTTCACGGTAGCCCGTGCAGAACCAGTGCGAATTAATGCCTTCACGCACCCATTCGTATGCGCCGAGGTTCTGCTTGGTGCGAACGCCTCCCGAGAATCCGTGAGAGAAGAGAACGCCCGGCATGACGCGGTTGGTTATTTTCACTGTCGTGCGCCCCTTCACCCCGGTGTCGAGCCCCTCGAGCTCAACCTCCTGACCGTTCTTAATGCCGATTCGTTCGGCATCGGCCGGATTCATCCAGATGCTTCGGTCACCCAAGAATTTCGTGGGCCACGTCCACATGGCAACACCCGAGCAGGAAGAACTGTCTTTGCCCGAAATCAGCACAAACTCGTTGGAGCGAGGTTTAGGCGGCGTAAATCCCGGCGATTCCACCCAGCGCGGCAGCCCTGAAGCACCTTTGTCTTCGTACTTCTGCGTGAAATAGAAGGAAATGAGTTCAGCCTTGCCGGTAGGCGTGCCAAAGGGCTTCACGTAGGGATAAACACCCCACTTCTTCACCGCGGTCTGAGACCACCCTTGCGCTTCGACTTCCGCAGCAATACGGTCGCCGTCGCCGGGCTTAGCCTTATTCTTCGCTGCGATGAACTTGGCCCAGGCCGCATCCATCATGCCGTCGTACCAGGCTTTAAACGCCTCGCGCGTCTTCAACTCCTGCTCGAGCCCTAAGCGCTCTTTGGCACGATCCGGATAAGCACGGCGGAGGATTTCCGCAAACTGCCAGACCTCTTCGCGCGCTTCGCAGCCCTGAGGCGGCGCAATGCCCGCATCGTTTTTCTGAACGTTGCCGTTCAAAGCCCATTTGACGCCTGCATACTCATGCCACTCCAAAAAGTATGTGCACGGCAGCACGTAGTCGGCGTAGTCACATATTTCATGCGGGAAAATGTCTTGAACGACAACGAGCTCCAGCCCCATCAGCGCCTTGGCGAGCCGCGCGGAATTAGCCTCGCGGTGGAACATCGTCGTGCCGGTGAAAAAGGCAGCGCGCACCGGATAGGGCTTGCCGGTCTCAATGGCCTCAAAAACGGCGGAATACGTGCCGGACCCTTCCGGATAAAGGATCTTGTCGAGAGACTTCTTCTCGGGAGCAGTCCAAGTCTCGCCGTGCGGTCCCTTGCCTTTGCCGCCCGAAAGCGAAACGCCCGGCGCCTTAAAGCCTCCTCCCTGCGTAACCACGAAGCCGCCAGGCTGGTCAATGCGGCCGGTAAAGGCATTAATAAGGGAAAGAAGCGCAAAGTCGTGCGTGTCGTTGCCGTTGCGCGAGGCATACCAGCCGTCATCAGCCACGCCGCCCTGCGTGAAGAATTCACGCGCGACGCGAGTGATCGTTTCGGCCGGAATACCGGTTGTGCGCGCAGCTTCCTGCGGCGTCCAATGCGCTGCCGATGCCGCGAATGCGCGGAAGCAGGTTTCAGCTTCAAGTTCTCGACCGTCAAGAGCCGTAATCCGAGCCGCATGATCAAGCTCAGGATCGACCCCCTCGGGTTCTGCAAAGCCTACAGCATTGCCTTTATCGTCTTTTTTCAGTCCCATCACGACATAAGAAGCCGTCTTTCGATCCATGACGACAAAAGCGTCTTCAGGCGCGCCGGCAATTATTTCTGAAGCCGCAATCGGACGGCGCGTACCCGTCTCAACGAGATAGGGCGCGTTGGTATGCCGACGAAGGAATTCAAAGTCGACAAGCTTCTCCGTAATGCCAATATGGATGAGCGAGAGCAAGAAAGCCGAGTCTGCGCCTGGGCGGATCGGTATCCATTCAGAACCCGTCAGCGCGCCTTCAGGCATGCGCGGATCAACAAACACGACTTTGGTGCCTTCGGTCTTCGCGCGGGCAACCACCGCAGCGACGCCAATCGCACAATTCAATGTGCGGCCGACGCAAAGCAGATATTTCGCGCGCGCATAGTCGGGTTCAACCTTTCCGGCGCCGTCAAAGCCCTTGCCGAACACCATGCGGCGCCCGGCAATGGATGCGGAATTGCAGGTTGATGAATGGCTGATCACATTGGGCGTGCCCAAGGCGCAGCCGAACCACTTCTGCATGGCCGAAAAATTGTGCGAAGACATGGTGACAGCTCGTTCACCGTCTTTCTCAACAATCGCCTTTACACGTTCGGCGATTTCATTCAAGGCCTGATCCCAGGAAATTTCCTGAAATTTGCCGTCACCGCGGGCACCAACGCGCTTTAAGGGCTTCTTGAGGCGCATCGGATGATTCCAAACCCACATTGCCTGTGCTCCGCGCGCGCAGCAGCCGCGCTGCGGATGGGTTGGATTCGGCATGATGCGCACCGTTTCCTGCGAAACCGGCGCACCTTTCTTATGCATTGCCAAAAGGCCGCAGTAGCCGCCGCAGACATTGCAGGCGCAAGGATGCGCCTCCCATCCGTCTGCCTTCAAAGCCTCAACCTGTTCGGCAAGCGCCTTATCAACGGGCATAAGCGCCGAGAATCCGAACGTGCCGGCCGCACCAGCCGCCGCAGCGCCGCTTAACAGCGATCGACGTGAAAAGCCGATGCTGCCCGGTCCGTCGACGGTTTTGTCTTCTCTCATGAGGGGATCTCCGTGGAAGGTTGCGCCGAAACCGTTCATGCCGCTCACCTGCGAAGAGGTTCAGCAGCGCAATAGTTCAGCGCGAAATGACCGCTTCAGCCGTTTTCATTTTTCTCATCAGCCAAAGGATGTAAGACTTTTAACCTAGCCGCTCCCCACAGGACCTCAAGGAATAACCCTTTGAAAACGGCCCTCGATATTCAATTTTCGAATAGCGTATCAGCTGAGAATCGTTCTCAACAAAAATAAAGCAACACAGAATCAAAGCTTGAGAGTTGAATGATTCTCATCCGCACCTATTTGGTACAAGTGATATCCCGCAGAAATCTGGACGCCCAATCATTTATTTTATTTTTCGGTTTATTAGATAAAGCCTATTGATTAAGGTGCTTGCAGTTCGCCTACAATTATCAGATTGAACATCCCGTCGGCGTATTCCTCTGGAAACGCCTGCATTTCCCCATTTTGAAGAAAGGCTTCATCACAATGTCCGCCATCATTCTCGGCCATAAGCACCCCGATACCGACAGCATCGTCTCGGCCATCGCCTGCACCGACCTCTACCGCCAGCGCGGCCTTGACGTCAAGGCTGCTGCCCAGGGAACGCCGGCTCCGGAAACCGCCTTCGTGCTTGAGCGTTTCGGCCTGCAAGCGCCTGAAGTCGTGACGAGCGTCGCGGGCAAGGACGTGTACATCGTCGACTACTCCGACCTCAATCAGGCGCCCGATGATTTCAAAGACTGCACGCTCAAGGGCATCGTTGACCACCATAAGCTCGGCGACATGACCTCTTCGGCGCCGCTCGAAATTGTCATCATGCCCGTCGGCTGCACGAATACGATCCTCAAGCGCATGTATGACTACCTCGGCTTTGTGCCGCCGAAGAATATCGCCGGCGCCATGCTCTGTGCGATTCTCTCGGATACGGTGATCTTCAAGTCCCCGACCTGCACCCCGGCCGACAAGGCTGCCGCGGCTGAACTTGCCGAAATTGCAGGCATTGAAGACATTGAAGCGCTCGGCATGGAACTCTTTACCGCCAAATCCGCTGTCAAGGGCGTTGCCGCACGCGACCTCATCATGCGCGATTTCAAAGACTTCAACATGTCCGGCTCGAAGGTCGGCATCGGCCAGCTTGAACTCGTCGATCTGAAACTCCTCGAAGACCGCATCCCTGAGCTGCTCGCTGACCTCGCCGCGCTCAAGGCCGATGGCCGCCATACCGCCATCCTGCTCCTCACGGACATCATGAAGGAAGGTTCGCTTCTGCTCATGGTCTCCGATGATCCCGCAAAGATTGCCGGTGCGTTCGGCACAACTGCTGAAGGCACGCCTTGGCTGCCCGGCGTCATGAGCCGCAAGAAGCAGGTTGTCCCCAACCTTGAAGCCGCCTTTAAGGCCTGAGACCCAAATAAGCCTCATCCCAGGCAAAGCGGGAAGATCAATGATCTTCCCGCTTTCAAGCCGTCATGAAAAACCCGCTGGAAGTTCGAAACCTCCGGCGGGTTTATTCGCTGCAGAATTTGCAGTTCTTATTCGTCCTTGACTGCCGTTCCCTTTTGAGCCTTCAGCAGATCGCGGATCTCGCGCAGAAGCTCAAGTTCTTCAGCCGAAGGAGCCGGAGCGGGCGCGGGGGCGGCGGTTTGGCCAGCCGCTTTGGCTTCTTCCTCTTCCTTATGCTTGGCATTGAGCAGACGATCAGCTTCAGCTGCAATGCGGGTACGAGCCGTCACAACAATTTTAATGAGCCAAAAAACGGCAAATGCAAGGAGCAGAAACTGCACGATGGCCGTTAGAAATGCGCCGTAGCCAAAAACCGTTGCGCCGGCCTTGACGAGGCCTTCATAAGTCTGCGGACCGGTGTAATTCGGGGCATCCTTGAGCACCACAAACAAATTCGTAAAATCCGGACGACCAACGAGCACGCCGAGGATGGGATTGATGATGTCCTTTACGAGGCTGTCGACGATCTTTGAGAACGCAGCGCCGATGATCACGGCCACAGCAAGGTCTAGAACGTTGCCTTTAGAAATAAAGGCTTGAAATTCTTGAAAGAATTTACGCATCTCTTGTTTTCCTTTGTTTGTGTGATGAATACTCTTTTTTGGACTAAATCAAACCTATCCTATAGGTTATAGAGCGGCACTCGGAGGCGTGCCTTTGAGGCGCTGCCTTCGAAATGCCGGTACGCCGCCAGCGGGCTTGCTGTTCCGGGCGGCAGGCAAACTGCCTGCCGGCATGCCGTCGAGCGCTTTCTGAATATTCTGCGACAACATTGCTTTTTCTGCCTGAGCCGAGCGAAAGGACTCGCGAACTTTCTGTGCCGTCCGCCGAGCTGTCGCGGGATCGATACGTTTGTTGACAATGAGGTCCGCGACGACCCGCTCCGCAAGACTGAAGTCATGAACGGCGTAGACGGAGAATGCCCAGGCAAGCCCCATGGAACCGTAATAGCTCTGAGCGGCGCAGGTCAGCACTTCGGGTGCTGAGGACAACTGAACGGCCCGCTTAAGCGGTCGTGACCCGGCCGGCGCCATGTGCGCGAGCATAAGCACCAACGCAAGCCGTATGCGCCAGAGATTCCTCGACTTGATGAGCGCATCCAAAAAGGCAAAGGCTGACGCTTCATTCTGCGGAAGTGTGAAATCCTTGACCGCTTCGCCCAGAAGGTCGCACGAAGCCCAGTTGTCTGCGCATTGAGCAAGCTTGTCGAGCCACTCCAGGCGTTTTGCAAAGGGAATGCCCTCTACCTGACTGGCAGCGAGCATTACCGTCCACAAAACTTCCTGCACATATCCCCTGCCCTGCGTACGTCGGCACTGCGCATCGCTCAGAAATGCCGCAAGCAATGACTCCACATTTTCCGCGCCCGAACGGCAAAGACGTTTCGCAGCGCTGCGGTATGCCGAAGCACGACAGCCGATTCGACCGGCAACACCCGGCATCATGACGCCGATGGTGTCGTACTGCTGCGGGATGGCGGCATGGAGGAGCTCCAAATGGAGCGCATCGAGCTGACTCACGTTAGAGGAAGCGTTCATGGGCAGTTTTCGAACCTAAAAAAGAAAGGAACACCGAAGATTAGCGCAGAAGTCACGCGTGATTACCCATCGTTTTGTGCTCAGCGTGCTCGGAGGTTATTTCGCCTGATGCAGACTCGGCCATACCTTCTCCTTGTTAGCACCCATTACATTGAGTCACATTCCGCGGGTAGAATTCGCCCACAATCGCCGCGCCGCCGCTGCTGCCATTCGTCAACACTTGGCGAACCTCGCCGCGTCCAGCGTAAAACAGACTGAAATACTTCAAGAGGACGCCAATGAGCGATACCCCCAAAAAACCAGCTGCCGATCAAAGTGCAGAAGCGGAACTTTCAAAGGCTCCCGGCATCGGCGGCTATATTTCCTTCATCGTCGCCATCCTTTTTTTCTCGGGACTGCTGATCACCGACAAATGGTGGGGCATTTTTGACTACCCCATCCTCAACGGCAGCTTCGGCAACGTTGTGGCGAATGTGACGGATAAGGGCGGCGAGCTTTCGACCACCTTCTCCAACTTTCGCGGCAAGGGCGGCTCCGGCGCGATTGACGGCTTCGTCTTCGCACTGACATTGGTTCCCTCAATCATGCTCGCTACGGCCATGATTGCCGTTTTTGAATACTACGGCGCCATCCGTGCCGCCACCCGCGTGCTTAACCCGATCCTGCGCCCGCTGATGGGACTGCCGGGCTCGACCTCGCTCGCTATCGTTGCTTCACTGCAGTCGACAGACGCCGGCGCAGCACTCACCCGCGCACTTAAGGACCGCGGAGAACTGACTGAAGATGAGGTTTCTATCTTCGCAACGTTCCAGATGACCGCCGACGCAGCATTAGGCAACTTCCTTGCCACCGGCGTAGTGTTCTTTACGTTGAAGAACGCTGCCGGCGACCTCGTCGTGCCGACGACGATCGGCGTCTGCCTCGGCATCATCCTGCTCGGCAAAGTCTTCGCAGCGAATGTTATGCGTCTGCTCTGTCTGCGCAGAAGAAAGCCGTCGGCCGCGGCATAAACGCAACGAATAACGCTTTCCCCCAAACGCCTTTGCACACCAGTGCAGAGGCGTTTTCATATGGATGGTGCGATGCTTCATGTTCGCCGACAGCACTCCTTAATGAGCCCGCACGACAGCATTCGTTAAAATTAAAAAATTGATGCTACGTGGAACTTCTTTTATGCGCAGCTGGTCCTACCACCTCCTAGCCCTTTTTGTTGTCCTCTGCTGGGGCATGACGCTCGTGAGCAGCAAGGTGCTTCTCAATTTCGGAATGCAGCCCTGGGCGCTCGTTGAACTCCGCTCGGTGCTGGCCTACGGCATCCTCATCTTCCTCGCCCCCATGCAGCTCTACTCGGGCACCATGCGAGGAGAAATCACCGTAGCGCTCCTCGGCCTTACCAGTATTCCTCTCTTTTTCGGCCTGCAGACGCTGGCATTGGAACACGGAGTCGTTTCGACAACAGCCAGTCTTATCGCCATGGGGCCGCTTCTGAGCGGCCTCTTGGCCATGGCTGCGCTGCGCACCTGGAAACTTCACTGGATGACCTTTCTGGGGATCTGCACGGCAGCAACCGGTACGTTTCTGCTTTACTTTGACAACGCCGTTCTGCAGGCCCTGCCGCGGCTTGGGTTTTATCTCGGCCTTGCCGCAGCCGCTGCCTACGCCGTGTATTCACTGGTCCTACGAGCGCTTGCTGATCTGCCCGCCCTTTTCGTCATGCGCAAGTCCACGGGCTACGGCATCCTGGGGGCGCTGCCTTTTTACCTGAATGAACAGCCTACCGACGCGGCCATTCTCTTTGAAGTGCCTGCTGCCGGCGCAAACCTCGTCTTTCTGGCACTTGCGGCAACGGTCATCGGATACACACTCTGGCATAAAGCTGAGCAGGAGATCGGCGCATCGGGCACGCGTTGGTACACCTATCTCAGCCCAGCTGTCGGCATTATCGGCGGCCTCTGGTTCCTCAATGAAGAGATGAGCTACATCGGCGTCATGGGCGTAGGCATGATTCTCTGCGGCGTCGTCTGCGCGCAGACAGGCCTCGTTCGAGTCGCTGCCGAAATGGCTAAACGCTGGTAGCAAATGAACTCGTTTCACGCATTCCAGCACACATTTCTGAGCTGAAACCACTTCAAAATGCATCTCAAAACGCCGGTACTGCCGGCGTTTTGCTTTTGTACATCCCGTGGAACCTATTCAACTTACCCATGTCCGAGTCAGTTCATCGCATCAACGGAAGAGGACTACCCATATACGGGAGGCGCGAATTGGGATTGAGACATACAATTTCACGCCTGCAAACAAAACTCGTCTGAGAGTGAAAAACGAATGGCCTGAAGCGATGAAGCCGGTTTATGCAGAGTTAGCTCAAAGAGGATTATTTGGTAAGTACGCTATTTTTAACGTCTCCAATTTGAATGGATATCTGAGCACATCGATGAATTGATATTCAGTAAGCTTATTTCATTCAATACTCTCTCAGCAGACCACTTAACTTGGCCACCATCTATTCCATCATTTCCATTCAATTCAAATCAGCACCCCTATATAATCAACGACAATCAATACAGAGGATACTCTCTGAACAAGCCCCTCTCATCGACCCTAATACCGCATATCGGACTCATTGCTGCATAACGATCTATTCAAGATAATTTTTTCATCCGCAGCAGCTGCAACACCATATGACTTATGACGATTAGCAATTACTCGACAGCATATTCGTCTTATTTCATTCATCAATATTGCCAATACATGCCTTATGGCTTTATCTGATCGTTCTAAGATCAATAAACTTATATGCTCATCTATCTCATTGAATTGATGGATGTTGAGAGACGCTCTATCTGTGAGCAGATCCAGCCATTGAAGACATCATCAGCGCAGGGCAGGCGACAGACCATTTATCCATAGACAGTCCCAAACCAAATCGGCTGCTCCGTACTCAAAACCAACTCATCTGGCGCTCAGGCTTACCATGCGAGCAGGGAGCAACGGTTGTACAGAAAATTTTAATACACATTAAAATGCGTGTTAATCAATTTAACACTAAGCAAAATTTATATAAATCCAATAATTACCCGGGATCAAGGCATCTGTTGACAACCAAAAAACACGTTCTAAACATACTTTTGCTCATTGCTGAGCGATATTTTTTAGTTTATGTTAGTTCGCATAGTCCTACGTGTTATAATTTTCAACATCGCTTATAGGAGATGTTATGCGTCCTTCCATAGCCGTCGAAGAGTCCGTCATTCAACTCGGCTCCAATCTCCGGTCTGCCCGGCTCCGCCGCCGGCTTCCTCAGTCTGTCGTTGCTGACCGAGCGGGCATATCACTCAATACCCTTTCCAAAATTGAAAATGGAGACTGCGGTGTCTCTATTGGAAACATTGCGTCCGTGCTCAATGCGCTTGGCTTGTCCCCTCTTCTATCCGGCCTGGCTGCAGCGCAAGAGGACTCTGCAGGATTAATGCTGGAAGAAAGGAATCTGCCTCAGCGAGTGCGTTCAAAAAAGAAATCTGCCGGGCTGTGACTTGAGTCAGCTGCGTCTCTCATTCAATTGACTTATATTGAAGTGCATTCATTTCACTATTAATGAATGTCATTTCCATTAAACGCATTGGCCAATAACAAACCAGCGCTCCTCTCTATTCAAATCATCATTGACGCAACTCATTTAAACTAATCATCTGCATCCTATGTCCAAATGCTCATTTAGAAAATGGCTGATTCATTCCGATGCCATTCAGGATGAACCATTGATCGGGGAGCTTTACTTCCCGACACTGCCCTCTGAGATTGCCGCAGAGAGGACATCTGAAGAAAGCCATTCCAATGGCGAATCGATGACGGCAATGAATGAGCGGCAGAAAAAATCCCTGAACCGTCTGACAGCTGCGGAGATGAAATGGAGTGCACGAGCTATGGCGTCGCTTCAGGACAGCATTCGCTTTCGATATTCAAAAGCGTGGCTCGACAACGGTTTTCCGATTGGTGCAGATCTGCCTTTGCAGGAAGGCTTGATGAAGCCCTTGAATGCAGCACGACTGTTTGGATTTCTCGCAGATCGTGCGCTTGACGGGACTTCCGCCCTTTGGTTTGAGCAAGCTTCTGCAATGGGATCTCAGGGGACGGCAGTGCCGGCTGATGCATCCTCAATCGAGCGGCAGTCCATTTTGCTGCCCCACTGCGAAGCCCACGCCGGCGGCATTCGCATACGCAGCACAGAGGGAGAAGCGGCCGGAAGCACTCTGCCGATTCCGATGGAGTCCAATGCTGCGGCAGGCATTCCTTTAGCCATTCAGAATGCTGAACGCGGCCGCACCGATTTGCGGTCGCTTTTGGCCATTGCAGCTGCCACGACCTTGCCTGGGCGGCATTCTCCGCGCGTTGTAGTCTCTGGGCGAGATGAAGAGGTCATGACGCTCAGTCGGCTCGATGACCTCTGCAGCATCCCTGTTTGGCGCGAAATTTACATGCGTTTGGCGCGTGAGAGCGGGATTGAAACCGCTCAAACGCGTTTAAAAGACGTCCGCGGAAGCACTGCACTCCTCACGAGCCGCATTGACAGAGCAGCGGGGAAGCCGCTCTTCACGCTTTCAGCGCGAACACTGACTGCCGGCCGAATGGGTTCCTATCTAGGCATCGCCGACATCTTGAACAGCGACGGCGCCTCCCCTGCGGAGGATCTGCCCAAAGTTTGGCGGCGAATGGCCTTTGCGCTGCTTACCGGCGCAGCTGACGCCCCCGAGCGGTGGCTTTTTGTGCGGGAAGAATTCGGCTGGCGGCTGGCTCCGGCCCACGGATGGCGTCCGAATACGGGAGCCGCACGG
>OGOC01001601.1_pt1 | contig 17449 bp, 14 predicted proteins | sample 1552561 | NCBI WGS metagenome assembly OGOC01 (sample SAMEA2580148, study PRJEB22360) | human gut metagenome | biome: human gut; feature: human-associated habitat; material: faeces | place: Denmark | collected 2008/2010
GATTTTTCGGGCAAAAAAAGGCTTGAATTCCGAAAACACTTCGACGAACAGGTGAAAAATATGCACCCGTATATGATGAAAGCCTTTAATCTTGATGAACTCACCCGCTCTCAGTTTCTTAAAAACGGTGAGTACGAAATAAACCCTGAACCGATGATTTTTTACTGGGGTGACAAAAGTTTTCAGGAAGTTGTGAACCTTGATGATAACCTTAGCGTTGCAAGCATTTTTAGCCCGAAATTGCCGCAGATTGTGCGTGGTACCTTTGCTCATTGCCTGCATGATGCGGTCTGGGTTCAAAAATATCAAAATATGGCACAAATAATTGACGAACTGCATGTTCTGGTGAAAAACGAAATCGATAAAGGCAACAAAGTCGTGCTTTTGGGCTACAGTGCAGGGTCGTTCATTACTTATGAATATTTTCTGAATAAATTTATCTCGCTCAATCCCGAAGAAATCGTTCCTGATGACAAATTAGCCGGGTTAAATATAACAAAAAGCCAACTGCGTCCAACCTGTCTTGACGCATTATTGGAGGCGGGCGTTGTTTCTCTTGATATCGGTGGAAAATACGCTCCAAATCCTGTTAAAGAGCAGCTTTTGGCTAACCTTTCACTGCTCAATGACAAAACCGCCTCTGCCTGCTTTGCTGATAATACAATAAAAGGTGTGATTAATTTTGCCTCACCGCTCGCATTATTTTATTCAGAAATTTCTGACAGCAAAAGCGATTTAAACTTTCTGTCAAAGCTCATGTACAAGCACATTATTGAAACTGATACTTTCTGGCTTACCGTCAATTACGCAGAAGACCCGCTGGGTTTCCCATCTTCAAAAAATATCAGCCGTGAGGAGCTGAACAAGCTCGCGGGTTCCTATATTTCGCCATCGGGTGGTTTTGTATATGACAAATCAGATGCTCGCTCCTTTAGAAGCTTTATAACTGCGCATTTGGCATATTGGACAACGCAAAAACGTTTTACAAAAGCAGTAATCGAAGCTTATAACAAAGGTTTTGCAAACATGTACGGAGAACCGTCCGAACTTTAATTATGCTTTGATGCTGACAAACTCTTTGTTGCGAAGTTTTTCAAGCCTTTCTGTTGAATTAAGCGTGTTGTCGCTCATGAGGCTGCTCAATTCATTCTCTTTGTTTTCCTGTTTGGCTGTTGTGAGATACATAGCAGCTTTGTCTGGAGAAACTCCGCTATCAAGCATTTCAAAGAGTACATCTTTTTTGGAGCCGTTTGCAAATGCGGCTAACTGCTCTTTTTGTGCTGTTGTCAGGTTATATACGCTGAGCTTATCAAAGAAGTTTTTATTCTTGACCATAAGTTCCAACATTTTCGGGTTTTTATCGTAATAAACCGGATTTGTTGCGTAAATTTCAAGCATTTGCGGTGAGTATTGTCTGATTACCGAAGCTATTTTATTAGCGGGCATGTTGGGATTGAAATACAGCTTTTCAATTACATCCTTGAGTTCGGGATTTTTCTTGACCTGCTCTGCTACATATTCAAAATCTTTTTCTGAACCAAAAACATTTTTGACTTGAGTTTTTGCTGTTTGATTTGTTCTAAAAGTCTTGCTTTCTATGCTTTCAGCTGTATTTTGAATAGGATAAGTAACTGTTTTTGCAAATTTGGGTTCGTTTTGAACTGTTTCTGCGGTATATGAAGCGTAGTCGGGTGTACTTTCGGTAATATTTGCTTCTTCCGGACGTGTCAGGCTCCGTGACATTGACACTACCTGATTTTCGGAAAGTGTTTCGTTAGCTGCTGCATCCAGTACGTGTTCACGCGTTTTCGGATAGTCGGTTATATTTTTTGCGCATTCTACAACGGAATCACCTGACATTTTTTTGTATTGTGCAAGTTCCATTGTGTTTTTTGTGTATGCCTGAATATGTTCTGTATTTTTTCCGCGCATGTAGTCTGATTGTGCGGTTAAATTGTGGACACTAAAACGATAGTTTCCATTTTCATCTTTTTTGTCAATGAATTTCTCCATTGAAAGCGCCATTTCGGGCGTGTGTTCAATGTTGTCGGTAATTTTTGTTAAGGGTTCATCTGACATGTCTTTTCTCTGTGCTGCTTTTAAAAGCACGTTTGAAATTTTTGCGTTGGATGACCTTGCTTTAGTAACTTTTAAAATTGTATCGCCGCTGTACTTGATTGCTCCTTTGTCAGTTCTGATTTCTTCCATTTCGGTCAACTTGTTCAAGAAACCTTCTGCTTCTTTAGGATTTTTCTCCATATAGTTAACGCCGTCAACGACGTTGGCTTCAGAATAAGTTTCCTTTTTCGCCATCATGTGAACAGCTGTGTCTGTGTACTCTTCATTGTTTGTAATAACTTCTGATACTCTTACAGTGCTTTCGGATGAAAAATCCTTGCGAATTTTGCGTACTCTGCTCATATTTGATGCAAATTTTTCTTCATCCAGTTTGTTTCCTTTAAAAATTCCCCAGAGGTATGAAGTTTTGTTTTCAGTAAGCTTTTTCAAACCTGCGACGATATCTTTGTTCGTCAAAGTACCGTTTTTAGCAAGTTCAAAGTAATTTTTCAAATCCTCTTTATCTTTCAGCAGCTCTTTTAACTCTGCAGCTTCCTGTGCATTGTATTCCCTGTTGATTGTTTTGTCATTAAGTGCGTCATGAGGGTTCTTTTTGTATGTTTTTGCCATCTTTTTGATGTCAATTTCGACATCTTGTACGGGTGCAGCCGTATAAGTGTCGCCTGTGCCTGTATTTGTAGATTGACCATTCTCACCTGAATGAGCTTCACTTTCAGAAATCTGTCCTGTCGCAAGCATTGTGCCGACTTTACCTGTTGTGGCATCAGCAGACGTTCTTGCTGTGGTTTCCTTTTTTGAATCCTCAATCTTTGCTTCTTGTACGCCAAGGAAGCTTTTGATTGCTCCAATCAATGACATATTTTATCCTCGTATTAGTAATAGTCTAGTTTTTATAATCTCTCTATTAAAATAAAGGATAATTTGTATATAAAATTGATATAAAATAGATGAGCTGTTAATATATTGTTACAATTAGTTAATCAACATGCAATCGCCGTAGCTGTAGAAGCGATATTTATTGTTTATTGCTTCTTCGTAGGCTTTGAAAACAAGCTCTTTGCCGGCAAAAGCGCTTACCAGCATAATCAGTGTAGATTTTGGCAGGTGAAAATTCGTGATGAGCCTGTCTATAACCCTAAATTTGAATCCCGGGTAAATGAAAAGGGTTGAATCGTCAATAACCTGTAGAATTTCATCGTATTTCTGCATACATGTTTCTAGTGTGCGGACAGTGGTTGTTCCAACCGCTGTGATTCGCTTTCCGGCTTTCTTTGCGTCCATTATTATTCGGGCGGTCTCCTTTGAAATCTCAAATTCCTCGGATTCCATTTTGTGTTCAAGAATATTGTCAACTTTAACCGGTTTAAAGGTTCCCATTCCGACATTTAACGTAACATAGCAGATTGTTACGCCTTTTGCCTTGAGTTTTTCGAGGATTTCTTCTGTAAAATGCAAACCGGCCGTAGGTGCAGCTACAGAGCCCTCTTTTTGGGCAAAAACCGTCTGATATCGCTCATAATCAAGGCTTTTTAGCTGTTCGTCGGTCATATTCCTTTCAATGTAAGGCGGGAGCGGAATATTACCTGTCTTATGAAGAATATCGTAGAAATTTCCGTCATAAATCATTTCCACAAGCCATTTTCCGTTATCTTCACGCGTAAGCACCTTTGCGCTGAGTTCGTCGGAGATTTTGATTATCATCTCCTCCTTAACGCGTTTTGACGGGTTTAAAAGCACCTGCCAGGTTTTTCCTCCTATAATTTTAAGCAGAAAAACCTCAATATTTGCGCCTGTTTCCTTTTTTCCGTAAAGCCGTGCGGGAATTACCTTTGTGTTGTTCAAAACAAGAACATCATTTTCATCAAAGTAATCCGTAATATCATAAAAATGCTTGTGCTTAATCGTTTTGGCGGTTTTGTCGAGCACCATCATTTTTGAATTTTCACGTTTTTGTTCGGGAACCTGGGCTATGAGCTCTTCGGGCAGTTCGTAGTCAAAATCCTTTAACTTCATTGTTTTTTCTTGTGTAAAGCTCATTTTTTCTTCCTCAATACTAAAACAGCTGCATTTCGATGATTTTTTCCGCAATCCTTACTGTATTAAGCGCTGCGCCAATTCTGATGTTGTCGGCAACGCACCAAAGGTCGATTGCGTTATCAAAAGCGATGTTTTTTCTGATTCTTCCGACATAAACGGGGTTTTTGCCTGCTGCGTCACGAGGTGTGGGGTAAACATAATTTTCGATATCATCCATTACTTCTACTCCCCAGGCTTTTTCGAGTATTTCGCGTGCTTTTTCGGGGGTAATTTCTTTTTCAAATTCAATTGTTACAGCTTCAGAGTGTCCGTGGAATACCGGAACCCTTACTGCAGTGCACGAAATCGGCGTTTTTTCGTCGAGGTGAAGGATTTTTTTAGTTTCGTTCGTAACTTTCATTTCTTCTTTTGTATAGCCGTTTTCGCAGAATACGTCGATTTGCGGGATTACGTTGTAGGCGATAGGTTTTTTGAATTTTTCGCATTGGAAATCTTTGCCCTGATTTTCTGCAATCGTGTTTTCTCTCAATTCGTTGATTGCAGCAAGTCCTGCGCCTGAAACCGCCTGATAAGTGCTGACAATCATTCTTTTTATGCCCGCAAAATCATGAAGTGGCTTTAAAACGAGCATAAGCTGCGAAGTTGAGCAGTTCGGGTTCGCAACGATTCCGTGATGTTTTCTCAAATCGTCATCATTTACGCCAGCAATGACAAGCGGTACATCTTTTTCCATTCTGAAAGCGCTGGAATTGTCAATATAAACAGCGCCGCGCTTAACTGCCTCAGATGCGAGTTTGAGAGAGGTTGAGCCGCCCGCGGAAGCAAGCACGATATTTACATTTTCGAATGCATCGGGCGTAGCTTCGATGATTGTGTGCTTTTCTCCTTTAAATTCAATGGTTTTGCCTGCACTTTTTGCGCTGGCAAGGAATTTTATCTCATTGTATTGCACATTGTCTTCAACAAGGATTTTAAGGATTTCTCTGCCCACAACACCTGTTGCGCCGAGAACCGCAATGTTAGGTTTTTTCATCTTTACTTCCGCCTTTTCTTATATACAAGTTAATTATAGTATAAAAAGATTTTCCGGGCACTTAATAAATATTTACAATCCTTGTTTTATTTGTTTTAAAGGTAACTTGAAGCTATTAACTGGAAATAACAGTTAAAGTTTTCTGAATTTTTGCCGTTAATGATTTGTGTAAGTAACAGAAAGGTAGAAATTTATGAGTGAACTCAACAGTATCCAAGCAAATATGCTGCCCTCAAGCTTTGTTACGCAGTATATTAAATCAGCACAATCAGAATCCCAAGATGGACAGCTTTTTAGCACTACGAACGTAGATTCGAATCAAAAATCGTATACAAAGCAGGATTTTATAAATCTTGGTGTGCCTCAGGACATTATTGATATGTACTTTAGCCCGAAAGCGGATGAAGATGGCGGCGGGGCTACACTGGCATAAAAAATAAAAAGGCAGATAAAATATCTGCCTTTTTTGTTACATTATATTTTCAAGCCCGTAAACAAAATCGTTGTTTTGGGCTGCATGCCTGACAGCGAGAAGCACTCCGGCCATATAGCATTTTCTGTCCATTGTGTCGTGCTTGATTTTCAGGATTTGACCTTCTGCACCGAAAATAACCTCCTGAGATGCAATATAACCCGGCATTCTGACCGAATGAATGTGAATATCCGAGTAAGAATTTGCACCGCGTGCACCTTGAATGGTTTCTGTTTCGGGGCAGTTGCCGGTTGTGAAGCTTCCATCACGCGCCTCTGACATCATTAGCGCTGTTTTAATTGCTGTGCCCGAGGGTGCGTCTTTTTTCTGATTGTGATGGAGTTCAATTATTTCAGCATTGTCGAAATACTTTGCAGCCTGCTTTGCAAACATCATCATGAGCACTGCGCCTGTTGAAAAATTGGGCGCAATAACGCAGCCGAGCCCTTTTTCTTCTGATAATTTTTTCAATTCTGCAATTTGTTCGTCAGACAGCCCCGTTGTGCCTATTACAGGCCGAACTCCGTTTTCAAGGCAAATTTTTGCATTCTCAAATACGAATTTGGGCTGTGTAAAGTCAACTATAACGTCAGGACGCGCCTCTTTTATTGCCGCTTCAAGATTTCCATGGATTCTTATATCAGAGCAGGTAAGCTTTTCGAGCTCATTTATATCAACAGCGCAAACAAGCTCCATATCGCCGGCGTCACAAACCGCCTGAACAACCTGTCTTCCCATTTTTCCTGCTGCCCCTGATACGCCGACTTTAATCATATCTAATCCTTTCATATGTTTGTAATATGAAAATATTATCTCATATAAATGGTAGTTTTAAACTGCCCTGCAAGATGTGGTAAAATAGTAGAATGATAAAAGATGAAGTTAGAAATATAGCCGCCGGCTCGGCTGATGCCGGCTCATATCTTGCAGAAAAAGGGTTATCGCAGAGCACATTTTTCAAGGATAGTGCACAACTTACTTCACTTTTGAGCTTTTTTGAAGATAAGACTTCTAATTTCTGTGAAATTACCGGTAATTTCGGAACTTTTAAGTCAAAACTGGCAGAAATCTCCTTGCATTTGCTTGAAGAAAATGTTCTTATATTCCGGTATGAATGTTTTGAGGGAACCACGCTTGACGATATATTTCTTGCGCTTTTTGCAGATTTGAGGTCGTATTATCAGATGGGCAAAATTGCACCGGCAAAAATAGAAACAACTTCGCTCACAAAAAAAATCAATCAGTATCTGAGCCATATAAACCTGCCGGCAGTGTTTGTTTTTGACTCTTTTGAGAATTTAAATGCTAATCCTGAAAATCAAGATGAAATCACACGCTTTATAAAGCATCTTGCGGGGCTGAATAAGTTTAAAATTGTAGTTCTTTCCAGAAAATCTGAAAACTGGAATATAGAAAATGCCCAAAAAATAGAACTCGAACCATTTAACAGGCTCCAGCTGGCGTTGTATCTTGAGGCGTCGAATGTAAAGGCGGAACAGGAGGAGATTTACAGGCTTTTTGAAGCTACGCAGGGAAATACCAGCCAAATTTCGCTCACTGTGAATATGATTTCTATATTAAAAACTGGTTTGAAAGATTTTATTGAAGAATTTGAGACAAAAAAGACAAATTACGGCGATTTTCTGCTCCAAAAACTATCCTCCTTTGTCCCTGAAAAATTAAAAAAATCTGTTTCTATTCTGGCTCTAGCCAAAACGGGTTTTTCTCCGGAATTTCTTGTTAGCGCCGGACTTTTTACACCGGAACAGCTAAATTACCTGATTGAGCGAAATATAATGAGCTGCGGCAGTGGATATGTTTATATGAAAGGTTATTTGAAAACTTTCTGGCTTTCCTCTGTTTCGCTTTTTGAAAAACAGGAAATTCATCAGTATTTGCACGACTTTTTTGAATCTCAGCTTCCTTTAAAGCCCGGGCAGCGCGTTATGCCGCTTTCCCGCACTACAATGAGGGAACAGAGCGCTTATCATGCCTCGTTTCTTTCCGAAAAACCGAGAGAAACACCGGATATTGCTTATCTTGGCTATATCAGCGGTAATCTTGCCGAATGGACAACGCCCGACTCGAAAAAAGAGAACAAAACAAAATCACGCCCTGAATCGCGTGAGCAGGAGCGTAAAAAATCGCTTGAAAAATATGAACTTACAAAAGAGGAACTCGCTCTATTGGGGCTGCCTGTTGACCTTTCCTCAGGAACGGTTCCTGCTGCCGCCAGAGTGCAGACTAATCAGGAGGAAATTGCGGCTGAAAAAAATTCGTCCGAATTTTTTGACGAAGGGCTTGCTTTTCAGCAAAAACATGAGTATCAAAACGCAATTGAGGCTTATGACGCAGCTATCAACAGAATTTCTTCCGCCGGTGATGAAATTGTGCCTGATATTTTTACAAATGCGTCCGAATGTGCACAAAAACTAAATAAAATTGACGAAGCCATTAAATATCTTGATTCTTTGTATGATTTTTATTATGAAAAGGGCAAAACTGAGAGCGCTAACGGTACTTTGCTGAAGATTGCGCGTTTGTATAAAGATTCTTACAGATTTTTGAAAGCCAGAGATATTTATGAGCGTTTTTTATCCTCAAAACTTCCAGTTTCTGCGGCGATTCTTGCCAATGCGCATATCGGGCTGGCACAGATTGGGGAAGATTCTTCTGATGTTAATTTAGCGCGTGAGCATTATCGCAAGGCGTTTTCGTTAATAAATCCCGAAGAAAAAGGCGAAAATCTTTCAGAAGCATATTTTAAATATGCACTTATGCTGGACGATGAAAACGATTCTTCAAATGCGCTTGAATATTATAAAAAATCCATCAGCGCCTGCGATGATTTGACGAAAAACCCGTATTTGAGCGCTGCATATACAAATATTGCTGAAATTTACTCGGAATCTCAAGACCATAAGAATGCATTCAGAAACTTTGCGCTTGCATTGAAAATTGACTCGGAGTTGCAAAATTACGACGGAATTTATTATCTTTCTTCAAAACTTGCTAAAGTTTCCCAAAAAGTCAAGCCTGAGCTGGTTTTGAATTTTATTTTAAAGGCTTTGGGCGCGGCAAAACGCTTGCAGGATAGATTTTATATGGTAAATTCATATCTTGAGGCGGGCGATTATTATTTCAGCAGGAAAGATTTTGCCAAAAGTTTAAAAGCCTGTTTCAATGCCCGCGATATATTGTTAAAAGGCAGTTTTGAAAAAGCTGATTTGCAAAGAATAGAACAAAAACTCGATAACCTCAAAAACAGCTTATCTCCTGCGGAATATGAACGCATTTTGAAAGGATTCAAAAAATGAAAACCGAATTGTTGGAAAAACTCGGGCTAAACGTTACAAAAACAGCGCAAACCCGTCTGGATGACTTTTTAATGGTTTTTAAAAGCTATAACTCTCATACAAACCTTGTCAGCAGGCATGATATGGAGTTTTTCTTTGAAAAACATATTTATGATTCACTTGCAATAAACCTTTTTTTTCAAAAATATGGACTTGAAAAGTTTAATATGCTAGATATCGGTACGGGCGGCGGATTTCCGGCCGTGCCTGTGGCGATTTTTTATGATTTCTGCCCTATTCTTGCAATTGATTCGGTTTCTAAGAAAATCGGTTTTGTTGAAATTGCCCAGAAACTTCTACAGCTCGAAAACCTTACACCCGCAAGCAAAAGAGCTGAGGATTTGCGTCCGGAAGACAAAGAAAGCTTTGATGTCGTTACTTCCAGAGCTGTTGCGCAGTTGAACACGCTTTTGGAGTATGCGATTCCTTATTTGAAGGTCGGCGGGTATTTTGTTGCTTACAAGGCGCAAACTGCCGAAGAAGAAATCCAGAAATCGCAAAATGCACTAAAGGTTCTTAATGCAGAAGTCGTTGATATTATTGAATATTCGCTTCCGAACCTTGAAAATCATACGAGAAAGCTGGTAATAATCAAAAAAACCGGAAAAACACCTGCTCATTATCCCCGAAAATCCGGGAATGCAAAGAAAAATCCTCTATAATTGTTTTTATTTATAAATAATGAGGTGCGGGTATTTTATTTTGGAGTGCCTTAAAACTCTACCCGAAAGGGCGAGTTTTTCGGCACGGAAAAATGAAATACCCGCACCGGATGTGCCAAATGGTTTATAAAATTGTTACGCATTGTTAATTTTTTAGTACGTTTGTAGCAAATTGCTGTTTCAGGTGCTTTAATGCTAAAAAGGTCTTTTTTATGGAAATTTCTGCATATAATTGTAATAAAACCCAATCTTTTGGCAAAATGGTATCAATACGGCGTGTTATGCTCAACGGCGAGGTTTATGATTACCGTAACCCCGAAAAAATGTACAAAGTTGCGCAGGCACTTTCTCATCTTATGCAGAAAAAAGGCGCTCCGGAAATAAAACGCCAGATGGCGCAAATTATGCCTGATTTTTTCATAAAAGAAGGCTGGCAGCCGGTTTCTGTTATGCGGCTTAACAATATAAACCGGAAAGTTAACATCCTGACCGGCGATGATGCTATGGTTCGCAGAAAAATCTTCTCAAACAGCGCGCTTACCAAAAAAGAAAAAGCACAAAAAGCCGCAGAAGCTATCTCAAAAATGATTCGTGATGCGTTTGTCGGACATATAAATATTGACGCAAAGTCGGAAATGGTGAAACAAAACGGCAAATTACGTGAAAAAATAACTATTCTGGGCGTGAATAAAACGGTTTAATTTTTTATTTTGGAGTGCCTTAAAACTCTACCCGAAAGGGCGTGTTTTTCGGCACAGAAAAAGAAATAAACGTCTCCGGACGCGTCAAATAGCTTTTTGGGCAAAAAAAAGGAGATTCCATTCCGAAATCTCCGCATATGTGGTTAATAAGAAAATTTATTATGCTTCATCTGGATCATAAGCGCCTGAAGCTTTGATTGCTGCTTTTATCTGCGCGTTGAATTCGTCAAGAAGCTTGTCGGTATTGATTGTATATGTACCGCCGGTTGCGATGTTGCCGTTTGTTGTTACCCAGCTGGTTTTGCTGAGGGTTGACTCTGCGGCTGCATTTATTATTTTTTCTATTTGTGATTCTGAAATGTTCGGGCATTTTTGTTTGATTGCCTTGATTGCTGCTTCTTTGTAAGGGTCGATTACATTGTTTTTTGCGTCATTTTTGTAGTTTCCGCCTGTCATTGAAACTGTATATTCGGATTTTGTGCCTTCTACTGTAACTGATTTTACATTGAAGTTGTAAAAAGTCTGATATTCACCTTTGAGTCGTTCTTTTTCAGCGGCTTCAGCCTGAACTTCTTCGGTCGTTTTTCCATTATTATTATATAATGTGTCGAACTCGTTAAGGAAGTATGTACAAAGGTTTTTGATGTTATATGTAATACGTCCGCTGTTATTTTTACGTCTTGAATATGTCAGTGTGAAGTCGGTATCTCTGGTTCTATAATTTCCGCCATCTCCATAATCTTTTGAAAGTGTAGGAATATCAGATGTGAAGTGTCTTATTGTGTTGAGAATTGCCTGTTCTAAATACTCCTCCACTGCTGCCGAATCGTAGTTATCACCCATAGAAGCAACAAGCTGTGCTCTGAGTGAATTTGCAAGTTCATTCAATTTTGTTTGTGCTTCTGCGGTGAAATTGGATATACCGTCGGCTATAACATCTGATTTGCTGCCGTAATCTGATGTTGTTGCGCATTTGTTGCTCATATAGTCGCCGTATAGTGAAGTGTTGGAAAGAACTTTTTCCCTGTCATATGAAAGCGGGGCTTTTTCTGTTTCGGAATCTGCTGCACCGGATTCAGTTCCGGTGATATTTTCAATTGCATCAATTGCGTTTTTGTTCTCAACATGCGTATGGTCGCCGAAAGATTGTGTTTGATCGAGTTTTTCAAGAATAAGGTCAATAAGTGCCTGTTTGTATTCTGCGGAATTGGGCTCAAGTTCATTCAAAGCCTCAAGTTCTGCGTCAGTAATCCATTGAGTAACAGTTGCACTGAGATATTCCCAGTTGTTCAGGGCTTTCTGATATTCTTCATCAGTCGCATCTTGCAAAGCCGAATCAAGAATATAACAAGGGTCAAATTCCTGAACCGCATAAGTAATATTTCTGTATGAACCGTTTACAGTGTATTCTTCTCTTTGCTGACCGTCAGAAAGGTTAGAAAATACGAAATCCGTTACTTCTGCAGAACCTGCACCAAAAACAATTGTATCGAACTGATAGTTATCAGTGTCCAGGCCCAGTGTTTTTGCTACTTCTTGCGTGTCTGTCATGTATTTGTATTCGCCTGTGTCCCAGTTGATGTCATAAAAGCCTTCCTGGTCTTCAGTCTGATACATTTGGGTATTATTTTCGCCGTTTACGTGGCGTGAATTGCTGATTGTGTTACCGTCAACACCGTCACCTTTTCTTGCATCGCCGGTTTCAATAACATTTTCAAAACCCTGCATTACGGTGGAATAATCTACGTTGAGCTTGCGCAAATAAGACTGAAAGGAGAGCTCGCCGCCCATTGTCTTTTTCAACTCAAGATAGTTGTTGTATAGCGTTTGATAATATGAATTGTTTGCCATTGAACCGACGCTGTCAACCATGTTGGCGCTCCTTACTTACTTATTTATTAACCACATATAAATAAAAACAAAATATATAAGTCGTATTCACTTTTTATATGTTTTGTTACAATACTTTACACTTTCTTAACCTGTAACGTTAGAAAGAATGAAAATTGGGCAATTTATATATATAAATTATTGTATTTCTTTTAAAATCTTAGAAACTGCGTAAGCTTTATTTAGCGTGTAAAAATGAATTCCCGAAACTCCGTTTTTAACCAGCTCTTTACATTGAAATGTTGCAAATTCAATGCCCAGTTCTCTTGTATAATCCTTATCTTCGCTGTATTTTGCGAGTTTTTCGAAGAATTCAGGCGGAATCGTTACCCTGCAAAGCGAGGTCATTTTTTCGAGTTGTTTAAAGCTTGTAACCGGCAATATTCCGGGGATTATCGGGATGTTTATCCCTGATTTGCGACATTTTTCAACAAATCTGAAAAATTTTTCGTTTTCAAAGAATAATTGCGTGAAAATTACCTCTGCCCCTTTATCAACCTTGTATTTCAACCATTTTAAATCATCCTGCTGCGAGGGGGAATCAATATGCCCCTCGGGGTATCCGGCAACGGCGATGGACAAATTGTGGTCTGATTTTATGTATTCAACAAGGTCGCTCGCATGCTCAAAATCCGAAAAATAAGCACCCTGCGGGATATCTCCGCGCAGCGCAAGGATATTTTTTACTCCGAGAGCCTCAAGCCCGTTCAAATACCCGCGAATATTCTCAAAACAACTCGAAACGCAGGTAAAATGAGGCATTGGCTCGATGTTTAGCTCGTTTTTGATTCTTTTTACAATCTCAATCGACTGATTTGCGTTGCTTCCGCCTGCACCGTAGGTCACAGAAATCAAGTTGGGCGCAAATTCTTTGAGAACCCTCAATTCATTAAAAAGTTTTTCCTCTTTTTCTTTGTTTTCATCATTTTTGGGCGGAAAAATTTCGTAAGAAATAACAGTTTTTTGTTGTGAGTAAATTTCTTTAAGTGTTTTAGTCATTTATGGAAAAATAAATCTCTTTCAGTCGTTTTTTGCTAACATGCGTGTATAACTGGGTCGTAGAAACATCGCTGTGCCCCAGAAGCTCCTGCACAACCCTCAAATCGGCACCGTTTTCGAGCATGTGCGTTGCAAAACTGTGCCTCATTGTGTGTGGCGAGATGTGCTTTTGCAGTAATTCGCCCTGTTTTCTTATAAAAACATAAATCTCCTGTCGTGTCACCGGTTTTCCGTTTTCTTTGATTAACAGGCGTTTTGTGTCGAGTTTGTACTTTTTTGTGTAAAATTCCCGTATTTTCAGGTAATTGTTAAGCGCTTTTTTGGCTTTTTCGCCGATTGGAATAATCCGCTCCTTTGAACCTTTGCCGAAACAGCGCACATATCTTGAATCTAAATCAATATTCGCTGTTTCTAGCCCCGCAAGCTCGGAAACACGCAATCCCGCACCATATAGCAGCTCCATAATCACTGCTTCGGTTTCATTAAGGTGATTTGAAAGGATTTTTTCTATTTCCTGCACGGATACGACTTTGGGCAGCCTTTTGCTAAGCTTTGGCAGCTCAACGCTCTGGCCCGGGTCTTGCTTGATAACCTCATTTGCAAGGAGCCACTTAAACCAGCCTCTTATCGCCGCAATTTTCCTTGTAACGCTTGCAGCCGTGTAGTTTTCGTCATGAAGCTTTTTTATATAGTAATTAATATGGATTCTTTTTACCGAATCAAAGTCAAAAACCCCCTGAGTACCGAGAAACTCGCAAAAAGCGTTCAAATCCCGCCCGTAGGCTTCGATTGTATTCTCAGAAAGCCCCCGCTCAACCTCCAGCGATTCCAGATATTCAGCTATATTTTGAACAAACATAAATTTATTATACTTTTTTGCTTTTTATTTACACATTTGTAAAGAAATGTAACAGTGTCATACAAAAGATGTTGTAGAACAAGGCAAATCAACATACTCCATCGGATCAACATTGGTTGTATCCCCTCACACCGCCCTCCCCCCCAAGGCGAGTGAGAATTTCGACCCGCCTCAAAACCTCACAAATCGTGCAACGGGGCTGTGCCCCTAAACAACCACACCCGACATGAAGAAACCGCATGAATCTCCCGCCCTATATAAAAAATAAAAGAAAAGCCGGAACATGTTTGTTCCGGCAGTTTATGTTTACGATATAAAAACATTTTAAATGTTTATTAGCTGTTTTGCAAATTTTAAAGAATCATCGGTAATATCTCCGGCGGCGAGCATTGCGATGGCTTTTATTCGGTTTTCTTCGTCTAGCGTGTAAACTTTGACGCGGGTGCGGTCTTCCTGACTTTTTGAAACGTAAAAATGCCGGTCTGCCTTTGCTGCAATTATTGGCTGGTGGGTGATTGAAATTATCTGGTGTGATTTTGCGAGTGCGGAAATTTCTTCAGCCACTGCCTGACAGGCTTTGCCGGAAATTCCAGTGTCAATCTCATCGAAAATGATGGTGTTTATGTTATCAGTGTGGGCAAAAATCGTCTTTAACGCAAGCATAACGCGTGAAATCTCACCGCCTGATGCAATTTTTGCAAGCGGTTTGGGCTCTTCTGAAATATTGGTGGAAATTAAAAATTCAACGTTATCTGCCCCGTTTGTGTTGAAATTGCAGGGCTTCACATCGATTTCAAAGCGAACTTTCGGCATATCAAGCTTTTCAAGCTCTGCACTCAAAATTTCACCGAGCCTGGACGCAATATTTTTTCTGGAAATTGTTAATTTTTCGCTTATAGCGGTCATTTCAAGCAATAAAGCGCCTTTTTCCGCATCGAGCCGTTGAATTTCTTCTTCTGAAAACTCAACAGAATTCAGCTCTTTAACAAACCCATCGTAAGTTTCAAGAACTTTTTCAAGCGTGTTTCCGTATTTGCGCTTGATTTTGTCCAAAATATCTAAACGCTCCTGAATCTCGTTCAATCGTGCCTCATCAAGCTCCATGTTGTCCGCATAATCCCTGAGCCTCGACGAAATATCCCTCAAAATCTCCTGACAATTGATTAATTCGGACTCAATCTCCGAAAGATTTGTGTCGAATTCGCCGGCTTTGCTGATATTTGTTTTGATTTTGCCTAAAACAGGAACAATTCCAGCATCATCACCGTATAGGCTCCAGTAGGAGGAATAAGTGTATTCTTTAAGCTTTTCGGCGTTTGCAAGCACCTGTAGTTCATTTTCGAGCTGCTCATCCTCTGAAATGTCCTCAATATGCGCGTCTTCGATTTCATTTATCTGAAATTTCAGAAATTCAACCTGCTGTTCGCTTAATTCTGTTTTGTTTTTGGCTTCTTCCAGCCTTTTTAGGACATTATTGTAACGGGTGTAAATTTCTTTGTAGCTGTTAAGCACTGCCAGATGCTCACTCCCGCCGTAATTGTCCAAAAGCCGTATGTGGTGCTTGGGCTGAATATAAGTGTAGGTCATGTGCTGGGAATGAATGTCGATAAGTTGTTCGCGGATTTGTTTCATAACCTCCTGCGAAACCATTATGCCATTAATACGAGAGCGTGAGCCGGATTCGGTGATTTCTCTTGAAATAACAAGCTCTTCGCCTATAATTTCAATCCCCTGTTCCTCAAAAAGCTCTTTTGAAAAATCTTTTTCTGTTTTGAGCACTAATTCAATGATTGCACGGATTTTGCCTGTTTTTATGACCTCTTTGCTTGCTCTTGCACCGAATGCGAGGTCAATAGCATTGATTATGATACTTTTTCCTGCGCCTGTTTCGCCTGTGATGACGTTAAAGCCTTTATCAAACGCAATTTCCAGCTCATCAATCAATATGAAATCTTTTATACAAAGCGTCTTAATCATACTAAGCGCGCGGCGCGACCCCCCATTGTAATTTTTCTCTCAAAACGCAGTAAAAGCCATTGTTTTCCCGCTTCAATACAACAAGTTTAGCAGTTTTTCTGCTTTTTTCAATAGTTACTGTCTGATTTTGGGCAATATCTATTGTGTTTTGCCCGTCAGCGGATAATTTCATCCCTGTGCAGCTTTCGCAGCTCGAAATTTCTATTTTTTCATTCGATGGAACAACAAGCGGGCGCGCTGTAAGCGTATGCGGACAAATCGGGACGATTACAATAGCTTCCATCCCCGGATAAATCACAGGGCCGCCCGCAGAAAGCGTGTATGCGGTTGAGCCTGTGGGAGTAGCTATGATTATTCCGTCCGCAAGGTAGTCGCATACTGGTTTTCCGTTAATTGAAAGATAAAGCCGCGAAGTTCTTGAGAAAGAATCGCCTTTTATCACAATATCGTTGAGCGCTGTGGCTTTTTCTCCAAATGCTTCCAGCATCATCCTTTTTTGCACTGTATATTCGCCGTTGATAAGCTTTTTTATTGCCGTTTCAATCTCATCCGGCTTTGCCTGCGCCAGAAAGCCCAAACGACCGAGATTTATCCCGAACACAGGAGTTTCGGGGTAAAGCCTTGCCGCTTTTAAGAGCGTACCGTCGCCGCCGACTGTTATTACAAAATCAGCGTCGATTTTCTTATCGGAGGGGATTACCGTAGAGCTCAAATTGTTTGAACAAAGCTCTTCTTGAATTAATTTTGCGGTGGTCAAGGATTCTCGCACATCTTCATTATAAATGATGGCGATTTTTTGGAAAGAAATCTTTTCATAAGGCATTTTTTCTGACGTATCCATATGAAAATTATACAATAAATTCTGTAATCCAGCCTATTTTTTACATTTTTCATATGCTGCATCCAGCGAGCCGCAGCAGGCTTTTTCATAAGCGTTGGCAATGCCTTCTGCTTCCATAAGTTCATAAGCATGGTCGCCAGCATTGATAGCGTGCATAGCGAGTTTCGGATTCTTCATAAAAACATCCATGTCGGCTTTGAAATTTACCGTAGAAGTTTTGCTGATTTGTGATTTTCCCGCAATAGCTTTGGGGTCATTATCGAGCGAGGTTTCTTTTTTCGGTGCAGCAGCCTTTTCTTCAATAGTTGGAGGAGTTTTTTCATCCCCTTTCTTGAAGTTCGGAGCATAGCCTTGCGACATTGCGCCGACATTTAAATTGTTGTTGAGTTCTGCCATTTATTTGCTCTCCATTATTATTTTAGTTGTTGTGCGGGCTTTTGGAGCCCCTCTCGTGTTTTCGGCTATTAATTTATTCTAATTAATTCCTGTTGCATGCTATAAAACACGAACTAAAAATTTTTTGCTAGTTAATTTAAAAAATAT
>OGOC01001616.1_pt1 | contig 17283 bp, 14 predicted proteins | sample 1552561 | NCBI WGS metagenome assembly OGOC01 (sample SAMEA2580148, study PRJEB22360) | human gut metagenome | biome: human gut; feature: human-associated habitat; material: faeces | place: Denmark | collected 2008/2010
TCCCACCGGTCATCAAACGCGAAATCCTCGCGGTGGGAATCGCTTCGCTATTCCCACCCTACTTGCTACTTGCTGCCAACTCTCCCATCGGAGAGGGAAAATATTTACTTTAACTGAAAAAAAATATATAATTCAATCAATTACGGAGTGAAATATGTTAGAGAAAAAAATTGCAAACCTTTTAAGAGCACGATTTCCTTATATTTATTTGACGACTTATGAGGAAGAACGCGCAACGTCAATGCTGCGCTCGATTGTGCAGAATGAAAAACTGGTGAAATTCCCACGGGAAATCTATATCTGGACGCAGACGAACGGGCTTATAAACGATGAAACCGAAAAACCCGTTGCAGGCACGGCAAATCCCTCAAAAGCGCTCGATTTTGTCCAAAAACACGACAAAGATTCGATTTTTATTTTTTATGACCTGCATATAAATTTCGGGCTGAAAAATCGCGCACCGGATTACGATTTGGTGCGAAAATTGCGTGATTTGGTGTCAGTTTTGAAGGTCAGCCCCGCAAGAAAGAACATTTTCTTTATTTCACCCGAGGCGGTCATCCCCGAAACGCTACAAAAAGAGATTACAATCTGCGATTTTCCGCTTCCGACGCTTGATGAGATAAAAAACAAACTCGACAGCATGCTTGCGCAAAATAAACGCGTAAAAACCGAAAATCTCACCCCCGAAGTGAAAGAAAAACTCTGCAAAGCCGCACTCGGGCTTACTTTGCAGGAAACCGAAAACGCTTTTGCACTCGCAATGGTCAATGACGGCAAAATCGATGCAAAAGACATAAATATAATTATGGACGAAAAAATGCAGGTCATAAAAAAGACCGGAATCCTAGAATTTGTCCGTTCAAACTTCAATATCAACGATATCGGCGGCCTGGACAACCTCAAAAGCTGGCTTTTAAAAAGAAACAACTCATGGTCAGAAAAAGCAAAAAAATACTCGCTTCCCGCGCCAAAAGGGGTGCTGATTACGGGCGTTCCGGGCTGCGGAAAGAGCCTTACGGCTAAAGCAATGAGCGCAATCTGGCAGCTGCCGCTTTTAAGGCTGGATTTGGGCAAAATCTTTTCCGGACTTGTCGGAAGCTCCGAAGAAAACATGCGCCGCGCAATCGCCACGGCAGAAGCGGTCGCGCCGTCGATTTTGTGGGTTGACGAGATTGAAAAAGGGCTCAGCGGGGTTAATTCCGGCAATGACAGCGGAGTTTCTTCGCGAATTTTCGGTCAATTCCTCACCTGGATGCAGGAAAAAGAAGCGCCGGTTTTTGTAATTGCCACGGCAAACAACATAAACAGCCTCCCACCGGAATTATTAAGAAAAGGGCGTTTTGACGAGATTTTCTTTGTCGATATTCCGACTTACAACGAGAGAATTGAGATTTTTAAGCTGCATTTGAACAAAAGGCTCAAAAACGAGGAAATTTCCGCCAAAATTACCGTGGATGACGCGCTTTTACAGAAGCTTGCGTCAATGACCGAGGGATTTATCGGCGCAGAGATTGAACAGGTCGTTATTTCCGCACTTTATGAAGCATTTTTTGAAAACAGGGCGCTGACATTCAAGGATTTGGAAAAAACAATAAAAAACACTGTTCCGCTTTCGACGACGCAAAAGGAACAAATCCTTGCGCTGCGCGCGTGGGCAAATGTTCGTGCGGTTGCGGCAACAAAAAAAGAAAATCTCACAAATTACAAAGAATCCGGAACAGGCGAATCAAAAGACGTCGCAAAAACCCGCGGTGGCAGGGCTCTGGATTTTTAAGAAAGGAAAAATATGTCTTGTACAATCGGATTGGTACCGTTTTTGCTTTTATATGGTGCAGCACAGGCTGCGATTACGCTTTCGTCCGCTGAAAGCTCGGAAGAAATGAAACGCAGGCTCAAAGAATCGCTCGAAACCAACCACGGCGAGATTTCGCAGGAGCAGATTGATTTAATCTGCCGCGAATACTCAACAGCGTTTATGGACAGGGATTTGCTCATAAAAACCATTGAGGAGCACGGATTTACGGATATTTCGGAAGAAAACGGCAAGATTTCGGCGGTTCTGGACAATGTGAATATTGAATTTTACAGAAACGAAAGTTCTCAGCCTTACACGATGAACATTTTATGCCCGAAATTGTGCGAAACCTCACAGCTTACGACGGACATCAACGACGAATACACGCTCAACGTTCAGGAAGAAACCTACATAAAAATCAAGGAACGCCTTGAGAAAAAGAGCCTCAAAATCGACGAGGAAGAGATTCTCGAGGACGATTCGATAATGATTACGGTAAATCTGGACTAGAAAGGAGCGATTTATGTCAAACAAGAAATTGAAAATAAAACTTCTGCCCACAGGCGAAATCGAAATGCACACAGAAGGGATAAAAGGCAAGAAATGTCTTGATTATATTGAACTTATGGAGGTTCTTGCCGACGCAAAGGTCGTCAGGCAGGAGTTTACGCAGGAATATTACGAAGAGGAAACAGAAACCATCCAAAACAGCGAGCAAAATTCTTTGTACAACAAATAGAAATTTAAAATGGCTAAATTTGTCACCCTGAACTTGAATTATAAAAGCCTCTGACAATTCAGAGGCTTTTGGTTTATGAATATCTATTTTTGTATGCATCCATAAGCGGTTTAAGCTTATTATACGTTTCCTTGTCCAAATTTAAACCCCAATGCTCAGGTGGAGCCTGATTTGTTGCTGTATCTTGAGAATTTTTAATAAATACACCCTCATCATCAAGAGGTTCATTGTTCGGCGCAGGGCTGCTTCCTTGAGTATTATTAGTTTCAACCCGTTGACAGCCTTTTCGCTGAAAAAAAGCTCCTATGCTATTAATTCTTAAATTCATACATACCACCTTTCTTTTAATAATGACTAAACAGCTGTTACAAAATACTTATCGGCACATCTTGAATAAACTTAAGATTTCACTATCTTGGCCACGCCATGCTATGCTATTAGGCATTATCATTTGATTTGAAGTGTTTGTAAATAATTATTAAGATAATTGTATTTACTTAACATTTTTTAACAATAATATCATTTTTGAGCTGTTTGATGTGAATTAGTATGTTCAAAATCGCAAGAACATTGCGACTTTGAAATAAATTTAGAGTGACACGACCTGTTTTTACAATACAAATCCGTTAAGAAGCGTTAAGGATTAGAAAAAATAAGGGATATGGGCTAAAATTATTATTGAATAATTATCGATAATATTATAAATGAATAAAATAATAAGCTTATTAAAAAATAACGACATGATAATGGCTGTCGGGCTGGTTATAATTATCGCCATGATGATTATCCCCCTGCCGCCTATGCTGCTTGATATTCTGCTTACTTTGAATATCTCGCTTTCTGTTATTATCCTGCTCGTTTGCCTTTTTATAAAAGAACCGCTTGAATACTCATCTTTTCCGATAATCCTCCTCATTGCAACGATTTTCAGACTCGGATTGAACGTAAGTTCAACCAGATTGATTCTTCTGGAAGGCGCAGCCGGTGAGGTTATCAACTCTTTCGGGCAATTTGTGGTCGGAGGCAACTACGTTGTCGGGTTCATTATATTCGTAATCCTCGTAATCATTAACTTTATGGTAATCACGGGCGGTGCAACTCGCGTCGCAGAAGTTTCCGCAAGATTTACACTGGACAGCATGCCCGGAAAACAGCTGAGCATCGACGCTGACCTGAATGCGGGGCTGATTAACGAAGAACAGGCAAAAGCCCGCCGCAGAAAGCTCGAAAGGGAAGCGGATTTTTACGGAACAATGGATGGTGCCTCAAAATTCGTAAAAGGCGATGCAACAGCGGGGATTATCATCACTGTTATCAACATTTTCGGCGGTTTTATCATCGGAATGTGGCAGCTGAAAATGGATTTGCTCACAGCGTTGAGCACATATACGATTTTGACGGTCGGCGACGGGCTTGTTTCACAGCTTCCGGCGCTTTTGATTTCGTTCTCGACCGGTTTGATTGTCAGCCGTGCGAGCGGACAGGACAATTCGCTCAGCGCCGATATTATCAACGAAATGTTCACAAATCCGATGGTTCTCGGGATAGTTTCGGGTCTTTTGCTTGTTCTGGGGCTCGTTCCGGGAATGCCAACAATTCCTTTTACGATTGTTGCAATGACTATAGGCTGGCTTGCCTACAACAAGAAAAAAGAGGCAGATAAAAAGGCTGAAATTGCCCAAAAAGCAGAGGCAGAAAGCAAAAACCTCGAAAACCGCGTCGGAAAAAAGAAGAAAAAGGCATCACGCGAAAGCGTTATGGAACTTTTGAACGTAGAAACCATAGAAATGGAAATCGGATACAGGCTCGTGCCTTTGCTCGATGCGGAACAGGGCGGGGATTTGCTTGAGCGTATTGCTCAGATTCGACGCCAGACAGCGCTGGATTTGGGGATAGTTTTGCCCTCAATAAGGGTCAGAGACAATTTACAACTCCCGCCAAACACATATCAGATTAAATTAAAGGGTGTTCCTATTGAAAACGGCGAAGTTTATCCGGAAAGAAGCCTTGCAATGAACGCTGCAGGCACGGATAATGACCTAGGAATCAACGGAATCAGCGCGATTGAGCCGGCTTTCGGGCTTCCTGCGCTGTGGATTGAAGAAAAGGACAAAGAAATCGCCGAAACCTACGGATATACTGTTGTCAGCCCATCAGCCGTGATTTCAACCCATCTGACCGAAGTTATAAAGAAAAATGCCTCGGAAATCCTTACGCGTTCGGATGTTCAGCAGCTTCTTGAAAACTTAAAAAAAGAGGTTTCAGAGGATTATGTAAACGATTTGCTCAAAGATACCTCTGTAGGCGAGATTCAGCAGGTTATGCAGAACCTTTTAAAAGAAAGAGTTTCTGTTCGCGACCTGAAAACGATATTAGAAGTAACAAGTGTGCAATCAAAAGTCAGCAGAAATACCGACTATCTTACGGAGCAGGTTCGCTCGGCGCTTGCGAGAGGGATTTGCAAGCAAAATCTCTCAGATACCGGCGAACTCCTTGCCGTTACGCTTTCTCCTGACGCCGAAAACGTTATTGCGCAGGGTTTAAGCCCCGATGGGAACAGCCTGACGCTTGATCCTGACTTTACAAGGCGGCTTTTGGACAGTTTAAATTACGAGCTTGAAAAAGCAATCACCTCAACAGGTGCACAGCCGGTAATCCTTTGTTCTTCACCCATAAGATTGCCGTTCAGGCGCCTCATAGAAAGAACTTATCCGCAGATTGCCGTAATGTCGTATAATGAAATCAGCAACAATGTTAAGGCAAAATCGGTAGGTGTCGTAAAAGCGGCTCCCGCAAAGGTTTAATGTTACTAAATTAAGAATAATCGAAAGGCTAATATGAAAACGCTGTTGAAAAAGAACAAAAAAGTAAGCATTCTCCCCCAAGACGTGAAAGGCGCGGCAGAAGGAACAATTACAAAGGCGCTCAAAGATTTTTTTGAGGTCGAAATTCCGTCAGCCGACTTAAAATATTACAAAACAGGAGAAAGCGTCGAGCTTTTTGCGGCTGTTGACGCGGGGATGCTTTATTTTTCATCGGAGCTTGAAGAAATCAATGAAAACACTTTAAAAATCAAGTCAACAAAAGACTACGAGCTTCTTCAAAGGCGCGAATACACAAGAATTCCGCTGGATAAAGAAATAAAAATAAAAGACAATAACACAATCTGCCACTGCATTGACATCAGCGCCGGCGGAATGAAGCTCGAGATGGAAAAACAGCCAGATATGGAAAAAGATTACACGATTTCGTTCAGTCTTGACGGAAGAACGGAAATCAGCTGTTATTTGCGCCCGATAAGGATTTCAAAGGACGACAAAAAGAAAAACGGCAAATATATAGTATCCGGACGATTTGTTTTATTAAAAAATATTGATAAAATAGCAATAGTTCAGTACTGCTTTAAGAAAAACATAGAAAATACGAACAAATAACCACCATGTCAGGAAAACTAACTTACAAGCACAAAATCAGCGGAATATTAGGTTCTTTCACGGCATTGCTGTGCGGAGCGCTCATATTTTGCAAAGGAATGCCCGATATCCACGGACTAATCAGCGGATTTGCAATAATTGCACCGGCGGCGTTGAGTGCAGGCGCATGCGGTTATTTTATCGGCAAAATTTTTGACAAAGGCAACGAAAGCACAGGCGGTTCCGGTCAAATTTTCAAATAGGGTCACAAAATGCTAAAAAACGTTAGAAATTTTAAAACTAAATTGAGCACCCAATTCGGGCTTTTAACCAGTCTTTTGATTGCGATTATGGTTTTGTGTATTGCCGGATATTCGATTCTTTTTGTGGATAATCTTACAAAACAGGTTACAAAACAGACAAAAAGCCTTAATGATTCGATTTACACAACGGTTTTGCAGGTTGTGAGCGATTATATTGACAAAGATAATTACACAATGCTCGATAAATCAGCGAGAAATATGATTTATAACAAACTGATTGCGAATTTGACGGTTAAAGAAACAAAATCAGGCAAAATCCTGTACAAATCACCAAAAATTAAACTTCCTGACCAGTTCGGCGAAAAACCGCGCCAGTCGAGGTTCGGAGCAAAGCAGGAAATCAAAAATAACGACTCAAATATCTATTATCTCATGGGTCAGCGCGGCGCAAAGACAATCACCATCGGATTTTACTCCGAGCCGATTGTAAAACAGGGGTTGGATATTCTTATTGAAAACATGACCGCAATGGTTATTATATTTATATTTTTGGGCTTTTTCCTCTCGAACCTTGTGGCGAAAATTCTCATAAAACCCATAAATATGCTCGTAAAGAGCCTTGTTGAGTCAAAAGGGAACTTTTCTCACCGTCTTGAGCCAACAAATTACCTCGAAATAAACAGGCTCATCATTTCATACAACAACATGGCGGCTTCTCTGGAAGAACTATACCAGTCAATGGAACAACAGGTTAAAGACCGAACAAAAGAGCTGGAAAGTGCTTATACAGAGCTGAAAAGCACGCAGGCAATGATGGTTCACAGCGAAAAAATGCGCTCACTTGGCGAGCTTGTTGCCGGAATTACCCATGAAATCAACAATCCCGTCAATTTTATCTACGGAAATCTGATTCATTTGAAAAATTACACAAAAGATTTGATGGATGTTATTGAAAAATACTCGGAATTCAACGATGACCTGACTGACGAGCACAAAGCAGCCATAAAACAGCTTAAAGAAGATATTGATCTTGATTTTCTTGCAACAGATTTGCCCGATTTAATCAGAAGCTGTCAGGAAGGCACCGAACGCACAAAAAACATCATTCTCGACCTGAAAAACTTTTCCAGACTGGAAGAAGCGGTGGTTAACAGCATTGATTTACCCAGAGAAATCGACACAACGCTCAACATCCTGCACAACAAAATTAAAAACAAAATTACGGTTCACAAAGAATATGACGAAAACATTCCGAATATCGAGGGTTACGGCGGGCAGCTGAATCAGGTTTTTATGAATATTCTGGACAATGCTGCTTATGCAATCAAGGAAAAAGGCGATATTTGGATAAGGCTGCATAAAAAAGAGGACAAAATCGTCCTTGAATTTGAAGATAACGGCTGTGGAATGGACAAAGAAACAGCAGCAAAGGTTTTTGACCCGTTTTACACGACAAAACCGGTCGGACAGGGCACCGGCCTAGGGATGGCAATCAGCTACAAGGTCATAAAAAACCACCACGGAGACATTTCAATCGAATCAGAAACAGGAAAAGGCACAAAATTCACGCTAACCCTGCCTTTGACAATGGGAACATAATTAGATGGATGAAAAATACAACATATTACTCGTAGATGACGAAGAAGACAACCTTTCGCTTTTATACAGAACGCTGAGGGGTTCATATAACCTTGATCGTTCAACTTCGCCCTTAAAAGCTCTCGAAATGATGGACGAAAAGGATTATCAGCTTGTAATTTCCGACCACAAGATGCCTGAGATGGACGGCGTTGAATTTTTGAAAAGAGCGAGCGAAAAACACCCCGATATGATGAGAATTCTCCTCACGGCGTATTCTGATGCGAATATTCTCATTGATGCGATTAATTATGCAAAAATTTACAGATATGTTAAAAAACCGTACAATCCCGAGGAGTTGCAGCTCATAGTTTCAGCAGCACTGGAATTTTTCCAGCTAAAACATGACAACGACAAGCTTATTATTGACCTGAAAGAGCTTTTTTCCGGCACAATCAAGGCAATAATGGGTGCGCTAGACGCAAAAGACTCTTACACATCAGGACGCAGCAAGCGTATAACGTTCTATTCCACAGAAATTGCCAAAAAGCTCGGACTTTCATCGATTGATGTGGGAAAAGTTGAACTTGCGGGAATGCTCCATGATATCGGAATGATTGGGGTTTCGGACGATGTGCTTTATAAAGTTGACGAGCTCACTCAGGAAGAATACGACGAAATCAAAGAGCATATAAATTACAGCGTAAAAATTCTCGAAGATATAAAGCAGCTCAAAGATGTTGTCGAAATAATCAGGTGCCATCACGAAAACTACGACGGAAGCGGTTACCCTGCGGGATTGCGCGGTGAAGAAATCCCCGTAGGCGCCCGAATTATCGCTGTGGGCGATGCTTTTGACAGCATAATTTCCGACCGCGTTTACAGGCAAAAAAATAACTACGAAGAGGCACTTGAGGAGATAAAAAAAGGCTCCGGAAACCATTTTGACCCCGTTGTTGTTCGCGCATTTTGCGAATGTTTTGACAATATTGTAAAAACAATCAGCGAATAAGCACCGTTTTTTAGTTTTTTAATTAACTCCCAAAAGTTGACCGTCAAGGCTCATGGGAATCTGGTATAATGCATTCATCAGGTGAAATTTTTGATGTCTTTTTCTCCTGAAACCACTGGTACAACTTCATTATGCGGATAAAAACAAAAAGAATAAGAAGGGGAATGAGATTTTTTATGGCAATAACACAATCAGAGCCAAACCAGAAAAAAGGTACGAGCATTAATACAATACCAATATCAAAAAATACATCGTAAAAAATATTACGTAAAAAAAATGGCTTTGATACACGATTTTTGGTGTATTTATCGAAAGTAAAAAAAATCGTAATTACCATAAGAAACCAAATATAAAATATTGGCAAAATAATACTTTCTATGCCGCAGCCATAGTTGGTTTCCTTGATTGGAGCATTATAATTATAGATCAATGCAACAAGCCAGCCTGAAAAAGCAGAAGCATGACCACCAAAAAGTTTTTTAGGAGCATAAAAATCTATTTTCATAAATATATAGTACAAAAATTAGAAGGAGTTTACAAGATGACTAATACAAAATTAAATGAAGAATTAAAAGAAATGTCAGTTTATGTTTATCAGGATGGCAAAGGGAGTATTCCTGCCGGTTGGAAACTTATCAGAAAAGATGAAAATAAACAAAACGGCTATTATTCAGAAACATATAAAAAAGCAAGCCAAATTGCGGTAATCTATAGAGGCACAGATATGGAAAAGGGGTTTAATGAAAAAAGAAAAGATGTTATATCCAGCGACTTGAAAATGTTAAGGGTGATTGAACCCGAACAATTAGCCGATGCAAAAAATACTTACAATGAAGTAAAAAAAACTTATCCAAATTCAAAAATTGTCCTCACCGGACATTCTCTGGGCGGAAGCTTGAGCCAGATGGTTTCAGCAGAAACAGGCGCAAAAGCAGTTACGTTCAACGCATTCGGAACAGGAAAAATTCTCTCACAAAACGGTTTTTCAAAGGCTGAACAACGGTTATTGAATATCACAAACTATGGAAACCCAAAAGACATTATTTTCATGACCAACAAAGAGCACCAACCCGGAACAAATTATATAACCAATACTAATTTAAACCCGGATAACACATATACATACAAACAAGAAAAACCCGATTGGGAGAACTGGAAAGAAAAAATGCCGGGAATTAAAGAACATAAACTCCAAAACATGGAAAGCCTCGACAAAGCAATAAAAGTTGCAAATCCCGACACAAATGAAAAACCGGCGCTGCTTCATGGCGGAATTTCTTACACAGAAGACAACACACTGGCACAAAACCGCAATTTCTCTGACGTAATCCGTGAAAAATGGAGAAAAATGCAACAAAGCAGAAATTCCCGTATCCAAAACCACTCATCAAAAAGCAAAAAAACAAGCGCATCCGGCACAACCAACGGAAAGTGGATTACTATCAATGGAAATCACATTTTTATTGACAAATAAACCGCCCGACAAGCCTATCTCAGCCGCAGGCCCGTTTCTTTATCAAAAAACAAAAAATCGTTGGTGTTAAAATGCAAATCAACAGTTGTTCCGAATTTCTTCTGCGCGTCAAGCTTTGCGGAACATTTTGCACCATTAATTGAAAAATAAACGATTTTTTCGCTCCCCAGCATCTCAGAAATCTCCACATCCGCGCAAAATTCACAGTTGAAATCCAAAACATCCGTCTTTTCAGGCCGGATACCGATAATAAAATCGCGTTTTCCGCCCGGTGAAGCTATTTGCGCCTCATCCAGCGCAATTTCTGTTTCATTAAACCTTATTTTTCCGTTCTCAAGCGTTACAGGGATGAAATTCATCGGAGGCGAGCCCAGAAAACCACCAACAAAGGTATTATCAGGGTTGTAATAGATATTTTCAGGGTTGTCGACCTGCTGAATCACGCCTTTATCCAGCACAACAATCCTGTCCCCCATCGTCAGCGCCTCGGTCTGGTCATGGGTAACGTAAATGAATGTTGTTTGCAGTTTTTCGTGAAGTTTTTTGATTTCCGAGCGCATTTGCACCCTTAATTTCGCATCAAGGTTCGACAAAGGCTCGTCCATCAGAAAAACTTTAGGATTTCTGACAATTGCACGCCCGAGCGCAACACGCTGACGCTGCCCGCCTGAAAGCTGTTTGGGTTTTCGCTGCAAATATTCGGTTAAATCAAGGATTTGCGCAGCCTCTTTAACTTTTTTATCAATTTCATCCTTTGAAAAATTCCTCATTTTCAGCGGAAATGCGATATTTTCATAAACAGTCATGTGCGGATAAAGCGCATAACTTTGAAAAACAAACGCAATATCACGGTCTTTGGGGTGGACGTTGTTCACGCATTTGTCGCCTATGTAGATTTCGCCGGAAGTAATATCCTCCAGCCCCGCAATCATCCTCAAAATCGTTGATTTTCCGCATCCGGACGAGCCGACAAGCACGAGAAACTCTTTATCCTTTATTTCCAGCGAAACATCGTTGATTATGGTTTTTGTGTCATATTTTTTTACGACATTTTTTAGCGTAACCTGTGCCATTAAACTTCCAGCCTCTCTGACGGAACAACAAATGTGTAAGAAGTTCCCTTTAATGATTCGGTTTCGACCCAGATTTTGCCCTTTGCAAGGCGGATGAGGTTGTAAACCAGCCCCATTGCGACATTTCTAGCCAGCGATTTGCGCGCAATCGCCTTTTCTACGTCAATATACGGGTTGAAAATCGTATCTTTTTCGTTATCGACAAGCCCTGTGCCGGAATCCGTAATTTTTATCATCAAATACGACTTATCATTTGCACTTTCGGCGATTGGAAAGCCAGCAATCTCCAGAAACTCCAAATCAGGCGATGAAGCCTCAATTTTCACCCCGCCGTTTTGAGTGGAAGCGATTGCATTGTCCAGAAGCAGCGTAATTGCAGTTTTTACAAGGTTTTCATCGTTAAAACAGTTGCGTTTTAGCAGATTGTTCAAATCCACCGTCAAAACAAGCCCCTTTTCCTCTGCTTTTGTGCGGTAATCATTGAAAATCTTCGAAATCAAGTCAACAAAATCAAAATTCTTGAATTCATAATCAAAAATTCCCGACTCAACCTTTGAATAATCAATGATTTTCGATATCAGGTCAAGAAGCTGTGCGGAATTTTTATTAATAATTTTTAAATATTTCTCCTGTTTTTCGGAAATCTCACCGCCGAGCCCCTCGAGCAGCGCCTGTGAAAATCCGTTTATTGAATGCAGCGGCGAGGTCAATTCGCCGGCTATTTTCGACAAAAACGAGTTTTTTTCTTTTGTAACTTTGTTAACATATTCATGCTCAAAAATAAGCTTGTTTAACATTTTCTGGCTGCCCGAAACATCACGAACCCCGACGATAATATCGCCTTTTTCACCAAAACGGGCCGCACTGATTTCAAAAAACTGCTCGTCTTCATTCATTCTGGAGCGGACAACAGCGCTTGCACCTGTTTTCACAAGGTCGCAGACCATATTGTAACCGCCGTCGAACAAATCCAACAGTTCCGAGTTCACGATTGTTTCGGAGGTGAAAATTTTGGACGCTTTTTCGTTATAATCCGTAATTTCCCCGTTCGGTGCAACCACCAGAACCGCGTCCGGAAGCATGTCCAAATCAGGTTTTGGTTTTTTATTATTATTAAACAAGAATGATAACAGACCCATTTTAACTCTCTTTTAAACGCTAAATTATAACCAATTTTAGCATATTATAGGGAGGTTAAGCAATGACATCTTTTCTGACAAGCACACTGCCCAAATCCGCAGCGGAGAGTTCCTTTTCATCTTTATCTTCGGGGGAATTCCGGACAATTTTATTCAACCGGTCTATTTCATTAACTATTTTGCTGTAATCTTCAACAGCGGAGGATTTTTTCTTATTGGTTTTTTCAACATAAATCTCGCCGACCTTGTATCCGACGCCGGAACCGGCAATCGAGCCCGCAACAAAGCCCAGTCCCTCAATTACGGCCAGAGCAGCCTTTGCATATTTATTTTTCATGCCGGAGTGGACTTCTTTCAAATATTTTGAGTTCAAAAACTCCTTCATAAGCGCTTCTGTGCCGAACATTGCGCTCATTCCGCAAACTTCTTTTTTCAAAGCCTCATCTTTTTTATCAGCAGTCAAAACCCTGTATCCGGCAGCGCCTACGAGCAGCGGATTTACGTGTTTGCTTGCCCAGTTTGCACCTTTTACCGCATAATCAAGAACTTTGTTGTGTTCCGAGGTTTTGCACATAATATCGATTGCCGCCTGAGCGCTTTTTCCCAGAACATTGTCGAGTTTTGCCGCAGCTTTGCCTGCTGCGGTCAATTGACCGGTTGTTGCGAACACACGACCCTCATCGTGGTGTCCGTTTGAGCCGTTGACCACTTTGTCGGCATTTCTGCCCCCGAATGTAGCTGCTTTTAAGAATACGGCAAGATCGAGCATGCGTTAAACCTTCACTATAACACTTCCATTTATATAAACGTATTTTTCGGGGAAAAATTGCGCAATTTTTAAATTTGTTTACAATTTTTACAAATCTCCGCAAATACGACCCCGCTCCAAATGGAGAGGTCTGGAGTGAGGGGGGCGGGTGTGGAGATTTTATATATTTTTTCGTCCGATTGCCCATCTTAGCCCGAATGTCAGGGAAATTCCATTTCGACCGCCGTTGTGAATCATAGCCTGCAAATAGGCAGTATATGAATCTTTCCATCGTTTTTGCACTCCGATTCCGTATTGGATGTAAGGATCTATGGACATTGAGGGCAGGCGGGTTTCATTGGCAGTTACTCTTGTTTTGTCGAGTATATTCCATACCATTGTTACGCCCAGATAGGGCTGCCAGCCGGATTTTGTATTCATAATGAATTTTATGCCCGGTGCAAGCTGGATAGCGTTGAGAGGGTCGGATTTTATCTTCACACCGGCGCCGTTGTTGTAATCATTAGTGTTCACAAATGTATAGGAAATAAGCATTGAGGGTTGAATTATATATTTTCCCTCTTTGAATTCTATATTATATCCGGTTTTGTTTGCGATGCCTGCTGTGAGCATTGTATAGTTTTCGGAGCCATACATAGTTCTTGCGTCGCCGGAAGTGGCGCCTGCGTTTATAGTTGTAGCGTTGAAGAAGTTATTTTTATAAAGTGTAATGGTTTGCCCGATTATTCCGCCATTCTGGAACGCATCAACCCCCTGATATCGTTGAGAAGCGCCATTATAGCCGATATAAGAGGTAATAACGCGTTCAAAACCGAATTTTACGGGCGTTAACGCGCCATCATGCCCGATTAGAGTTCCGTAGTTGATATTGCTGACTTTAGGGCCGTTCGAGAGGGGAACATTTTCAAAGCTGGCATAAGGTTTCACCCAGAATCCTTCATTTTCTTCCCTTGTGTACAAAGGTGAGAAGTTTCCGGTATCAGCGGGGTCGGAGGTGGGTGAAAGCGCATATTTATTGCGATTTTTGACAGCCATTCTTTCCCTGGACGGCAAATTCATGAACCTGTCAGAGTGTTGAAAAGCGTAATTATAAATTTGGAGCTGCGTAATGTAAGCTCCCGTAAGCTGAACAACCGGTGATACGAGAGCAGCAGGATTAAACGCCTCCAGCCCCTCCTGACGTGCAAAAGTAAAATATCCCATGCTATCATGCGGGTCAGTGCCGTATGAAACGTTGTATTTGTAAATGGGAGAATAAACCGTGGATGTTCCTGCGGTTGAAAGATTAGTTTCGCCGCTATATTTAACAATATTTGCAATAATTGAGTCAGCAAAAAGGATTTTGACAGAGGTTTTATCTGTTGCTGATAACAGATTGAGTTTTGTTATATCTATAATGGCATTTGGTGCGATTGCATAGGAATCCGCACAAATTCTGTCCATTGTGCCGTTTTCAAGGTCAACGTCAAGGGTAAGTTTGGTTGTTCCGTTGATTGCGAGAGATGGAGCATGCATTGTGCCTGCCGAATTGTTGAGCATGTTTATACTTGAATCATTAAGTGTTACGGATAGAGCGTTGTTTAAGGCTGATTCGTTTGTTAAAGAAACATTTGCGTTGTTAAAAGTAATTTGTGCGTTATTTATGTTGTTGTTTATTGTTATTTGTGAGCTCTGATCGGTGGTGGCGAGGATTTTATAGCCGTTTGCACCATCGATTTTGTCATTGAGGATAATTTCGCCGTTGTTTATTGCGCTAAGCGAGATAGTTTTTGAAGAATCGTTCATCTGTATAGCGGAAGTATTGTTTGAGAATTCCGATTTGCCGTTATTTGCGGTGATTTGCAGGTCAACATTTGAAATAATTGCAGTTCCTGCGGTATTCTGGAAGCTTGTATTAGTCAAATTCACTATTGAATTTGCATTTTCGGCTTTTATTGCGTAATCTTTTGCATTTGTGATTATTGTATTAGCAATGCTAAGCGCTGTTTCATTTTCCAGAGCAAACATTGAAAGTCCGTTTGCATTTATGGTTGACGGAAGTTCCGAAGAAAGTCCGGCAATATTAAATTCGCCGGCAGCAACCCCCGATGGGGATTCTGTTACTTTGTATTCATCTGTGGTTCTAAAAATGAAGTTTCTGGGGTCGTTGGATTCTTTGCGGGCAAGGAGGGCCAGTCCGTCGTAGATTTGTCCGTTAATTTTTATGCTGTCGTTCGTGGTATTCGTTGTTGCAAGTTCGATAGCACCCAAATCTTCGACTATGTTGTCGTTATAGAGGGTATTTATGTCCAAATTGAGGTCATAAATTGAAATCAGATTATCTGAAAGGGCGAGCTGCAGTGCATCTGTCGGGGTTTCGAGGATTTGGATGATTGCAGGAGTTCCTGAATATTTGCCTATGAAATTCATTAGATTTAAGGTTATTATTCCGCCGGAAGTGTTAGTTGTTGTGATTTTGTCAGCGGTATTGTTGACAAGATTGATGTCGATGTTCAATTTTGTATTTTCACCGGCATTCATCGAAACAAACTTGTAGTTTTTAACATCATTGTTAACAAAATTGATAGTTGTGTTTTCAGACGTTACATTTGCGTTGATTACGTCATTAAAAAGGCTTATTGTGCCGGTTTTATCGCCGGTGAGGGCGAGAGTGTATTGTTTTGTGCGTTCGATTATTGAGTTTTTTATTACACCGCCATCGATTTGGTCGTTGAAAGTTATCGAGCCGTTGTTGGTGGCATTGAGGGTTATGACAGGCTGGTTGTTTGTCGTATCAACAAATATAGCATTCGGGGTTCTGCCGCGAGAATCTTCCGTATAATTTCCGGTAAATTCGATTGCTCTGCCCGAAGCGGCTATAGTAATATTGTTAGCTGCGTAAATAGCTCCGCCTACGGCTAAATAGTCAGCAGATTCGGTTTTTGCATAATTGTTAATAAAAGAACCTGTTATTGAGCCTGTTTCTGAAAGATGACCTGCGTAGATTGCCCCGCCATGAGCCAGATTTTCTTCGGAAACAGCTGAATTTCCAATAAAATCACCCACAAGATCATTAATTCCAGCATTATTATAAATTGCCCCGCCACGTGAAGGGCCTGAGGAAGCAAAAGCTGAATTCCCTATAAAATCGGCTATAATTAAATCAATTTGAGAAAAATAACTGCCACCGCCGAGTCCATTATTATAAATAGCACCGCCCCATGAACCATATTCTAATATACTCACACAGCGAGTTGAATTACCAATAAATTTCCCGGATATTGTATTTATTCGACCGTCATAACTATTTAAAATAGCTCCACCGGCAATACCAGTTCCAGTGTTTGTTAAAGAATTATTAATAAAATTACCGTTAATTGATGTTATACTCCCCGCATTAAATATCGGAGAGATGTTTAACCACGCTGTTCCATGCGCTAAATAGCTACTATTTATAAAATCTCCATTGATATGACCGATATTTTTGTCGACATTATTTATATTTGCATATTTCCTCACACCTGCATCTATATCCACGCGTGCATCTACAATATCCTTATCAAAATCCAGCCCGTCAACATCAGGTCTCCACGTTGTTGTTTGCAAACGGCTATTATCAACATAATAATTGATTTCATAATGAAAATACGGGTTAGCAGCGTCGGAGGGATTCGCAACATTTATGGTAAAGTTTTTTATTTCATCTGCTACGTCAAGATGACCGTAGTCTTGAGTTTTGAGGTCAACGCGATAATTCACACGGGAAAACTCAGCCTCTGATTCATTCCACACGTAGCTTGAAACAATATTTGTACCTGAATTTTCAACTTCAGTTAACGTATAGGCTGAATCTTCGCCAAGTACAGGAGTAAAGCTATACGCAGGAGATGACAGGGGCAAAATGGTTGAGGCAATAAGGATAAAACTGATTTTTATAGTGTTTTTTAGGAGGTTCGGGCAGATAAATCTGCTGAAAAATGGTGGTACGTAATGTTTTTTAGAGTTCGACAGGGCGAAAACCCTTATTCTAACAGCCCCCCCCCCCC
>OGOC01001628.1_pt1 | contig 17212 bp, 14 predicted proteins | sample 1552561 | NCBI WGS metagenome assembly OGOC01 (sample SAMEA2580148, study PRJEB22360) | human gut metagenome | biome: human gut; feature: human-associated habitat; material: faeces | place: Denmark | collected 2008/2010
GGGCTGCGCCGAGGGCCATGAATTCGATACCGCAACAGCTGGTTGCAAACGTAAGCGGCCACAGCGAATTGCTGCGTCCCCAATCGATGAAATCGTCCAGAACGCCGATAGCCACATTAGCGCCGCCGGCATTAAGTTCCCGAACCAATTTCTCCAACGTTTCGTTGTCTGTAAACTCCTCATAAGGGATGGATTTTATTTTGGGTTTCTTCGTTACTTCCATTCCAACGCTCCTTTCCTCCAGGCATATGCAAGGCCCAGAACCAATATAATAAGGAAAAATAAAATACTGAAAAGTCCGGCAGCTCCCAGTTCGCGTGCTATGACTGCCCACGGAAACAGGAACACCGTCTCCACTTCAAACATCAGAAACAGGATGGCAAACAAGTAGTAACCTACCCGAAACTGCATCCATGATTTACCGCGGGTGGGAATACCACATTCGTACGGCTCCATTTTCTGCACATTGTACGAACGGGGGGCTATCGCATTGGACAATGCGATGACGATACCCACGAAAGCAATTGCCGTCAGCAAGACGGCTACCAACAAAGTAAAGTTCATAAATCCGATAAGATTTTAGATATATAAAATATAGATATACAGCACTAAAACAGCGATAAAGCGATAAGGTGACAAGGTGATAATGCTTTGCCCTTTCCTTAAATGATAATCTTCCTTAACCCGATTATGTAATAATGCGGACCGGGCACGGTAAGACAGTGTACATTCGGCATACGGTCATAGCTTTGCGCACGCAGCAGTTGCTGCATACGGATAATATCAGTGCGCAACAGGGAACTTTTGTTGTTTGGAACCTGCTGGCTTTCCACATGTTCCAGGCAAGAAGCGGCGGATGATGTATGTCTGTAATAATTATGAATGACCTGTTGGGCGGTAGGCGCCTGCGTCAAAATGCAACTCTCTGCTTTGCAACCGGCCGGAGCGCACAAAAAATCCGCAGCCTCTATTGCACCGTTGTGTAATAAAACCGCGAGTATGGCTATCATACAATATTTTATGCACTGTTTCATACCTCCCTATCTCTTTTCAGGGCGCAAAGATATAACAAGTATCTCTCATTTTGCTATCTCCGCATAACAAAATAAGGCTATTTTTACACTTTTTATCCTAAATCAATTCCGTTTCCAGAATTCCGGGGTGAACAAAAGTAAGACGGTGAACAATTCCAGACGCCCCAATAACATGAGGAATGACAGTAACCATTTGGCCGCATCGGGCAGGGCATTCCATGAATATGCCGGACCGGTGTCACCCAATCCGGGACCCATATTACCGATGCTGGATACAACGCAACCGATGGACTCTTCGGCACCTATGCCCATCCCCATCATTATTAATATGCTGACAATGATGATGATGATGTATAAAAAGAAGAATGCCAGTACTGTAGAGACGATGGAAGGCGATATCACCTGTTTGTTTACACGAACCGGCAGTACGGCATTAGGGTGAAGGATATGCTTGAATTCATTGCGCGATACTTTGGCAAGGATTACCATCCGGATACATTTCAGTCCGCCGGTTGTACTGCCTGCGCAAGCTCCTATTACCATGACAATGGTTAGCAATCCCCAAAGCACGGGTGTCCACAGCATGTAGTCGTCTGTGGCAAAGCCGGTAGAGGTATGCAACGATATGACCTGGAACAGTGATTTGCGGAAGGCCTCTTCCGCTCCCATCGGACTGGTATAGTAGAGCACAACGGCAATGATGGCGGTAAAGCCCGCTACCGACCAGAAGTACCATTTTAATTCGGCATTGTCAATGACTTTTTTGAACTTCCGGTTGACGAAGAGTAGCAGCAATGTAAAATTGATACCAGAAATGAACATGAAGACAGAGATGACATATTCTATATAGGGAGAGTTGTAATAGGCTACGCTTGCCTGCTTGGTGGAGAAACCACCCGTTCCTGTGGTGGCGAAGGCGTGGCACACACTGTCGAACCAGTTCATGCCTCCCAGCATTAACAGGACTACGAGAATCAGAGTAAGGCTGGTATAGATGCTCCATATCCATTTGGCTGTGATGCCGATGCGCGGATGCACCTTGTCGTGCGTGGGGCCGCTGGCTTCGGCGGCAAACACCTGCAGGCCGCTGACCCCGAAGATGGGTAATACGGCAATCGTAAACATGATAATTCCCAAACCGCCTATCCATTGTGTCATACCGCGCCAGAACAGCAATCCGTGAGGAAGCGATTCTATATTATCCAGCACGGTGGCTCCCGTACTTGTAAAACCGGACATGGTTTCAAAGAAAGCATTCGTGATGTCAGGGACATATCCGCTGATGTAGAAAGGCAACATACCGAAAAGAGAAAAAGCCACCCAGGCAAAGCTGACCAGGACGTAACCGTCGCGGCGGGTAAGTTGTTTCTCACCACCTTTTCCGGCGATAGCCATGAGCAGACCCACTCCTGCTGTGATACCTGCCGATTTCCAGAAATCGAGGAGGGCTTCGTCATTATAGTAGTACGATATTGCCGAACATGCCAGCAACATGACTGTCTCCAGCAGTAGCAGAATACCGATAATCCGTATAATTGTCTTAAAGTTAATCACGCTTGTTTGGATTTTAAGTCGTTAATTTTGAATTATGGGACGGGGCGCAGGTGCAGCCAATTCATAATTCAGAATTTATAACTCCCGATTAATTAAAGTATTTTTCGATTTTCTTAATCATCATGTTCAGGCAGAATACCACCACATGGTCGCCGGGCTGTATTTGCGTGTTACCCATAACTACCACACCCTCGCCGTTGCGTATCAGTCCGCCGATGGTTGTCCCTTTGGGCAGGCCGAGGTCTTTCACCGGATGTTTGGTTATCTTTGAACCTGCCTTGACGGTAAATTCCGCTACATCGGCATTGGCAAAGGTGAGGCATTTTACGTTGCTCACATCGGCATCCAGCATCATCTGGTAGATATGGCTGGCGGCAATCATCTTCTTGTTGATAACCGTGCCGATGTCGAGGCTTTCAGCCATGCCTATATAGTCGATATTTTCTACTTCGGCTACGGTTTTTCTTACGCCCATGCGTTTTGCCGCCAGACAGGCAAGAATGTTTGTTTCCGAGTTTCCGGTCAGTGCCACAAAGGCTTCGGTATTCTTCAATCCTTCTTCTATGAGCAGGTCCATATCCCGTCCGTCGCCGTTGATAATCATTGTCTTGTCATCCAGCAGTTCGGTCAGACGGTTACAGCGGTTCAGGTCATTGTCCACGATTTTCACCTGCATATAGTCGGGGACATATTGTGCGGTACGTACGGCGATGCGGCTTCCACCCATAATCATGACATTGCGTACGTCGGCATAATCTTCTTTGCCTGCTATCTTGCGGATATATGGTACGAATTTGCGGGTAGTCGTGAAATAAACAATATCATGCAGTTTCACAACATCATCGCCGCGGGGAATCAGTGTTTCGTTACCGCGCTTGATGGCCACCACATGATAAGGCAATTCCGGTCCGCCCAACTGATGCAGGGGGATGTTCAGGATTTCTGCTTTTTCGCGCATCTTGGCTCCTATCAGAATCAATGCTCCTCCGCAAAATTCCCACCATTGGCGTACCCAGCTCATACGGATAGAAGATACAATCTCTTTTGCCGCAAGCATTTCCGGGTATATAAGCGAATCTACTCCTAACTTCTGGAAAAATTCCTTGTTTTTGGGCAGCAGATATTCGTAATTGTCAATGCGCCCTACGGTTTTTACCGCACCCAGGTTGGTTGCAAGCATACAGGCGGTAATGTTACGGCTTTCGTCGGGAGTAACGGCAATGAACAGGTCGGCCTCTCCCGCTCCCACTTCTTTCAATCCTTTTATGGAAGTGGGGGAGGCGTTAACGGTCATCAGGTCGAAGTTGGAACTGAGCGTGCTCATCCTTTCTTCGTTGTCGTCTATTAATATGATGTCTTGCTTCTCGCGCGACAATAGTTTGGCCAAATGTGTGCCTACTGCACCGGCACCTGCAATGATTATCTTCACAATGCTTTAAGAAATGAAGAATAAAGAATCAGGAATGAAGTACGGAGGCTTGCATAACGCAGCCCGGCTCTTCATTCATCATTCCTCATTCTTAATTAATATATTATAGATTCCTTCTTCGTCCATTCCGCACAGCCGGTGCAGCTCCTGTACCGTACCATGTTCTATGAATGCGTCGGGTACACCGATGCGCTCAACGTGCGGGGTATAGTTGTTGTCTGCCATGAATTCCAGCACGGCGCTTCCCATACCTCCTTTCCGTGTGCCGTCCTCTATGGTGACGATGCGCTTGAAGTTACGTCCTGCTTCATGCAGCAATGCCTCATCCAGCGGTTTGAGGAAGCGCAGGTCGTAATGGGCTATGGAGAGCCCTTTTTCCGCTTCTGCCCGTTCGATGGCGTGTGCGGCAGTATTTCCTATCGGTCCGATGGTGATGACGGCAATATCCTTTCCGTCCTTCAGTTTGCGCCCTTTGCCCACGGGGATTTCTTCGAGCGGACACTTCCAGTCCACCAGTACGCCTCGTCCGCGGGGATAACGGATTACGAACGGACCTTTGTCCGGCAGTTGTGCCGTGTACATGAGACGGCGTAATTCATGTTCGTCCATGGGCGAGGATATGGTCAGGTTCGGGATAGGGCGGAAGTAGGCAAGGTCGTATACGCCATGATGCGTCGGGCCATCCTCTCCCACCAGTCCGGCGCGGTCCAGACAAAGGACAACGGGCAGCCTCAGGAGGGCAATGTCGTGTATCACATTGTCGTATGCCCGCTGCATGAAAGACGAGTAGATGTTGCAGAAAGGCTGCATGCCTTCCTTTGCCATGCCGCCGGAGAATGTGGCTGCGTGCCCTTCGGCAATGCCTACATCGAATGCACGGTCGGGCATGGACTTCATCAATAGGTTCATGGAGCATCCTGTGGGCATGGCAGGAGTAACTCCCACTATCTTCGGATTTTTCTCTGCCAGTTCTACCAGCGTCTCTCCGAACACGGTTTGGTACAGAGGGGGCAGGTTGCTGGTGTCGGTGGTGATGCGCTCTCCGGTTTCGGGGTCGAATTTGCCCGGTGCATGCCAGATGCCCGGGTCTTTTTCGGCAGGTTCGAAGCCTTTGCCTTTTACGGTGTGCAGATGGAGTATTTTAGGGCCTTTCAAGTCCTTGATGTCCCGTAGGATGCGGGCAAGATTCTTCACATCGTGTCCGTTTATGGGACCGAAATAACGGATGTTCATCCCCTCGAAGATGTTCTGTTGTTGGGCTGCCATTGATTTCAGGCTGTTGGAGAAGCGGATGAGCGCTTTGCGCCGGTCCTCGTTCAACACACCCATTTTGAACAGCATTTTGGATGCTTTGAAGCGTAGCTGGTTGTAGCGGTTCGATGTAGTCAGGTTGAAGAGATATTGTTTCATGCCACCCACACTGCGGTCTATCGCCATGTCGTTATCGTTGAGGATAATCAGCAGGTTGTTGTTGGTGGATGAGGCGTTGTTCAACCCTTCGAAAGCCAGTCCGCCGCTCATGCTGCCGTCGCCGATAACGGCTACCACAAAGCGGGTTTTTTTTCCCTTTTTTGGACTGACCGTTCTCGCCTTTTCTGGCTGCCGCCACGGCCATACCCAAAGCCGCCGAAATAGAATTGGAGGCATGTCCGCAGGCAAAGGTGTCATAATCGCTTTCTACGGGAGTGGGAAAAGGACGTATGCCTTTGAATTTGCGGTTGGTGCAGAAAGCCTCGCGACGTCCGGTGAGCATCTTGTGCCCGTAAGCCTGATGCCCCACATCCCATACAATGCGGTCGTATGGAGTGTTGTAGACGTAATGCAGCGCAACGGTCAGTTCAACAGTGCCCAGGCTTGCGGCAAAGTGTCCCGGATTGCAAGAAAGTTCTTGAATGATGTCTTGTCTTAATTCCTTACATATCTCCGGAAGTTGTTCCACGCTCAATTTGCGCAAATCCTCCGGATAAGAAATGGAATTTAGCAAGTTATATGTTGTTGACTCTGTTTTCATCACTGTACTGAAGATTACAAAATGCAAAAATAGCAAAAGAAAACGGATGGCTGTATCATTTTGTCTGTTTTTTGTTTTGCCACTTGTCTTTTGCGGGAATTTGTCCGGACGTTTTCGCCTCTTTTAACAGAAATGCTTTCCCTTTGCGAAGCGAGTCTTCTGGATTGGCGTACGGGATATGTCCGACACCCGGGTCTTGGTATATCCGACACCCGGGTCTTGGTATGTCTGACACCCGGGTGTCAGACACGGTGTTCTTGCATACGCGGATATGTATAGTTGCCTGAAGAAGCAACGGAGCATGTCCTTTGCGGTTTTTAGAAGGTGCTTTTCCGGTTTTTGCAGTATTTCTTTGTATCTTTGCAGCTCCATTGAATTAAGTTACGTATGAACTTCATTACTCCTGTCGAACTTCCCGCCCATCTGCCTTGCTTGCGGCATACGGACCACTTGCTGCTGCTGGGCTCCTGCTTTGCAGCCAATATGGGCGCAAGGTTTACCGAAGCGAAATTTTCCTGCGATGTCAATCCTTACGGCGTACTTTATAACCCTCTGTCCATATCCGCCGCTTTGCGTGAAATCGTATTTGGGAAAGTGTATGGTAAGAAAGACCTGTTTTTCTTTCGCGATTGCTGGCATAGTCCCATGCATCACGGAGATTTCTCGTCACCGTTGGCAGACGAAACGTTGAAGAGAATCAACGGACGGATTGCCGGTGCGCACGAACAGATTTTCCGTTCGGCGTGTTTGCTGCTGACTTTCGGCACATCCTGGGTGTACGAACAAAAAAATACGGGGCGTATCGTGGGCAACTGCCATAAGCTGCCCGAGAAGGAGTTTACTCGCAGGCGGCTGACAGTAGATGAAATTGTGTCGGACTATGTTTCGCTGCTATCGGGGCTGTTGGCGCGCAACTCCGGATTGAAGGTGATATTTACCGTCAGCCCTATCCGCCATGTACGCGAAGGCATGCATGCCAATCAGCTCAGTAAGTCCGTCTTGCTGCTGGCTGTAGACAGGCTGCAAGCTGCTTTTCCGGAGAATGTATTCTATTTTCCCGCCTATGAACTGGTTTTGGATGAATTGCGGGATTACCGCTTCTACGCTGAAGATATGGTGCATCCCTCCGAAGTGGCTGTGCAGTATGTGTGGGAACGCTTCTCGTCCGCCTGTTTTTCGCCGGAGACGTTACAGATCATAGAAGAAAGTGAAAATATACGTAGAGCATTGGCTCATAAGCCCTTTCATCCCGGCTCTGAGGAGTATAAGCGTTTTTTAGGACAAATTGTGTTAAAAATAGACCGACTTAACGGAAAATACCCGTACTTAGACTTCCAAAAGGAAAGAGAATTATGTCATACACGATTGAAGATATAGCTCGCATCATCGGCGCGCGGCGGATAGGGGATAGGCCTGCCGCTATCGACTGGTTGCTTACAGACAGCCGTTCCCTGAGTTTTCCCGAAGAAACACTGTTTTTTGCCTTGCCTACAAAGCGGAATGACGGTACCCGTTATATCCGTGATTTGTATGCGCGCGGCGTACGTAATTTTGTGGTCAGCGAAGAGAGGCTGAATGAGGTTGGAATCGGAGAACCGAAAGTTGAAGACGCCGCACGGCAGGAAACTGTGGATACTGCTGCAATGCAGCCGGCTTTCAACTTACTGGTCGTTCCCAACCCGTTGAAAGCCTTGCAGAAACTGGCAGAGCAACATCGGGACCGGTTTCAGATTCCTGTTATCGGCATTACAGGCAGCAACGGAAAAACCATTGTGAAGGAGTGGCTGCATCAGTTGCTGAGTCCTGAACGGATGATAACACGCTCTCCCCGCAGCTACAATTCCCAGATAGGCGTACCTTTGTCCGTGTGGCAGATGAGTGAACAAACGGAGCTTGCCATATTGGAGGCCGGTATCTCGGAACCGGGAGAAATGCGTGCCTTACAGAATATTATCAAACCTACAATCGGTATCCTGACAAATATAGGAGGCGCACATCAGGAGAATTTCTTTTCTTTGCAGGAGAAATGTATGGAGAAGCTGGCTCTCTTTAAGAACTGCGATGTGGTGATTTATAATGGTGACGACGAGTTTATCAACAATTGTGTGGGTAAATCCATGCTTGCCGCCCGTGAAATAGCATGGAGCAGGAAAGATATGGAGCGTCCGTTATATATAAGTAAAGTGGAGAAACAGGAAGATTCCACTGTTATTTCCTATCGTTATTTGGATATGGATAATACGTTTACATTGCCTTTTATAGATGATGCTTCTATTGAAAATTCGCTGAACTGCCTGGCGGCTTGCCTGTATCTGATGCTTCCTGCCGAACAGATAACGGAACGCATGGCAAAGCTGGAACCGGTAGCAATGCGTTTGGAAGTAAAGGAAGGCAAAAACGGATGCCTGCTGATAAATGACAGTTATAACTCTGATCTCGGTTCGTTGGATATAGCGCTTGATTTTCTGTACCGTCGCTCGCAGAGTAAGGGTCTGAAGCGGACGCTTATCCTTTCGGATATATTGGAGACGGGACAGAATACGCCGACTCTCTACCGTCAGGTGGCACAGTTGGTAAACAGCCGGGGAATAGAGCGCATAATCGGTGTGGGAAATGAAATATCTTCATGTGCCGCACGGTTTAGCATCGAGAAGGCTTTTTATCCGGATACGGCTACGCTGATTGAAGCCATTGGCCGGGGAGAACTCCGGCTGGAGAATGAAATAATTCTGATTAAAGGGGCGCGTAAGTTCGGTTTCGATGCGTTGACGGAAGCCTTGGAGAAGAAAGTGCACGAAACGATATTGGAGGTAAATCTCGGTGCAATGATCGCTAATCTGAATCATTATCGCGGCAAGCTAAAACCTGAAACCAAAATGGTGTGTATGGTGAAGGCTTCCGCCTATGGCGCAGGTTCGTATGAAATAGCCAGAACTTTGCAGGAACATCATGTGGATTATCTGGCTGTTGCTGTTGCCGATGAAGGGTCGGATTTACGTAAAGCGGGCATTACGGCAAGCATTATCATTATGAATCCGGAGATGACGGCATTCAAGACGATGTTCGACTATAAACTGGAACCGGAAGTTTACAGTTTCCATTTGTTGGATGCGCTGATTAAAGAAGCTGAGAAAGAAGGTATCACCAATTTCCCTATTCATGTGAAACTGGATACCGGCATGCACCGGTTGGGATTTGCTCCGGAAGATATGCCCCGGCTCATAGAACGTCTGAAAGGACAGAATGCGGTTATTCCCCGTTCGGTATTCTCTCATTTTGTAGGAAGCGACGCTCAGCAGTTCGATGCTTTTACGCGTAAACAGATAGAAACTTTTGAAAAGGCTTCCATGCAGTTGCAGGAGGCGTTTCCGTATAAGATACTTCGTCATATCTGTAATTCGGCCGGTATAGAGCGTTTTCCGGGAGCACAGTTTGATATGGTGCGGTTGGGAATCGGATTGTATGGCATCAGTCCGATAGATAATTCTATAATGCATAACGTCAGTACGTTAAAGACTACCATCCTGCAGATTCGTGATGTGCCCGAAGAAGATACGGTGGGATATAGCCGCAAGGGACATTTGACGCGTCCTTCACGTATTGCTGCCATTCCTATCGGCTATGCCGACGGGTTGAACCGTCACTTGGGCAATGGACACGCCTATTGCCTGGTGAACGGACAACGTGCTCCTTATGTGGGTAATATCTGTATGGATGTTTGTATGATTGATGTTACTGACATTGATTGCAAAGAAGGCGACAGCGTTGAGATTTTCGGAGATCATCTTCCTATAACCGTCCTCTCCGATGTGCTCGGGACAATTCCCTACGAAGTGCTTACAAGTGTTTCGACACGTGTGAAGAGGGTGTATTATCAGGATTGAGAAGATGACAAGGCGTAAAGTATGGAATATACTTCATATTTTATACTTTATACTTTGTATTTCGTGCTTCGTACTTCATAAATCTTCTTATCTTTGCAATCAAATTTAATCCGATATGATTATGACAAACTTACTTTTATTAGGTTTCTTGCCCAGCGGTTCCGAATGGATTATCATCGCATTGGTTATCTTGCTGCTGTTTGGCGGTAAGAAAATTCCTGAACTGATGCGCGGTTTGGGAAAAGGCGTAAAGAGTTTCAAAGAAGGGGTAAACGAGGCTAAAGACGAAATCAATAAAGCAAAGGAAGAGGTGGACAAACCTGTAGATAATAAGTAATAAGGTGATGAAGCGGTTGTTGTCGTCCCGTTACCTTGTTGTTTTACCGCCTTGTCACTCTATCGCTGTTTATGTTTATGGCAGATAAAGAGTTAACCTTCTGGGATCATTTGGACGAACTGCGCCGGGTGCTGTTCCGCATTCTTGGTGTATGGTTTGTGTTGGCTGTGGGTTATTTCATTGCGATGCCTTATCTGTTTGATAATGTAGTGCTGGCTCCTTGCCATAATGATTTCATCTTTTATGATTTGCTGCGTTATATCGGTGAAGTATTTGACTTGCATGACGAATTCTTTACGCAGGAGTTCCAGATAAAATTGATAAATATTAATCTGGCCGCACCGTTTTTCATCCATATATCTACAGCATTTTGGATGTCGGTGGTGACGGCTGCGCCATATGTATTCTTCGAGATATGGCGGTTTGTCAGTCCCGCACTCTATCCCAACGAGCGCAAAGGGGTACGGAAAGCGCTCGGTCTGGGTACGGTGATGTTTTTTGTAGGAGTGTTGCTGGGTTACTTTATGGTATATCCGCTGACCTTACGTTTTCTATCCACTTACCAGCTTAGTGCAACGATAGAGAACCAGATTTCTCTCAATTCGTACATCGACAATTTTATGATGCTGGTACTCTGCATGGGACTTGCTTTTGAACTTCCGTTGGTGACGTGGTTGCTTTCGTTGCTGGGGTTGGTGCATAAGACATTCCTGCGGAAGTATCGTCGCCATGCAGTGGTTATCATTGTTATTGTTGCCGCTGTTATAACTCCCACTGGCGACCCGTTTACACTGACCGTCGTTGCCGTTCCGCTTTATCTTCTTTATGAAATGAGTATCCTGATGATTAAGGACAAGAAAGCGGATGAAACCGAGGAGATTATAGAGACCGGAGAGAGATGAATGCTGAAATAGAGGAATATTTTTATTTACTGCGGGAAGTCTGTCGTGCAGATGACTCTTCTTTGGGAACCGCTTACCGTCAATTGCGGGAACTGCTCGAGCATTTATGCCGTACGCAAATGACGGATAGCAGTCTGCAAATGACCGACCTTGCCGCCCGTATCAATTTTGTATCTTCCAAGCTGGGACTGACTGTTGCAGAGCAAAATCGCCTGCATACTTTCCGGCTTGCCTCTAATGCCGTCCTTAATCGCCAGGCAGAGCCTTCACGCGAAAAACTGCTGCGTGATGCCAAGACGGTATCTTTCTTTGTGAAACGCATAACCGGTGAAGATATTCCGGCAGACCTGTATCGTCTCTTTCCGCAGGCTGATGCCACGTACATTGCAGCTCCCCCGGCAAAGGAGCGTGTACGGCGTATGCGCGTCAATTTTCAGTATGCCGATACGGATTATCTGTATGTACTGCCTGTGGATAGCGTGGCGGACGAACCGTTGCGGGTACGTTATAATGTGCCTCAAATCAATGATGAATTTGCTGAGACTTGTGGTTTGTTGTGGCGGCATGCCCAGATTAATCTGCTGGATGTGGCAGTAGATGGGGCAGGTGTGCTTACACCCTCTTTCATTATTTTAGAACCGGATTATCTGCTTGATATCAGCTCATTGGCAGAATGTTTCAGGGAATATGGCCATCATCCGGCAAACTATATGCTGGCAAGGTTGCAGATGCCCGACAATACCCGTCCTCTTTTGTTGGGTAATATAGCCAACCTTTTTTTGGACGAATGGATTCATGCGGAAAGTGAACCTGACTATCTGGAATGTATGAAGAAAGCGTTCCGCTCATATCCCATTGAACTGGCTGCCTGCGCAGATTTGCGCGACCGGGAGAAAGAACGTGAATTCTTTGCCGACTGTAAACGGCATTTTGATAATATCCGGCAAACTGTTACAGATACTTTCTGGGCTTCGGGGTATGAACTGGACAAAACGGATGCCGTGCTGGAACCGTCTTATATATGTGAGGCGTTAGGTTTGCAGGGACGCTTGGATTATATGCAGCGTGATATGTCGTCTTTCATCGAAATGAAATCGGGTAAGGCGGATGAATATGCTATCCGGGGCAAGGTAGAACCTAAAGAGAACAATAGGGTACAGATGCTGCTGTATCAGGCGGTATTGGAGTATGCCATGGGGAAAGAACATCATCGGGTGAAGCCGTATTTGCTCTATACACGCTATCCGTTGCTCTATCCGGCACGTCCTTCGTGGGCAATGCTGCGCCGGGTAATGGATGTCCGGAACCGTATTGTAGCGAATGAATACGGCATCCAGTTGCGCAATAGTCTGCAATATACGGCGGAGCGTCTGCGCGATATTGCTCCGGGAACTCTGAATGAGCGGCAACTGGATAATACATTGTGGAAACGTTATCTGTATCCTTCCATCGATGCGGTGACACAGAAGATTCATGCGTTGTCTCCATTGGAACAGTCGTATTTCTATGCGTTGTACAATTTTATAACAAAAGAACTCTATACTTCAAAATCCGGTGATGTGGAGTATGAAGGACGCACCGGCGCATCTGCTTTATGGCTTGCTACTTTAGAGGAGAAAAGCGAGAATGGAGAGATTTTATATGATTTGGCGATACGGCAAAATTGTGCGGCGGATATTCATAAACCTTATTTATTGCTGGAGCGTACACATACGGATATTGATACTTTGCCCAATTTCCGGCAAGGAGACGCCATTGTTCTGTATGAGCGGAATGTCAGTGAAGATAACGTTACCAATAAAATGGTGTTTAAGGGGAACATCGAGGAAATTTCCGATTGCAATATCCGTATCAGACTCCGTGCGGCACAACAGAACGTCAGGGTCTTGCCAATGGAAAGCCGCTATGCAATAGAACATGATTATATGGATACCTCTTTTCGCTGCATGTATTGGGGATTGTCGGCCTTTTTGTCTGCAACGAAAGACCGTCGGGATTTGTTGCTGAATCAACGTAAACCGGAATTTGATACTGCCCTTAACGGAGCTATATCGGCTGCTGCCGATGATTTTGTACGCATTACTTTGAAGGCGCAAGCTGCTAAAGACTATTTCTTGCTGGTAGGTCCGCCGGGAACCGGTAAGACCTCTCGCGCTCTGCGCAGCATGGTAGAGGCTTTTTATAGGGAAGGGAAAGAGATACTTTTGCTTTCATATACTAACCGGGCAGTGGACGAGATATGTAAGATGTTGACAGCCATTACACCGGAGGTCGACTTCATACGTATCGGCAGTGAACTTTCCTGTGACGGCGTGTATCGTCCGCATTTGATAGAAAACGTGTTGGAGCCTTGCTCCACACGCCGGGAGGTGCAGGAGCGTATGGCGCGTTGCCGAATTTTTGTGGGAACGGTTGCTACACTGTCTGGCAAGACCGAATTGTTCCGTTTGAAGACTTTTGATGTGGCCTTGATAGATGAGGCTACCCAGATATTGGAGCCGCAACTGTTGGGATTGCTTTGCATGCGCGGCGTTACCGGCGGGAATGCTATAGGGAAATTTGTCCTGATAGGTGACCATAAACAATTGCCGGCTGTTGTACTCCAGTCATCGGAGCAATCGGAAATTCAGGATGAAGGTTTGCGGGGCATCGGTTTGCATAACTTGAAAGATTCTCTTTTTGAACGTCTTTATCGGAATGCCATTAGTCAACAGGCGGTTGGCGGTCGGCAAACCTCTGCTTTCAACTCCCGGTTTTCAGCTTTCAATTCTCTTGATATGCTTTGTCGTCAGGGACGTATGAATGTGGAAGTTGCAGCTTTTCCGAACCGTGCTTTCTATGGCGGGTTGTTACAGCCGGTAGGATTGGAACATCAAACAGGGGTTCTTAAACTGTCTCCTCAGCTTTCTGCTGATGAATTTGCCGCTTTGCTGACCCGGCGGGTAGCTTTTCTTCCGTCCGTTCCCGAACCGCCTATGCAGTCGGCAAAGATGAACCGTTCGGAAGCAAAAATCGTAGCCGGACTGGCTGCTGCTGTCTATCGGCAGTATACATTTGCCGAGGGATGCTTCAGCGCAGCTTCTACTTTGGGAGTAATAACCCCTTATCGTAGTCAGATAGCTTTGATAAAGAAAGAAATAGAAGCTTTGGAAATTCCAGCCTTGAATGAAATCCTGGTAGATACGGTGGAGCGTTTTCAGGGAAGCGAACGCGATGTCATCATTTACTCTTTCTGTGTGAACAGGTTGTCTCAACTGAGATTTCTTGCCAATCTGACAGAGGAGAACGGAATACGGATAGACCGTAAGCTGAATGTGGCTTTAACCAGAGCGCGCAAGCAGATGTTTATAATCGGAGTCCGACAATTGTTGGAGCAGAATCCAATCTATGCGCAACTGTTGAAAAGTTGTGATTCATAAGGTACGAAACGTTTCCTATTGCCGTAGATTGCAGCTATTTCTTCATTTAATAAATCTTTTAATGCTTTATTAAGAACTTCTTCAACAGTTATTCCGTTAATCTGCACTTGCCAACCGCAGTAATTGGTTCCATCATAAGCAATTATTAACCTTACTCTCTTCATTTGCGTTCCTTTATTAACATTTATTCAACTAATATTAACATATTTATGGTTGTAATGTTATTAACCATAAAATTAGTACCTAAAATTATTGCTATAATCAAAAAACATACAACATATGCATATGCATCATGTCTATTATAGCTTAAAGGTTTCATTTTTGTTCTTTCACCGCCGTGATAACATCTTGCTTCCATTGCAGTTGCCAAATCAGCAGCTCTTCTAATTGAAGATACAAAAAGCGGTATTAATATAGGTATTAAGCTTTTCGCCCTCTGCAATATATTTCCTGTATCAAAACTGGCACCTCTTGCCTTTTGTGCCTTAGTTATCTTGTCTGTTTCTTCCATTAAAGTAGGAATAAATCTTAATGCCAAAGACATTACCATAGCTATTTCATGTACAGGAAATTTGATTACGTTCAAAATTCCAAATGATTTTTCAAGACCGTCCGCTAAATCGTTAGGTGTTGTTGTTAGTGTCATAACTGATGTTCCAACTACTAATAGCACAAGTCTTATCGCCATATAAACACCTTTTATAATTCCCTGCTTTGTTATTGTAAAAATAAGGAAATGGACAATCACATCTCCCGGCGTAAGAAAAATATTAAAAACTACACTTAACAGCATAATAAAAATAATCCCTCTTATGCCTTTCATCATCTTCTTAAAAGGTACCTTTGACATCTTTATTACTATTCCCAGAAATAACGTAATCAGTCCATAACCAATTACATTATTAATCATAAAAACCATTACTACAAAAACTAACGTTCCAAAAAGTTTAACTCTTGGGTCTAGTTTATGTATTACTGAATCTTCCGGATAATATTGTCCAATTGTTATATCTACCATTTTATCTTCCTAAACTTTTCAATATACTTTCCTTTGCTTCTTCCAGATTAATAATATTTTCATCAACATCAAGTCCATCCTCCTTAAGCTGATGCATAATATATGTTATCTGAGGAGCCGCAAGACCTATTTGTTCTAACTTTTTATAATGTTTAAAAACATTATGTGGGGCATCATCATACATAACCTGCCCCTTATTCATTACAATAATTCTTTCGGCGTAGTTAGCTACATCCTCCATACTATGAGAAACAAGGACTATCCCTATTCCTTTTTTTTCTCTAAGCTCTTTTAGACGATTTAATATTTTATCCCTACCTGCCGGATCAAGACCTGCTGTTGGTTCGTCTAAAATAAGTATTTCCGGATTCATTGCAAGAACTCCCGCTATTGCCACTCGTCTCTTCTGACCACCTGACAGTTCAAAAGGAGTTTTCTCATACAATTCTTCTCGTACACCAACAAGCTGTAAGGCTTCTTTTGCCTTTTCTATTGCCTGTTCCTTTGTGCAGCCCTGATTAAGCGGTCCAAAACAAACATCTTTTATAACTGATTCCTCAAATAACTGATGTTCAGGATACTGAAATACAAGTCCTACCTTACATCTTAAACCTCTTATGTCAAAGCCCTTATCTGCAATGTTTTTTCCATCATAATAAACATTTCCCGATGTTGCTTTCTCTAAACCGTTAAAATGCTGTATTAATGTAGACTTGCCTGATCCTGTGTGACCGATAATAGCTACAAACTCGCCTTTATTAATTTCTAAATTAACATTATTTAATGCTTTTGTTTCAGAACTTGTTCCGGCTCCATAAACAAAACTTACATCTTCTAATTTTAATGACATATTCCTTACCTGTTTTCGTTTATTTGCATCATTAATTCTTCCACTGTCAAAATTCCGTCTTCTATATTAAGACCACTCTTTTTAAGCATATAAGCCAATTCTGTAACCTGTGGTACTTCAAGGCCAAGACTTTTAAGCTTTTCAACATGTGAAAAAACTTCCTTTGGATTACCCTGCATAACAAGTTTTCCCTTGTCCATAACAAAAACCCTGTCCGCCTTAATTGCCTCATTCATATGATGAGTTATAAGAATAATTGTTATCCCCTTTTCTTCATTAAGACTGTGAAGTGTGTCTATTACCTCATTTCTTCCAACAGGATCAAGCATTGCCGTAGGCTCATCCAAAACAATACATTTAGGTTCCATTGCTATAATTCCTGCAATTGCCACTCTCTGCTTCTGTCCACCTGACAGTTTAAGTGGTGACTTATGTCTGAACCTTGTCATATTTACACTTCCAAGAGCTCTTTCAACTCTTTTCCATATTTCAGCAGTAGGCACCTGCATGTTTTCAGGTCCAAAAGCCACATCCTCTTCAACCATAGTTGCCACAATCTGGTTGTCAGGATTTTGGAATACCATTCCTGCTGTCTGTCTTATTGAAAGTGTATTGCCGCTGTCCTTAGTATCCATTCCATCAACATACACTGTTCCCTCTGTCGGCATAACAAGGGCATTAAGATGCTTGGCAAATGTTGATTTGCCTGAACCATTATGTCCAAGCACTGCAACAAAATCTCCTGCTTTAATATCTATATTTACATTATCAACT
>OGOC01001647.1_pt1 | contig 17050 bp, 14 predicted proteins | sample 1552561 | NCBI WGS metagenome assembly OGOC01 (sample SAMEA2580148, study PRJEB22360) | human gut metagenome | biome: human gut; feature: human-associated habitat; material: faeces | place: Denmark | collected 2008/2010
CCGCCTGTTGGCGGGGGCTTTTTAATGTTCTTTTTTGGAGGATGTGCTGTCTTTTGGCTGGGATTCTTTTTTCTTCTTTTGCTCTTCTTTTTTTCTCATACATTCCAGATCTATTTCATAAAAGGCATTCCCTTCGAGTACCTGTTTTCTTTTTGCTGTTTCTTTTCCATCCATTTTCCGGCGGTCTCCTTTTTCTTTCTTCCTCTTATCATATGTTTTTTCCCGCCTTCTGTCATTTTTTCCGGCCTGGAACATAAGATAAAGAGAAATAAAAAGACAAATGCAGGAATGCTGCCAGGAAGGATCTTAATTTGAATCAGGAACAGGAACAAAATGTGGAACAGATGACACCGCTGGACCAGATGATCGCACAGGATCAGCTTCAGATGCTGAAGGCTGCCATTCCCTACGCCTCCTTCGGCCTGCAGCCCTCCCTTGCGATTTTGAGCAAATGGCTCGAGCTCCAGCGGACCATTCAGCTTTTTTCCCGTCCGGCCGACCTTTCCATGATGTCTGTTGATGCCCCGCACGTCTCTCCGCTTGAGATGCTGCAGGATATTTCCCGTTTTGCCGCCGGTCCGCAGCGGGATCTTCTCTCCCAGATGTTTCAGACCATGCAGATGATCCAGATGCTTCAGAATATAAATCCCGGAAATGAGGAGGATCTGCTATGAGTTCGGATGATAAGCAAAACGACTGGTCGCAGGACCCCTCTCTTTCCGGAATTGACTTTGCCCGGCTTCAGGCACTGCAGCAGATGGCCTCTCAGAGCCGCGGAAAATCCCAGGCGGAAATGATGCCGTTTCTTCTCTCCCTGATGCAGGGAAATCAGGGCGGCGCACAGTTTTCCGCCTCCGAGGCGGACCTGATCATCTCTGCCATCAAAGCCGGAAAATCCAAACAGGAAGCGGCAAAAATTGACCAGATGGTACGCCTCTTCCGCTCCGCTGCTTCCGGGAAAAAACGCTGAAAAACTACAAACCAAAAAACGCTGCCGGTCTGGAATCCCAAACCGGTCAGCGTTTTTATTCTGTGCTTTTTCCTGCCTAGTTCTGCATGGAAAGCACGTTTTTATTTTTTACCAGGTAATCAATCAGAGAAACAACGGTCAGAATCAGTGCAACCCAGATCAGCACGGTATTCAGCACGGAAAGTGCCGGAATGTCGGCGATCAGAAGAATGATCATAATCATCTGGCTGATTGTTTTCGATTTTCCCCACCAGCTTGCTGCGATGACAATTCCATTGTCCGAAGCAACCAGGCGGAAACCGCTGATGATAAATTCTCTTGCGATGATAATAATAACCATCCACGCCGGAAGCTTGTCCAGCTCTACAAAGCAGATCAGTGCAGAGCATACCAGCAGCTTATCTGCCAGCGGATCCATAAACTTTCCGAAATCGGTAATCAGATTGTCACGTCTTGCAATGTAGCCGTCCAGAGTATCCGTGATGCTGGCAGCGGCAAAGATTACCAGTGCAATCCATTTGGACGCGCTTCCGCCCACGCCAGACAGCAGGAAGAACACGAAAAACGGAATCATAATTACCCGCAGAATCGTTAATTTGTTTGGTAAATTCATTGGCTTATCTCTCCTATCAGATCATATTCCAGAGCGCCGGTAATTTTCACTCTTACGAAATCGCCGGATACGAGTGTTTCCGGTGTATTGACAAATACATAGCCGTCTACACCCGGTGCGTCCGCCTGGCTTCTGCCCACATAGGCATCCTCATCCGCCACTTTGCCCTCGATCATAACAAGAAGCTCCTGGCCGATCCTGCGCTCGCCGAGTTCTGCAGAGATATCCTGCTGCAGCTCCATCAGTTCTGCCTGACGGTCCAGTTTTACCTCCTCGTCGATCTGATGCTCCATCGTAGCAGCCGGTGTTCCCTCCTCCGGAGAGTAGGTGAATACGCCGAGACGGTCGAACTCCATGTCGTTGATAAACTCGAGGAGTTCTTTGTGCTGCTCTTTTGTCTCTCCCGGGAATCCTGTGATCAGCGTGGTGCGCAGTGTGATATCCGGCATCTCGCTTCTCAGGAAATCAATTTTGTCGATCAGCTCCTGTTTGGATGTTCTGCGACCCATGCGGCGCAGGATCTCATCGTTGGCATGCTGAATCGGCAGATCCAGGTAGTGACAGACTTTCGGCTCTTCCTTCATCGTCTGAACGAGTTCCGGATAGATGTCCTCCGGATAGCAGTACAGAATCCGGATCCAGTAGAGCTCCTGAATTTTGCAGAGCTCTTTTAACAGAAGGTGGAGAGACGGCTTTCCGTACAGATCGATACCATAAATGGTTGTCTCCTGCGCAACGAGAACGAGCTCTTTGACACCCTGTTCTGCCATCGTCTTCGCTTCTGCTATCAGTTCCTCCATCGGAACGGATCGGTACGGTCCGCGCAGCTTCGGAATGATGCAGTAGGTACAGTGCTTGTCACAGCCCTCTGCAATTTTCAGATATTCGTAATGGCCGCCTGTCGTTACAACGCGCTGTGCGTCAATTTTCGGCAGTCCTTTCAGATCGGCATACTCCTGAAAGCGGTCGCCGCCGAGGACATCCTGAATGGCATCCAGGATTTTGTCATAGCTGTTCGTTCCAAGTACGGCGTCAACCTCCGGAATCTCCTCAATGATTTCATCGCGGTAGCGCTCTGCCATACAGCCCGTTACCAGAAGAACCTTACAGCTTCCCGCTGTACGGTATTCCGCCATTTCAAGAATATTTTGAATGCTTTCTTCTTTGGCGTCGTGGATAAAGCAGCATGTGTTTATCACGATAACCTCTGCATCTTCCTCGGAATCGGTGATCTCGAAGCCATGCTCTACCAGAAGACCCAGCATATGCTCGGAATCTACCAGGTTTTTATCGCATCCAAGGGAAATAAACAGAATTTTCATATTATTCAATTACTGGCTCCTCTTTTGTTTCCTCTTCCGCTTCAACTTCAGATTCCGGAAGGATTGTAACCTCTCCTTTGTACATCTCCTCTACGGCGATGGAGAGCGGTTTCATGCCTTTTTTCACTTTTACAAGCGGTTCAGCTCCGCCGATGATCTGTCTTGCACGTTTGCTTGTTGCAAGTACCAGAGAGTAACGGCTGCTGACAACCGGTGCCTCGTCCAGATCCTGGCCCTCGTTAATAGTTGCAATCAGTTCCTGATAAGATGGATGAATCATAATAAATGCTCCTTTCTATTTTTCCAGACTTTTTTTCATCTGTTCGATAAAGTCTTTCTGGTTGCTGCTCATGAAATGCTGGCTCTGAATGGTCTCATGCATCTGTTTTACGCAGGTTTCGAGGTCGTCGTTGATCAGGACATAATCGTACTGGTCCATGCCCTGTGCTTCCTCTTTTGCACGCTCCATTCTGCCTTTGATAACTTCTTCTGTTTCCGTTCCGCGTCCCCGGAGGCGTCGTTCCAGCTCCTCGGCGGTCGGCGGTGTGATGAACACAAGAAGGGTGTCCGGACGTTTTTCCTTGACCTGAAGTGCTCCCTGGATTTCAATCTCAAGCAGAACATCTTTTCCGGCATCCAGCTGCTCCTCTACGTATGCCTTCGGCGTTCCGTAGGAATGTTTTACGTAACGCGCATACTCGAGGAAGGCATCCTCTTCTACCATGCGGTCAAACTCTTCTTCTGTACGGAAAAAGTACGATACGCCGTCTTCCTCGCCCGGACGCGGGTCTCTTGTGGTAACGGAGATGGACAGCGCATAGTTGTCGTACTCCTCCATCAGGCGTTTCATCAGTGTTCCTTTTCCTGCTCCGGAAAAACCGGATACTACAGTAAGTATTCCTCTACTCATTTTCAGATTCCCCTCGCTCTTTTTCTGTTTCCCAGCCGCCGTTGAATCTACGGCTGATCGTTTCCGGCTGCAAAGCCGAAAGGATGATAAATTCTTCTCCGGTGATGAGCACTGCTTTCGTGCGTCTTCCCTGCGTCGCATCGATGATGCGGTTGCTTTCCTTTGCACGCTGCACCATACGCTTGACGGGCGCCGCCTCGGGACTCACCACTGCTATTATTTTATCCGAATTTACGACATTGCCGAATCCGATGTTGATCAGTTTTGCCACAATCCGTCCTTTCCTGTACCTTCTGAAGTCTTTTTCAGAAAATACATCTACCCATACAGATTTATTATAATTCATTCAGAAAGCCTAGTCAAATCTTTTTTTCTGTATTATAATGAAAATACTAGAATTTCAAACAAAGGAGATATTTTCTATGGCTTTTGATGGAATTACCATTGCAAATATTGCACAGGAACTGAATCAGACCATCGTCGGCGGAAAGATCAACAAGATCGCACAGCCGGAAAACGACGAGCTGATGATTACAATAAAAAACAACCGTACCGTTTACCGTCTTCTCCTCTCGGCAAGTGCTTCGCTTCCGCTGATCTACCTGACGGACAACAATAAGCCCGGCCCGATGACCGCACCAAATTTCTGTATGCTGCTCCGCAAACACATCGGCAGCGCCCGCATTCTCTCCGTTACCCAGCCGGGACTCGAGCGTATTCTTATTTTTGAGCTCGAGCATTTGAACGAACTCGGCGATATCTGCCGCAAGAAGCTGATTGTGGAGATCATGGGAAAACACAGCAACCTGATCTTCTGTCAGGAGGACAATACGATCCTTGACAGTATCAAACATATTTCTGCCAACATGAGTTCTGTCCGTGAGGTTCTTCCGGGCCGCACCTGGTTCATTCCGCACACGCAGGATAAGAAAGATCCGCTCACGATCACAGAAGAAGAATTTTTCGATTTCGTCTGCACGAAACCGATGGCTGCCGCAAAGGCAATCTACACTTCCCTTACCGGCTTCAGCCCGCTGATGGCAGAGGAAGTCTGCTGCCGCGCTGGCATCGACGGCGGATTTGCGGTCAATGCACTCGAAGAAAATGCGAAGCTTCATCTGTTCCGCACCTTCTCTTATCTGATTGAGGATATCAAAAACGGCGCATTTACGCCGAACATCGTATACCAGGGCGATGAGCCGAAAGAATTTTCCGCACTGAAACTGACGCAGTATCAGGATTTGCGGGAGGAAACATACGATTCGATCTCCGGTGTACTGGAAACATACTATGCCATGAAAAACCGCATCACCCGCATCCGTCAGAAATCTTCCGATCTGCGCCGTGTCGTCAATACCGCACTCGAACGGAATGTCAAAAAATACGACCTGCAGCAGAAACAGTTAAAAGACACCGACAAGAGGGAAAAATACCGGATTTACGGTGAGCTTTTAAATACGTACGGCTACAGCTGCCAGCCGGGCGATACTTCGCTGAAAGCCGTCAATTACTATAACGGCGAGGAAATCACGATTCCGCTCGACGGAACGCTCTCTGCCGGCGAAAATGCGAAAAAATACTTCGACCGCTACGGAAAGCTGAAGCGGACCCGTGAGGCACTCGAGGAACTTCTTGTCGAGACGAAAGAGGAAATCGACCATCTCGAATCCATCAGCACGGCGCTTGATATTGCGCTCGATGAGGCGGATCTGGTGCAGTTAAAAGAAGAGCTGATCGAGTACGGCTACATCCGCCGCAAGGGACCGACAGGGAAAAAGCAGAAAATCACCTCCCATCCGTTCCACTACCGCTCTTCCGAGGGCTTTGACATTTATGTCGGCAAGAACAACTTCCAGAACGAGGAACTTTCGTTTAAATTCGCCTCCGGCAACGACTGGTGGTTCCACGCGAAAGGCCAGCCGGGCAGCCATGTCATCGTAAAGACGAACGGTAAAGAGCTGCCGGATTCCGTCTACGAAGAGGCCGCTGCTCTCGCCGCCTATTACTCGAAAGGCAGACAGGCACCGAAGGTGGAAATCGACTACACCTTAAAGAAAAACCTGCGCAAACCAAACGGAAGCAAACCGGGCTTCGTTGTTTATTACACCAATTACTCCATGATGGCGGAGCCGAACATCCGCAATCTTCAGGAAGTACAGGACTAAATCCAGAATACAAAAGACTTTTCGCACATTCCTATCTGTTCCTCTTTGCGAAAAGTCTTTTTTTCGTAAAATTTAATACTTCCTTCATTTCTTTTTCGATGCTCTATGGTATACTTCTTAGTATGGAAAAAGATTCCAGACGTGATCTTTTTCAAACAAACCACAGTGAGGCTGTCTCTTCTTTATCAGGACAGCCGGAGAGGAATATAACTGTTATGAACAAAACAATTCCCGAAATCATTCACCGCCGTGTTCCAACGACGCGCTATGAGGCAGACCCTTCCGAAGGCCTTTCCGCCGAGCAGGTTGCCGAGTACCGCGAGAACGGCTGGACCAACCGCGCGGTGGAACCTCCGTCCAAGACAACGGCCGAGATCGTAAAGAGCAATGTCTGTACGTATTTCAACCTGATTTTTCTGATTATTGCCATCTTTCTGATCCTTGCCGGTTCGTTCCGGGATCTTACGTTTCTTCCGGTCATCATCGCGAACACGCTGATCGGTATTGTACAGGAGATCAAGGCGAAAAAGACGCTGGAAAAGCTGTCTGTTTTAAACGCGCCGAAGGCTACTGCAATCCGTGACGGGGCTGAGATAACACTCGCCGCGGAGGATCTCGTACTCGATGATATTGTTGTATTTACTGCTGGAAAACAGATCTGCGCTGATGCCGTCGTGCTTGAAGGTGAGGTACAGGTCAACGAATCGCTGCTTACCGGTGAATCCGATGAGATTACCAAGCGCCCGGGCGACGAGCTGATGTCCGGAAGTTTTATCGTCTCCGGAAGCTGCAAGAGCCGTCTGACCCAGGTCGGTGAAGATTCCTACATTTCCCGTCTGACCCTCGAGGCAAAGGCCATGAAAGAGGGCGAACAGTCCGAGATGATCCGCTCCCTCAACAAGCTGGTAAAGGTTGTCGGCATTCTGATCATTCCGATCGGTCTTCTGCTCTTCGGCCAGCAGTTTTTCGTCTCCCACGAAACGTTCCGTGAGAGCATTACCTCGATGGTGGCCGCCGTGCTCGGCATGATCCCAGAAGGTCTTTACCTGCTTGCGAGCGTTGCCCTTGCCGTCAGCGTTATGCGTCTGGCTTCGCAGAAGGTTCTCGTGCATGATATGAAATGTATCGAGACGCTGGCTCGCGTCAACGTGCTCTGTGTCGATAAGACGGGAACCATCACCGAGACAAATATGAAAGTACATGACCTGATTCTGGTCGGCTCCAGTTCAGTCCCTGATACAGAATCCGGCGAAAATGCTCCCGCACCGCAGAAAGAAGAGCTTTCCCTCGCGGTCGGTGATTTCGCATCTGCCATGTCAAACGACAACATTACTATGGCGGCACTGAAAGAATATTTTAAAGACAACAACGGCAGAACTGCCGTTTCGATGACTTCGTTCTCCTCGGAATTCAAGTATTCCAGTGTGACATTTTCGGATGTCTCCTACGTGCTCGGTGCCCCGGAGTTCGTTCTCCGCGATGATTTCGCACGCTATCAGAGTGAAATTGAAGCGTATACCTCAAAGGGATTCCGTCTCCTCGTCTTCGGCACATCCGAAACTGTACCGGATGGAAAAGCACTCTCCGGCCGTGTCACGCCGCTTGGCTACGTGCTTCTCTCCAATCCGATCCGAAAAGAAGCACCGGAAACGTTCCGCTACTTCGAAGATCAGGGTGTCCATGTCAAGGTCATCTCCGGTGATACTCCGGTAACGGTATCTGAGGTTGCCCGCCAGGCAGGGATTGCACACGCAGAGGATTATATTGATGCTTCCACTCTAAAGACACCGGAAGAGCTCGAAGAAGCAATCCTAAAATACACCGTGTTCGGCCGTGTCACACCAGACCAAAAACGCCAGTTTGTCCAGGCTTTAAAGAAAAACGGCAAGACCGTTGCGATGACCGGCGATGGTGTCAACGATGTGCTCGCATTAAAGGATGCCGACTGCTCCGTTGCGATGGCATCCGGAAGTGACGCTGCCGCACAGGCTGCACAGCTCGTTCTGCTGGACAACGACTTTTCGAAGATGCCTTCTGTCGTACTGGAAGGCCGCCGCGTTGTCAACAACCTGCAGCGCTCGGGAACGCTGTTCCTGGTAAAGAACATTTTCTCGTTCCTGCTGTCCATCTTCTCACTGATCTCGATGGTGACGTATCCGCTGGAGCCGTCCCAGATCTCGCTGATCAGTATGTTTACGATCGGTATTCCAGGCTTCCTGCTCTCGCTAATGCCGAACAAAAACCGGATCGAGGGCCACTTTATCACGAACATTCTGACACGGGCCCTGCCTGCGGCGCTGACCGACTTTTTGATGGTCGCAACACTCGTCGTCTTCGGCCAGGAATTTGCGGTCGGCTCGGAAGATATTTCGACCGCTGCCACCGTACTGCTCGCCATTGTCGGTTTTATGATTCTCTACCGGATCAGCAAGCCGCTCAACTGGATGCGCTGGACGATCCTGATCGTCTCGATTATTGCCTTCATTTTCTGCAGTACCTATCTGAACCAGCTGTTCGCCATTTCTGATATGTCCAGAAAATGTATCATGCTGCTGGTCGTATTCTCTGTCGCAACAGAGCCGGTTCTGCGATATTTGAGCATCCTCGTGGATTCCATTTCCTCTTTTTACCGGAAGCAGAAAATTTTCTTCCTGCGAAAACGGGAGGCGAGAAAAGCGAAATAAAACGTAAAACCAAACATCAAAAATGCCGTACAGCGTTGGAAATTTTTCTCCGCCTGTACGGCATTTTTTGATTTACCAATCACAGTTTCTTACTTTCTCATCTCCGGATCTTCCGCGTAATGCGTCCGCTCGCCGCCGATGTATTTCGGTCTTGTCCGCGCGCAGACAACGTGCGCATCTCCGATCGTTTTCTGCAATACCCGGACCGGAACGGCTACTGCCTTCAGCTGCATGCCGATCAGCACATCACCGATATCAATACCTGCATGCGCCTGCACATGCTCTACGGTGACAGCGTCCTCCAATCCATAGTATGCCGCCATCGCAAACGATCCGCCGCCATGCAGCCACGGTACCGCGCAGACCGGCTCCTAACCGTATTTTTCTGCCGCCGCACGCTCCAGAACAACCGCGCGGTTCAGATGCTCACAGCACTGCGCCGCCAGATACAGCCCGTGCTCCTTCGTACACGCATACAGCGCCTCAAACACCGCCTGCCCGATCTCCTGGCTGGAATCCGTTCCGAGCTTACTGTTGTGAATTTCACTCGAAGAACATCCCACTACCAGAATCTGTCCCGGTTTCATCTGCGCCGTCGTAATCAGCTCCTCTGCGACGGCACGCGCTTCCTGTCTGATTGTTTCAAGATCCATTTTGTATCCCTCCTTGCTAAACAGCAATATTTATGCAAAAGGAGACTGACTCTTTTTCCAAGAATCAGCCTCCTTTCTTCAGCTTACATAATTATTATTTCTGAACGATATTCACAATTCTTCCCGGTACGTAAATTTCTTTTACGATGTTTCCGGTCAGTTTGTCTGCAACTGCCTCTTTTGCAGCGGCGATTGCGGTCTCTTTATCTGCATCTTTGGCGATTTTGATCGTTCCGCGCATTTTGCCGTTGATCTGAACAGCGATCTCGGCTACTGCCTCTACGGTCTTCTCCTCGTCAAACTCCGGCCATGCGGTCTGATACAGACGGCCTTCGTATCCAAGGTCTGCCCACAGTTCCTCGGTCATATGCGGTGCAACCGGATTCAGCAGGATCAGAAGGGTTTCGAACTCTTTTCTCGTTACTTTTCCGGCTTTGTAGAACTCGTTGACCAGGGTCATCATGGCTGCGATCGCTGTGTTGTATTTCAGGGACTCATAGTCGCTGGATACTTTCTTGATGGTCTGATGCATTTTGGACTCCAGCTCTTTGGAGTAGGAATCTCCGTCTACCAGGCTGTCCTGCAGTTTCCATACACGCTCGAGGAAACGACGGCATCCTTTTACGCCTTCCTGAGACCAGGATGCACTTAAGTCGAAGGCACCGATGAACATCTCGTACGTACGCAGGGTATCTGCACCGAACTCAGCTACGATATCATCCGGGTTGACAACGTTTCCACGGGATTTACTCATCTTCTCGCCGTTCTCGCCGAGGATCATTCCGTGGGAAGTACGTTTCTGATACGGTTCCGGGCAGGTAACTACGCCCTGATCGTACAGGAATTTATGCCAGAAACGGGAATACAGAAGGTGAAGGGTGGTGTGCTCCATTCCTCCGTTGTACCAGTCAACCGGCAGCCAGTATTTCATAGCTTCTTTGCTTGCCAGAGCCTCTTTGTTCTTCGGATCGGTATAGCGGATGTAATACCAGGAAGAACCAGCCCACTGCGGCATGGTATCGGTCTCACGTTTTGCAGGTCCTCCGCAGCACGGGCAGGTGGTGTTGACCCAGTCTGTCATGGCAGCCAGCGGAGACTCGCCGTTATCGGTCGGCATGTAGCTCTCTACATCCGGCAGCTCCAGCGGAAGGGATTCTTCCGGAACCGGAACGTAACCGCATTTGTCGCAGTGTACGATCGGAATCGGCTCACCCCAGTAACGCTGACGGGAGAATACCCAGTCACGCAGCTTATAGTTTGTTTTTGCTTTTCCAACGTGGTTCTCTTCGAGCCACTCAAGAATTTTCTTTTTTGCTTCCGCAACGGAAAGTCCGTTCAGGAAACCGGAGTTGACAAGAGTTCCCTCTGCAACGTCGGTGTAAACTTCGTTCTGTACGTCGCCGCCTGCAACAACCTCGATGATCGGCATGTTGAATTTCTTTGCGAACTCCCAGTCACGCTCATCGTGTGCCGGTACTGCCATGATGGCGCCGGTGCCGTAGCTCATCAGTACATAATCGGAAATCCAGATCGGGATCTCTTTTCCATTAACCGGGTTGACTGCGGAAAGTCCGTCGATCATGACACCGGTCTTGTCTTTTGCAAGCTCGGAACGCTCGAAATCGGATTTTCTGGCTGCCATCTCACGGTATGCGCAGACCTCATCCCAGTTCTTGATCTCATCTTTGTACTGGTCGATGTACGGATGCTCCGGGGAGAGTACCATGTACGTAACACCGAACAGGGTATCCGGGCGTGTGGTGTAGATGGTCAGCTTCTCCGGTTTATCTTTCAGGGAGAAATCAACCTCTGCTCCGTGGGAACGTCCGATCCAGTTTTTCTGGGAAGTTTTGACACGCTCAATATAGTCAACGCCGTCCAGACCGTCGATCAGCTTGTCTGCATACTCGGTGATCTTCAGCATCCACTCGCTCTTTACTTTGCGGACAACCGGGCTTCCGCAGCGCTCGCACACGCCGTTTACAACTTCCTCGTTTGCAAGACCTACCTTACAGGAAGTACACCAGTTGATCGGCATTTCTTTCTTGTAAGCAAGACCTGCTTTGAAGAGTTTGAGAAAGATCCACTGGGTCCAGTGATAGTACTCCGGATCGGTGGTGTTGATCTCTCTGTCCCAGTCAAAGGAATATCCAAGGGACTGAAGCTGATCTTTGAAGTGATGTACGTTGCTTTTGGTAACGATCTTCGGATGGATGTGGTTCTTGATCGCATAGTTCTCAGTCGGAAGACCAAATGCATCCCATCCCATCGGATACAGTACGTTGTAGCCCTGCATTCTGCGCTTTCTGGCTACGATATCCAGTGCGGTGTACGGACGCGGATGGCCTACGTGAAGTCCCTGTCCTGACGGATACGGGAACTCAACGAGTGCATAGTATTTTGGTTTTGTATAATCATCTGTGGCGGCAAAGGCTTTCTCGTCCTGCCAGATCTTCTGCCACTTTTTCTCAATGTTCTGTGGCTCATATCTTTTACTCATGGGTAACCTCCTGCATGTTCAAGTTCAAAGTTCTTTTTTCTCACACTGCCGCATAGGACAGCATGCACATTTGAACATATAGCTGTATTCTATCACTCTTTCCCTGTTTTTACAATTTATTTTTTCCTATATCCTCCGTTTTTCTTCAAAAACAGCAGAAAAATCCGGTTTCCGGGCGAATTCTGCTCCCGAAACCGGATTTTCTCTGTTTTATCACACTATTTTATAAAGCTTTATTCTTCTGCTTTTTCAACCTTCGAAGCTCTTGCCTCAATCTCTTTTGCCTGGATATCGGACGGAGCCTGCTCATATCTCGCAAACTCATAGGAGAAATCACCGCTTCCGCCTGTCATGGAGCGGAGTGTTGTGCCGTATCCGTAGATCTCAAGTTCCGGAACATCAGCCTCGATAATCGTATGGCCCTTGTGATCCGGGTTCATGCCGAGCACACGGCCGCGGCGTTTGTTGAGATCGCCCATGATATCGCCGGTGTATTTATCGTCTACAGTGATCTTCATCGAAACGATCGGCTCAAGGAGAACCGGGGATGCTTCCATAAAGCCTTTCTTGAACGCCTGGATCGCTGCGGTCTTAAATGCCATCTCGGAGGAGTCTACCGGATGATAAGAACCATCATACAGAACGGCTTTGACGCCGACTACCGGATAAGCAGCCAGAGGGCCTTTCTGTACGGCTTCCTGGATACCTTTTTCAACAGCCGGGAAGTAGTTCTTCGGAACGGCGCCGCCGACAACTTCCTGCTCGAAAACGTATGGTTTCTCGAGATCTCCGGAAGCGGAGAAGCGCATTTTTACATGACCGTACTGGCCGTGGCCGCCGGACTGTTTTTTGTATTTTGCTTCTACATCCGAATTTTTGCGGATCGTCTCGCGGAAGGCTACCTTCGGACGGGACAGCTCTACTTCTACTTTGTAGCGCTCCAGCAGCTTGCTGACGATAATATCGATGTGCTGGTCGCCCATGCCGTACAGCAATGTCTGATGGTTTGCAGAATCATTGACTGCCTTCATAGTCAGGTCTTCCTGCATCATCTTGGCAAAGGCCTGGGAGATCTTATCTACATCGGCTTTGTTCTTCGGTTTATATCGTTTTGCGGTGTACGGAGTCGAAACATCCGGTTTTCCGTAGCGGACCTGATTGTTCTTTGTCGCAAGGGAATCGCCGGTTCTTGCATCGCCGAGTTTTGCGATGGCACCGATATCTCCTGCATGAAGCTCCGGTACTTCGATCGGCTTGGAGCCTTCGAGAACGTACAGCTTGCTCAGTTTTTCTTCGGATTCCTGATCTACATTATAGAGCACATCATCGCTTTTAATAACGCCGGAGCAAACCTTAATCATTGAATATTTTCCAAGGAACGGATCCACGATCGTCTTGAAAATGGTCGCGCTCTTCGGTTTCGCAAAGTCGTAATTTGCCTCGAAAATTTCGTTCGTATTGAGATTTATGCCGGCACACGGACGGGTGGACGGATCCGGGAAGTATCCGCAGATATCATCAAGAAGGTTCGATACGCCCTGCAGATTGACCGGGGAGCCCATGCATACCGGAACGATGGTGCCGTCTCCTACGTTCATGGCAAGCGCTGCGGAAATCTCTGCTACCGAGAACTCTTCTCCGCCAAAGTAGCGGTCCATAAACTCTTCACTTGTTTCTGCCACGGATTCCATCAGGGTTTCACGGTACTTCTCCAGATATTCTACGGAGTAATCCGGAATCGGGCATTCTTCTTTTTTATCTTTTTCGATATATCTGCGGCCTTTGTTCTTTACAATATTGATATATCCTACAAATTTACCATTTTCACGCAGAGGCATATGAAGCGGTGCGATTCGTTTTCCGTACAGTTCGGTGAGCTGCTCAACGACTTCTCGGTAACTGACATCGTCCTGATCCATTTCCGTTACGAAGATCATACGCGGAAGATTGTATTTCTCGCAGAGTTCCCATGCTTTCTGGGTTCCGACCTGCACGCCGGCCTTTCCGGATACCACGATTACAGCGGCATCTGCTGCGGAAGCGGCTTCCTGTGCTTCTCCTACGAAATCAAACATTCCAGGAGTATCCAGAACATTGATCTTATTTTTTCCCCATACGACCGGGACAAGCGTTGTGGAAATAGAGCATTTGCGCTTGATTTCTTCTTTGTCAAAATCGCTGACGGTATTTCCGTCTGTCACTTTTCCGAGACGGTTTGTCATACCGGAAAGATAAGCCATAGCTTCGGTCAGACTTGTCTTTCCGGAGCCGCTGTGCCCCAGCAGCACCACATTTCTGATTCGGTCAGTTCTAAAAACGTCCATATGTAATACCTCCCATGTAAGTAAATTTGCAGATTGCAAGGCCGCTCTTATTCGCCTTTCTGCTTTTTATCAAGATTCACGTCTTCCGTTCCTCTTATCATAGTCACTATTCTACTAAAGTTTTTGCTTTTTTGCAAGTATATTATTCATATTTCACAATATATTTCTGAATTTTTAAATTTTATATGTATTTTAGCTGGTTATTCTGCCTTTCTTCCGCTTTTCTGTCTGGCTTTTCTGTCTGGCTTTTCTGTGGAATCTGTCAGATTTTGCAAAACAAGCAAAATTGCTGCCTTTCAAAAATACTTTGTCACTTTAAAGCAAGAAATCTTTGACATTTGATTTCAGATGCTTTACAATGTCTTTTATACGATTTACCTACGAAAATTGTCAGAAAGGACTACTTGAATTATGTGTGATACATCTGAAAAAATCTGTATCGGCTTTATCGGCCTTGGCCTCATCGGCGGCTCCATTGCAAAAACCCTCAGAAAGGTTCACCCGGAGTATAAACTGATGGCCTACTGCCGCACCAAAGCGACGATCGAAGAGGCAATTCAGGAAGGCGTGATTGATATCGCGCTGGAAGAACGGGACGACCGCTTTGCCGACTGTGATTATATTTTCTTATGTGCTCCTGTCAGCACCAACATCTCCTATCTTCCGTTCGTGAAAGGCATCGCAAAACCGGGCTGTATCATCACAGACGTCGGAAGTGTAAAAGGAGAAATCCATCAGGCGGTTGAGACCCTCGGCATGACGCCCCAGTTTATCGGCGGCCATCCGATGGCAGGCTCCGAAAAGACGGGATATTCCAGCGCCACCGATTACCTGCTGGAAAATGCTTACTATATGATTACACCCGGACCAGATGTTGAGATCGCGACAGTTTCCGCTTTCGTTGATCTTGTCCAGTCCTTAAAGGCGATCCCGATGGTTTTAACATACGAAGAGCACGACTACATCACCGCAGGTGTCAGTCATCTGCCGCATATCGTTGCCGCTACCCTGGTCAATGCACTCGCATCCCTAGACACACCGGAAGAGCAGATGAAAACCGTTGCTGCAGGCGGCTTCAAGGACATCACCCGCATCGCTTCCTCCTCCCCGGAGGTATGGCAGCAGATCTGTCTCTCAAACCAGAAGCAGCTCTCGAATGTGCTGGATTCCTATATCCGCCTTCTCGTCCAGGCAAAATACCTGGTTGACAACAAAAAAGGCCACGAGCTCTACAATATGTTTGAAAGTTCCCGCGAATACCGGAATTCCATGGAAGATTCTTCCTATGGACCGACAAAGAAAGAATACGTCGTTTACTGCGACCTGCTCGATGAAGCCGGCGGAATCGCAGCCGTTACAACAATTCTTGCCATCAACCAGATCAGTATTAAAAATATCGGCATTACGCATAACCGCGAGTTCGAAGAGGGTGCTCTCCGCATTGAATTTTATGAAGAGCAGGCAGGCATTCTTGCCCGGAAGGTCTTAAAAGACCATGGCTATACCATTCATATCCGCAATTAAAAGCGCGTATATCTTGACAGGAGGAAGTTACGTTATGCAGTTCCAGAAAGCAGTACGTCCTCTGCGCGGAGAAATCTCCGTGCCGGGCGATAAATCCATTTCCCACCGCGCCGTCATGTTCGGTGCCATTTCAGAGGGAACCACAGAAGTCACAAACTTTTTACAGGGTGCCGACTGTCTCTCCACCATCTCCTGCTTCCGCAGTATGGGCATTGAGATCAAGAACACGCCGGAGCGCATCCTCGTTCATGGAAAAGGCCTGCACGGACTTTCGGCTCCGTCCGCCGTTCTCGACTGCGGAAACAGCGGAACAACGACACGCCTGATCTCCGGCATTCTTGCCGGCCAGAACTTTTCCAGTACACTGACCGGTGACGCTTCCATTCAGAAACGGCCGATGGGACGCATCATCAATCCGCTGACCCAGATGGGCGCTTCCATCCGCAGTATTCCGGAAAACGGCTGTGCGCCGCTTGCAATCAACAGCCATCCGCTCCACGCCATCTCCTATCTTTCGCCGGTCGCATCCGCACAGGTCAAATCGTGTGTCCTGCTTGCCGGACTGTATGCTGACGGAAAAACAAGCGTTACCGAACCGGCTCTTTCCAGAAACCATACGGAGCTGATGCTGAAATTCTTCGGCGCCGACGTTGCCTCCGAAGGGCTGACCGCATCGGTTCTGCCGGACCCGGATCTCCATGGAAATCTCGTCCGTGTGCCGGGAGATATTTCCTCCGCCGCCTACTTCATCGCCGCCGCGCTGATAGTTCCAGGCTCTGAGGTGCTCCTGAAAAATGTCGGCATCAACCCGACCCGCGACGGTATGCTCCGCGTCTGCCGCGCCATGGGTGCTGACATCACACTTCTGAATGAGCAGAACTCCGGCGGAGAACCGGTTGCAGACCTTCTCGTGCGCTATACGCCGTCTCTTTCCGGCACTGTCATCGAGGGCGAACTGATCCCGACCCTGATCGATGAAATCCCGATCATCGCGGTTCTTGCCGCCACAGCGAACGGTACAACCGTGATCCGGAATGCGGAGGAGCTGAAAGTCAAAGAATCGAACCGTCTTGATATCATGGTAAACGAACTCACCGCGATGGGTGTTTCCCTGGAAGGCACGGACGACGGCATGATCATTGAGGGCGGAAAACCGTTCCACGGCGCCCAAATCGACAGCCGCCTCGACCACCGCATTGCGATGTCGTTTGCAATCGCTTCGCTTGCCGCAGAGACACCGACGGAAATCCTGCGCGCCGGCTGTGTGGATATCTCGTATCCGACATTCTACCAGGATCTGGCACGGCTGCAGGCATAAAAAACGTTTAAACTATAAATGAGCAAATCCAAAATATTGCACAAAAGAAAGACACCCTCTGTAGAAG
>OGOC01001690.1_pt1 | contig 16532 bp, 18 predicted proteins | sample 1552561 | NCBI WGS metagenome assembly OGOC01 (sample SAMEA2580148, study PRJEB22360) | human gut metagenome | biome: human gut; feature: human-associated habitat; material: faeces | place: Denmark | collected 2008/2010
CACAGATCGGCTGCTGTTCGTTCGACCGTACGGGCACGACGCATTTGGGCAGCTGGGTGCTCAACCACTCCTATCTCCTGCCGGGATGCGTGCATGTGATCACGGGCGTGGCTGCCGGCTATGCCATCTACTGCATGCTCTAGGTACTGCAAAAGCGGTGGTAGGACTAGTTCTTCCCCATTGAGATCTTCTAAAATTACCGCCGCTAAAGGTGCCGAAAGCCTGCCGCAGAGGCAGTTTCCGGCACCTTTAGCTCGCACAAATACCACCAATTATCAAAAGCATCATGGAAATGGATCTCTCTATTTGGCTTCAGCTGGCCGTCGTGCTTGTCTGTGTGGCCGTAGGCGGCCGCTTGGGCGGCGTCGGCCTCGGCGCAGCAGGCGGTCTCGGCGTCTGTATTCTTGTTTTGGGCATGGGCATTCAGCCGGGGTCTCCTCCGACCAGCGTCCTGCTCATTATTACGGCAGTGATTGCCTGCACGTCTGTTCTGCAGGGTTCGGGCGGTCTGGATCTGCTGGTGCGATGGGCCGAGAAGCTCCTTCGCAAGTGGCCGCGAGCCATTACGTTCGCCGGACCCTTCGTCTGCTCCTTTTTCGTGATGCTGGTGGGAACGGCCTATGTGGCCTTCGCCGTCTATCCGGTGGTGGCCGAAGTGGCTGCCTCGGCCAAGGTTCGTCCTGAACGTGCTGTGTCGGCCTCAGTGATCTGCGCTGGCATCGGCGTGATGGCTTCGCCCATGTCCGCGGCCATGGCCGCTATGGTGGGCATCATGGCGACCCAAGGCGTGGCCTTCTGGCAGATTCTGGCGGTGACCGTCCCAACCTTCCTCCTTACGATCTGTGTGACGGCACTTTCCGTTTTCTGGCGCGGCGCTGAACTCGAGGATGATCCTGAATTCAAGCGTCGTCTGGCCAACGGTGACTACCAGTGGCTCTGGGGTAACCGAAGGCGAAAAGAAGTTCGAAGAGAAGCCCTTCGCCCGCCGCGCAGTGGCCATTTTCCTCATCGGCATCCTTGTTTCGATCTGCGTGGGTTCCATTCCGGGTCTTCGCCCGGCATGGGAAGCCGCCGGCAAGGTTTCACAGCTTTCGATCCCGTCGCTCATTCAGATGGTGATGCTGGCTACGGCTTTCTTCATCATCATGCTTTGCCGCGTGCCGCCTGAAAAGTTTGCTTCCGGTTCGGTCTTCCGCTCGGGTCTGATCGGCGTTGTCGGCGTCTTCGGTATTGCCTGGTGTACGGGGACGTTCTTTGATCTGCACACGAAGCTGCTCGCTGATGTCTTCTCGGGCATTGCTCAGAGCGCTCCTTTCGTTTTCTGCGTTGCTGCATTCCTCGCTTCGAGCGTGATCTTTTCGCCGACAGTATCGACGACGATCATGATGCCGCTGGGGCTGAAGTTTGGACTCCCGCCGGAATTCCTGATCGGCACATGGGCCTGCTGCTACGGCGACTTCCTCATTCCGGGAGGGGCGCAGATCGGCTGTACGGCCTTTGACCGTACGGGGACCACTCGCCTCGGCACACTGGTCATCAACCACTCTTATCTGCGTCCAGGCGTCGTCTTCGTCGTAAGCGGCACGCTGATCGGCTGGTGCATCTCGAAGATCGTCTTCTAAAGCAGAACACGCGTCTTCCGTTTTTTTTGAAAGGTCCGCGCCCGACGTGCTCAATCGGGCGGCGGACCTTTTCCTATTTTGCGAGGGCGTTGATGGATTGCCTTAGTTCGACTTGGGCAGGAGGGCTTCGATTAACTCCGCTTCCAGTTGGAGCAGCGTGGCGTCGTCGTGCAGCGCTTCACCGTCAATGAGAAAGACGTCTTCGGCGCGTTCGCCGAGCGTGGCTAGCTTGGCGGTCTGCAGATTCACGCCGTACTTGGCAAGGACTTTGGAGATGGCATAAAGCAGTCCCAAACGGTCGGTGGCGACGATATTGAGGATGAAAGCTTGGCCGGATTCGTCGGGCTGAATTTGCACCGAAGGACGGGTGGGAAAGTGCCGCGAACGGCGGGAAAGCCGACATTTCGGCGCCGGCGGCAAGGGCTTCCCGTTGGTCAGGGCGGCAGCGAAGTCCCGTTCGAGCTTTCTCAGACTGTCGCTCGAAGCGAACTTCCCGAAGGCGTCGTTAGCCACAAAGGTGTCGAGCGCCCAGCCGTGCGAGGTAGTGTGAATGCGCGCATCGACCACGGAGAGGCCCGATTTGCCGAGAAAGGCGACTGCCCGCAGGAAAAGTCCCTTGGTGTCGGGCAGATAGAGAAGCACGATGAGGCTGCCTTCGGCCGTGCCGCGTTTGACTCTGACGACGGGATCGGGGCTGTCCGCACGTTCGGCGAGCATCTCGGCATGCCAGGCGATTTCTTCGGCCGAATGACGCATGAAGTAGACGAGGTCGAGTTCTTTCCAGAACTTTTCGCGCGTAGCGTCCGTGACGCCGTGCACGAGGGCCGCAGCCCGCGCACGGCGGTCGTCGATAATGCTCGTGACGGACTTCTCGGCTTCGGAGCCGTTGAGCCGCTCAACGGCCGACTTGTAGAGGGTCTCCAAGAGACCGGCTTTCCAGGGCGTCCAGACCTTGGGGGAGGTTGCCCGAATGTCGGCGGTGGTGAGGAGGTAAAGGGCATCGAGGCGCTCTTTGGTGCCGACGAGTTCAACGAAGCGTTCAACCACACTCGGGTCCGAAATATCTTCCTTTTGCGCCACTCGGCTCATGACGAGGTGTTTGAGCACGAGAAAGTGGATGAATTCTCGGTCGGGCTCGGAAAGCCCGAAACGCTTGCAGAATGCATCCGACTTTTCTGCGCCGATCACTTCATGACCGCCGCCCAATCCCTTGCCGATGTCATGGAAAAGGCCCGCGACGATCAGCCGCCACGAATTCGGCAGCGCCGTCATGAGCTCGGTGCAGAGCGGATATTCATGAGCGTGCTCGCTGCGGCGCAGGCGGCAGAGGTTTTTGACCACGAGCAGCGAATGTTGGTCGACCGTATAGATGTGATAAAGGTCGTGCTGCATCTGTCCGACCACGTGACGCCAGGCCGGCAGCATGCGCCCGAGAATGGCCCAGGCATTCATCATCACGAGGGCGTCATCCGCGCCTTTTTCGAGCTTCAGAATCTCGAGAAAGGTTGTTTGGTTTCGCAGGTTGTCGCGGTAGGCGGGGCCGATTTCAGGAGCAGCATGCCAAAGCGCGCGAAGGAGCCGCGTTGAAAACCGCGTGAGTTCGGGGTGCGTAGCAAACACCAGAAAGGTGCGCAAAATGGCATTGGGATCCGTTTCGTAGATATTCTCGGCCACAATGTCCATTTCGTCGCCGCGAGCCAGAAAGGCGGATTCAAGCCGCAGCGGCGTGGCTCTTGATGAGCCGCCGAACAGGCGGTCGGAAATGGTCTGCAGCTGAATAATCGACATCTGCACGACGGATTTGGCGTGCCAGTAGTAGCGCTTCATCAGCGCTTCGGAGGCCCGCATGAGCCCGGTTGCCCGGTAGCCGAGGCGGCTCGCTAATTCCTCCTGAACATCGAAGAGAAGCCGGTCTTCATCGCGTTTGGCAAGCAGATGAAGTTCGATGCGGATCGTTTTCAGGAATTCGTAGCACTGCCGGATGGTGTGCATTTCGCGCTCGGTAATGAGATCCGCGCGGTGCATCGCCTCCACGCTGTCGGCTAAACCGGCGGCTCGAGCGCACCAGAGAAAGACCTGCAGATCGCGAAGGCCGCCCGGAGATTCCTTCAAATTGGGTTCGAGCGCATAGGGCGTATCGTCGAATTTCTGATGCCGGCGCTTGAGTTCGAGCATTTTGTCGCGAAAGAACGCTCGGGCGTCGAGCGCCGCGAAGAAGTCGTCTTTGGCGTCGTAATACAGGCGGGCGCTGCCAAGCAGGAGCCGCGATTCGAGATAGGTCGTGGCAATGGAGACGTCTTTGCCGGCTTCGACGGTGAATTCAGTGCGGGTTCGGACCGCTGCGCCCACCGTGAGTCCGAGCTCCCACAGAGCGGAAAGAAAGGCCGAGAGATGTTCTGCGAGTATCGGATCTTCGCCAGCTTCATCTTCAAGGAGCACCAGCAGATCAATATCGGAATAGGGAAAGAGCTCTCGTCGTCCGAATCCGCCCACTGCTTCGATGGCTAAACGTTCTGTCGGCAGCTCAGCGAGTTCCGCAAGAGACTTCACCGCAGCGTCGAGCAGGGCGGAGTGACTCCTCAGATAGTCGTCCGTGGAGCGATGCTCGCGCCACGCTTGAGCAAGACGCTCTCGGGCGGCTTGAAAAGTGCGCACGACGCCGGCAACAGCATCGGGAGGCAGTTCGTAGGGCATAAGGGCAGGATCGGTGAGAAGCGGTTGGATGCCTAAAGGATAAGAAAAAGGCGGCCGCCGCGCTTCATGCGCTGACGAGCCGCCTTGATCAGGATCTGGCGGAATGCGGCAGACCGCTGAGTTCGTTTAGAGGTTTTCCGGGAGATGCCAGCCCTTCACAAAGGCCGGAGGCGGCAGCGTGCCTTTGCTCACCGTAAGCACGTCGTAGCCCGTTTCAGTCACCAGCACCATATGCTCCCACTGTGCGGAAAGCGAGTGATCCTTGGTGACAACCGTCCAGCCGTCATTGAGCATCGTGACGCCGTAGCGGCCGGCGTTCACCATGGGTTCAACCGTGAAGACCATGCCCGGTTCAAACTTGGGCGTCGGATGGTTGACAGGGAAATGGTTGACGTGGGGTTCTTCATGGAAGCCCTTGCCGATGCCGTGACCGCCGTAGTCGCGCACAACCGAGATGCCGTTGGCGTCGGCGTAAGCCTGGCAGGCACGGCCGATGTCATTGAAGCACCCGCCCGGACGGACGGCGTCAATGCCGGCCCACATGGTGCCGAAGGCCAGATCAACCAGACGCTTGCCGGCGATGGTGGGTTTGCCGACCACGAACATGCGCGAAGTGTCGCCGTGGTAGCCGTTCTTGATGCTGGTGACGTCGATGTTGACAATGTCGCCCGCCTTGAGAATCTTTTTGTCGCTCGGGATCCCGTGGCAAACCACGTGATTGATCGAAATGCAGGAGGTGGCGGGGTAGGGCGTCATGCCCGGAGGGCAGTAGCCGAGACAAGCGGGAATGCAGCCCTGAACGTTGACGGTGTAGTCGTAAGCAAGACGATCGAGTTCGCCCGTGGAAACGCCGGGTTTGACGAAAGGCGTGAGGTAGTCGAGAAGTTCGGCGGCAAGGCGGCCGGCAATCCGCAGACCGGCAATGTCTTCGGGCGTTTTAATGGAAATGGACATGATTGGAAAGCAAACTCCGGCATCAGGCGGCAAACGATTGAAGCTGCCGTATGGGCTGCGGAGAAAATGAATGTGTCGGCAGTCCGCTGCTCTTTATCTGAGAGAGGCGGACGCTTAATGATTTATGTTGATCAGCGCTGCCGCAGGAGACTAAAGCCTGCCGCCGCAGCGTCAATGTTCGCGATTTTACTGCGCTCAAGATATTTTTCGGCAAAACTAAGGCGCAGCTCATCTATGCCTCAGCACATCCTAATTGATGCTTTCTAAACTGAACCTCAACCAGATAGGAAAAATGTTTGCAGCTGCTTTTCTCCGGCGGCTCGAACGCTCCTACAACTCATAATGTTCATAGAGAGGTTTCACCATGAATATTCGCACTGCTCTTTTTGCGCTCGCGCTTGCTGCCGCTCTCCCGTTCGCCGCACAGGCCGCATCGGGCGCCGCGCCCCAGGGTTTTGATGCTCCCGCCGCTGCGCAGGCTTCGCAGGACAAGGCGCCGCAGGGCTTTGGTCCCACGACGCCGACCACGGTTGAGAATGTGATCAAGAACGGCGCTGATGATGAGTACGTCATCCTTCGCGGGCGCTTTACGAGCCACATCAAGAGTGACAAGTATGAGTTCCAGGACGAGGCGGGCGGCGTCATTACCGCCGAACTCGATCACGACCGCAACTGGTCAATGGTTCATCGCGGCAAGCTCATGGAGATCCGCGCCAAGGTTGACCGTGATTGGAACAGCACCAAGCTCGATGTGAAGAGCGCCAAGCCCTTGGAATAAAAGCTCGGAATGAAAAAAGTCGATAAACGGCTTGAATTCCTGTAACTGCGCCCGTAAAATTGCGCGCTTGATTCGGCTCGAGGTGATCTGCTTCGGGCCGGAACATTTCCATAAGCGCCCGGAAGCCTTGGTCGGCCCGGGTATGTACATTGCGCGCGGCCTGCACCCGAGGTGCCGTTCATTCATCACTAGAAGAAGCGGTTCCTGCAGGTCGTGTCAGACTGACAAACCTTGGAGAAAATTCAAATGGTCAGCATGCGTGAAATGCTCGAAGCGGGTTGCCACTTCGGCCATCAGACTCGTTTCTGGAACCCGAAGATGGCCCAGTACATCTTCGGCTCCCGCAACAAGATTCATATCATCAATCTTGAAAAGACCGTCGTGATGTTCGACGAAGCGGTTAAGTTCGCTCGTCAGCTCGCGAGCCAGGGCGGCCGCATCCTCTTCGTTGACACGAAGCGCGGCGGACGTGAAATCGTTGCTCAGGAAGCGCAGCGCGCCGGCTGCTGCTGGGTTGACCAGCGCTGGCTGGGCGGCACGCTCACGAACTTCAAGACGGTTCGCGGCACGATCAAGCGCCTCAAGGACATGGAAGAGCAGCTCGAAGACGGCACCGCCGCCAAGCTCACGAAGAAGGAAGCGCTTGACTTCCAGCGTCACGTTGAAAAGCTCAACAAGTCGATCGGCGGCATCAAGGATCTCAATGGCCTTCCCGACGCCCTCTTCATCGTTGACGTGGGCTACCACAAGATCGCCGTTCAGGAAGCCAACAAGCTCGGCATTCCCGTGATCGGTGTTGTCGATACGAACGGCTCCCCCGACGGCATCGACTACGTCATCCCGGGCAACGACGACTCCTCGAAGGCCGTCCAGATCTACGCCGCCGGCATTGCCGACGCCGTGATCGCCGGCCGCGCTGACAGCGCCGTCGCCGCCGAAGGCGAAAAGGCCGCTGACGAAGAGTTCGTCGAGGTTGTTGAGGCCGCTCCGGCCGAAGCCCCTGCCGCGGAATAATTCCGCCGCGAGCTTCAAAGAGGAGTGCCGCGGACGCTGAACACCGTTAATGGGTTCGATGCGCCGCAGAACACTCCGACATGAGAAAGGGAGCTCGCACAAGAGCTCCCTTTTTTCTTAGAATTCTTTCGATTTTTTTCGTTCTCAATTTTGGAGTAACAGAACATGGCTGCTATTTCCGCCGCCCAGGTGAAGGAATTGCGTCTCAAGACCGACGCCCCGATGATGGAGTGCAAGAAGGCGCTTACGGAAGCCGATGGCGACATGGCCAAGGCTGAAGAAATCCTGCGCGTCAAGCTCGGCAACAAAGCCACGAAGGCTGCCAGCCGCGTGACGGCCGAAGGCGTCGTGGTGGTCTACGTCTCCGACGACAAGAAGCTCGGTGCGATCCTCGAAGTGAACTCCGAAACGGACTTCGTTGCGAAGAACCCCGAGTTCCTGCAGATGGCTCGCGAAGCCGTCAAGCTCGTCGCCGAAAAGAACCCGGCCGACGTCGCTGCGCTCCTCGAGCTCCCGCTCGGTGAAACCACGGTTGAAGGCGTCCGCAAGGCTCTCGTCGGCAAGATCGGCGAAAACATGACGTTCCGCCGCTTCGCCCGCGTCGAAGCTCAGGGCTTCATTGAACAGTATGTCCATGGCTCCCGTATCGGCGTTCTCGTCGACATGGTCGGCGGCAACGAAGAGCTCGCCCACGACATCGCCATGCACATCGCCGCCACCAAGCCGAAGGCTATCGACGAAACCGGCATCGATCACGCCCTGATCGACTCCGAACGCCGCATCGCCATCGAAAAGGCCCGCGAAGCCGGCAAGCCCGAAGCCATGCTCGAACGCATCGCCGAAGGCTCCGTCAAGAAGTTCCTCAAGGAAGTCACGCTCGTCAACCAGCCGTTCGTTAAGGACGACAAGAAGTCTGTGGCTGACCTCCTGAAGGCTGCCGATGCCAAGATCGCCTCCTACGTTCTCTACGTCGTGGGCGAAGGCATCGAAAAGCGTGTTGACGACTTCGCCGCTGAAGTGGCTGCCCAGCAGGCTGCCGCTGCCAAGGCCTAATCGGGCTTGCGCTTTAAAGAAACGGATATCGATTCCCGCGCAGCGATTGGCGAAGGCCTGATGAACCGCGCTCGAGAGCGGTTTGGGAAGGGTCTTTAAACGCTAAAGAGGGAATCGCCTCGCGCAGCTCCTTACGGCTCTAAGGGATGGCTGAAAGTCTTTTCTCACCGCATGCACGGGCGTGGAGGATGACGCCAAAACAGCCTTCTTTGAATCTATGAGTGAGCGAAGAGGCTCCGCCAAACAAAGGCCGTCCAGCAATGGGCGGCTTTTGTTCGTTTTGTCGACGGCGTTTTGCTGCTTGGCCTAAAAAGACATATAGGTAAACCTCCTCACCGCGTATAATTTCGCCCAATGTCTGCAGAGCATGCTCTGCGGGTTAATGTGAAGGTGTGAGGAGAACAACAAATGGACGTACAGGCCAAGCCCTGCTACAAGCGCATTCTGCTGAAGCTTTCAGGTGAAGCCCTGATGGGCGAGGACAGCTTCGGCATCAACCGCGCAGTGCTGCAGCACATGATTGAAGAGCTCCGTACGGCGCTGGACCTCGGCGTACAGGTAGGCATCGTGGTGGGCGGCGGCAACATCTTCCGCGGCGTCGCACTCGGCGCTACCGGTATGGACCGCGCCACCGGCGACTACATGGGCATGCTCGCAACAGTGATGAACGCCATGGCGCTGCAGGACTGCTGCCGCAACAACGGCATTGAAGCTCGTGTGCAGTCAGCGCTCAATATCGAACAGGTCGCCGAACCCTATATCCGCGGCAAGGCGCTGCGTCATCTGCGTCTCGGCCGCGTTGTTATTTTCGCCGCCGGCACGGGCAATCCCTTTATGACCACGGATACGACCGCAGCGCTGCGCGGCGCGGAAGTGGGTGCCGACATCGTTCTCAAGGCCACCAAGGTCGACGGCATCTATACGGCTGATCCGAAAAAGGATCCGACAGCCACGATGTATGACGAAATCACCTTCGACGAGGCGCTGCGGAACAACCTCAAGGTGATGGATGCCACTGCTTTCGCGCTCTGCCGCGAACAAGGCCTGCCGATCAAAGTCTTCAACATCAATAAGAAGGGCGCACTTCGCCGCGTGCTTCTCGGCGAAAAGGAAGGCACGCTCGTTCATTCGTAATAGAGCCTTGCTACAATCCTTTAGCTAAGACATGGGCCGGAGACGATGTTTTCGGCCCATGTTCGCACCAGATTTCAATTTAATGCAGCGCTTTCATCCGCCGGCCTGAACCATTCAGCCGGGGAACAACGCGGCTTCACGGGACGGGGTCACGCCTTCGGGAAGACGAAGTTCACGTCAAGCCGGCGCTGCGGATATCAGGAGAATCATTCATGACTGCTGCCGATGTCATCCAGCAGACCCAGCATAAGATGGGCGTTACTGTTGAGAAGCTTCGCGACGACTTTACACGCATCCGTACGGGCCGCGCGAGCACGGGCCTGCTCGACAAGATTCGCGTCGACTACTACGGCTGCCCGACGCCCCTCAACCAGGTTGCTCAGGTGGGTGTGGGCGATGCGCATACCCTGACGGTGCAGCCGTGGGAAAAGAACATGGTGAAGGTTTGCGAAAAAGCCATTCGCGATTCCGACCTCGGTCTTAACCCGGCCACTTCGGGCGACACGATTCGCGTGCCGCTGCCTCCGCTTACCGAGGAACGCCGCCGCGAACTCACCAAGGTAGTGAAGGGGTTCGGCGAAGAAGCCAAGGTGGCTGTGCGCAATCTGCGCCGTGACGCCAATACGCAGCTCGAACGTCTGGAGAAGGATAAGGAAATCTCTGAAGACGATCAGCGCCGCTATGAAACCGAAATCCAGAAGCTCACGGACCGCTTTGTTGCTGACATCGACAAGGTGATCGCCGAGAAAGATAAGGAAATCATGACGGTTTAATGCCGCAGGGGACGCCGCAGTCGGCGGCGTTCTTCATGACTTTCGGGAAGCCGCAGAGCGCGGGCGATCCAATGCCTAACGCTTTTTGCGGCTTTTCTTTTTTGCGACAAATGAACGCTTCGGAGCGGATGATGAGAAAATCCGCCGAATTCGTGCTGATGGCTGCGATGCCGGTGCTGCTTAATGCTTGGACGGCGGCGAGCGGTACTGCTCCGTTGTTGGGCGCAGACCGAGATGCTCACGGCTGCATCGATTCTGCGGAGTACGTCTGGAGTGCGCTTCTTCAAATCTGTGAAAAATGAGGCCGCAGCCCATTAATGCCTGTGTCTACAAGATAAATTCGTTTTCATTTTCGAACGCTGCACGGCGTTTCACCTTGCTAGACTCGATGCCGAAATTTTCCGTTGCCGCATCGGGCACCATCGTTCTTTCAGGCCGCCGCCATGTCTAAAGACATTTCCATCCCCAAGCATGTTGCCGTCATCATGGACGGCAACGGCCGCTGGGCGCAGTCTCGCTGCCTTCCGCGCGTTGAAGGACACCGCAAGGGTGTAGAGGCTCTGGAGCGGGTGGTTGAAGCTGCTGCGCAGCGCGGGGTGAAGACTTTGACCGTTTTTGCTTTTTCAAGCGAAAACTGGCGTCGGCCGGCTGCGGAAGTGACTGCGCTCATGAAGCTTTTTGCCCTCGGACTGGAGCGCTGGCGCAAACCTTTGTCAGAGGCCGGCGTTCGTCTGCGCGTAATTGGCGACCGTACGGGCTTTAGCTCTGCGCTCAATGAAACCATTGATGCGGCCGAAGCCGCAACGGCTGCCGGCAGCAAAATGCCGCTCGTTATCGCCGCCAATTACGGCGGCCGCTGGGACATGCGGCAGGCTGCTCAGGCCGCTGCAGCCGAGGGTGAGCTCACCATGGAGGGCGTGGAAAAAAGGCTTTGCGCCGCGGAGCTCGGCGAAGTGGATCTGCTCGTGCGCACGGGCGGTGAGCGCCGCATCTCCAACTTCCTTCTTTGGCAGGCGGCTTATGCAGAGTTTTACTTTACCGATACGCTCTGGCCGGATTTTGACGGCGAAGCATTCGACGATGCTCTGGCGTGGTATGTTGGACGCGAACGGCGCTTTGGCATGACGAGCGAGCAATTGAGAAAAGCCGGCTGAAGCGCATTTCAAGCTTGCGAAGGCGGAGTTTCCCGATGAAGTGCTACGTTGTCGATGCTTTTGCAGACCATTTATTTGAAGGCAATCCCGCGGCGGTCTGCGTGTTGGACACCTGGCTATCGGACGAGCTGATGCAGCTGATTGCCGTCGAAAACAACCTTTCGGAAACAGCCTTTGCCGTAAAGAATGCCGGATCTTATGGTCTGCGCTGGTTCACGCCGGGCGGTGAAATTGATCTCTGCGGGCATGCCACGCTGGCAACGGCTTATGTGCTGATGCGCTTTTATGAACCCAATGCCGGCGAAATTTCATTTCAAACGAAAAGCGGCGGTTTGAACGTCAAGCGTTCCGGCGACCGCTTCGAAATGGATTTTCCGGCTTATGCGCTTTCACCCGTTCCTGTCACCGAAGCAATGACGGCTGCGCTCGGCGTTCGGCCGCTTGAGGCTTGGATGGGTCGGGATTTGGTTTGTGTTTTGGCCGATGAGCGTCAGGTCTGCGATGCGGCGCCGAATCCGGAACTGCTCCTCGGGCTCGACGGCCTGCTCACCCACATCACCGCGCGCGGCAGTCAGTATGACTGCGTCAGCCGGAGTTTTGCGCCGAAACTCAATGTTGCCGAAGATCCGGTATGCGGCTCCGGTCACTGTCATATTGTGCCGCTGTGGGCCGATAAGCTCCGCAAGACGGATTTGATTGCGCGGCAGGCTTCAAAGCGCGGCGGAACGCTCTACTGCCGCAGAGTTGGAGACCGGGTCAAACTTGCCGGCAAGGCGGTTCTTTATTCAGAGGCAAATCTGTTTGTCTGATTGGCTGAGCCGACAGCGGTTTTTTCATCTGCTCAGACTGCCTCAAGCAAGGTCCGGATACTTCACGGAGGCTTCTCTTAAGCCAGAATGCGGCAAGCTCAGTCTAAAATGCGAGCCAACGGCTTTGAAGTGCTGCGTCCTGATGAACGGACGTCAGCCGGCATGTCGTTTAGATCCCAACAACAATAATCACCTCCTGCTCCAAAGAGAACATCCATGCTGAAGCTTCGCGTTGCCACTGCAGTTGTACTGCTCCTGATTTTGTGGTTCGCCATCTGGGCCGGTCCGCTGGCTTTTGCCGGGGTGATGGCCATCTGCTTCGGGCTGGTGCTCTATGAGTGGCTCCGTATTGGGAACTTGGGTCCAGTGCCGGCTGCGCTCATTGCAGCGATCGAAATGATTTCGCAGTTTTCGCTCTATTGGGCGCAGGCGCTCCCGAAGATGGACTGGTTCCTCTTCATCGTGAACGGCGGCGTGATGGTGGCCTGGGGCGTGATCTTCTTTGCGGAACTCTTCCACCGCTATAACGGCTTCAAGGTGAACGTGCTCACCTGCCTGACGACGGCGGTGATCTTTGTGCCGTCGGCTTATTTGTCGCTTCTTTGGCTCTATGAAGCCGGCAGCTGGGTATTGGTTTTGTCAGTCTTCCTTATCGTGTGGGGAGCAGACATCTGCGCTTATTTCTGCGGCCGCGCCTGGGGCAAGCATAAGATGTGTCCGGCGATTTCGCCCAACAAGACCTGGGAAGGTGCAATCGGCGCCTACGTGATCGTCATCATTTTCTTCATCCTGACGTGGTGGTTCTGCGACCAGAAGAATGTCTTCACAAGCTTCGTCTTTGAGCACGCGGGTTTTGTCTGGGGACTGATTGTGCTCGCCGGTCTGATTGCGCTTTCCATCGCAGGTGATCTGTGGGAATCGATGCTCAAGCGTCTGGCGGGCATCAAGGATTCATCGCACATGCTGCCGGGCCACGGCGGCTTCTTCGACCGCATGGATGCGAGCCTGCCGGTGCTTCCTGCGGCGACCTGGATCATGCTCGCCATTCTTCTTTTCTGACCTGACGGCCGATGACCGAGGGCTATCTCGTTCCCGATCTGCCGTCCGGAGGCTTCTTTCGCGAAGAGGAGACGGTGAAGCGTTCCCGCTTCATCGTCACGGTGGGCCGTGCGGCATCGCCTGAGGCTGCTCACGCGTTCATTGAAAAGATTCGTGAAGAGCACAGCCAGGCAACCCACAACTGCTGGGCCTTTAATGCCGGCGAACCCGGTTCAACGGCGCAGGTGGGCGCCAGTGACGACGGCGAACCCAAGGGGACGGCCGGCCGGCCGATGCTCACTGCTGTGCTCCATAGCGGCATCGGCGAAGTCGTGGTGGTGGTAACGCGCTACTTCGGCGGCATTTTGCTCGGTACCGGCGGATTGGTCCGTGCTTATCAGGGTTCAGCACAGCTCGGTTTAGAAAAGGTGCCGACCCGGGCTCGAGAAGTCCTCATACGCTGTTTAGTTTCGATGGATACGGCCCATGACGGCATTTTCCAGAATCTCCTTCGAGCGGCTCGAGGACAAATCGTAACGTCGGACTATCGGTTCGATGCATCTTATGAAATCCTCGTTCCGGAGCCCGAAGTGGAGGGACTGGAGTCAGGACTGGCCCGTGCTACGGCGGGTGAAGCGCTTTTTGAGCGGCTTGAGGAAGAAGCGGTTTAAAGCCGCAGAGCCGAGTATTCGGTTGCATTCGTTTGCCGACTCACTCCTTTCGGCGGAGCCTGAATGGCGGCTCAGGAGGATCCAGAGCCGTTAAAATCGGCTCGATTTTCCTATTTGATCAGACTCTTAAGCCTCTAGACGCTACTCATGCGATTTGCCGTCTTTCATCTCATCATGGCCCTTTGGGTTCTGTGGCGGTTCGTGCTGCCGCTGGATCTGCCGCGCCGATTCAAAGCTGCTCTGGCGCTGCTTGTGGTCGTAACCGCATCGTTTTCGACCGTCACCGTCTTTTTCTTCGGCGGCCTGCTTTCTCCGGAGGCGCCTCGCTGGTTTCTCATTGCGGGCAATTCGGGCGAAGCGGTACTGCTTTTCCTCTGCGGCCTGACGGCCGTGCGCGAAGTGCTGATTTTGCTCAGCGTACTGGCCGGACGGTCCGGAGAAAAGATGCATTACGTCGTGCAGAAAGACCGCCGCACCGCGCTTGGCATTGCTGCGGCAGCTGCGGGTTTGGCTGCGGCGGGCGTTTCTGAGGGAGTCAGTGCGCCCGAGGTTCGTCGTCATACCGCCGAAATTGAGAATCTGCCTCCGGCGCTCGAAGGCTTCGAGTTCGTCCAGCTTTCCGACCTTCATGCCTCGGCGCTTCTTACGGAGCCTTGGAGCCGGGCCGTTGTGGAGCGTGTGAATGCACTGCGCCCCAAACTGATTCTGATTACCGGAGACTTCGTTGACGGAACCGTTGAGCGCCGAGAAAGAGATGTGGCGCCCTTTGCGGATCTGCGCGCCGAATACGGCGTCTGGGGATGCGAGGGCAATCATGAGCACTATGGGGACTATGAAGCCTGGATGCGCAAAATCGAGGCGCTCGGCATACGCGTTCTGCGTAATGCCCATACCGTCCTGGAGGTGAAGAACCCAGAAGGCAAATCTGCCCAACTCTGTTTGGCAGGGCTTTGCGACCCGATGGCTGCGCGTTTCGGGCGTGAAATGCCGAATCTGGAAAAAACCTTTGCCGGGGCTCCGGCATCTAGAGAGGCGCTGCGCATTCTGATGGCCCATCAGCCGAAATTCTTCCCCAAGTACTGCGCCCAAGCCTCTTTTGCGCTCCAGCTCTCGGGACACACTCACGGCGGGCAGATTTGGGGAATGGATGAGGCTGTGGCGATTATCAACGGCGGCTTCGTGCGGGGCTTTTACCGCCGCAGCGGTGCGCTGATGTATGTGCATCCCGGCACGGGGCTGTGGAACGGCTTTCCGATTCGTTTGGGTGCGGCCTCTGAAATTGCACTCATTCGCCTCACGCGAAAACAGCCCTAAAATCACCCGGCTTTCCGCAGAAGACGGAAAATACGTCTTCCACACAAACTCACAACAAAAAGAAAACGATGCAGACCATTTCGCTTCTTGGCGCTACCGGTTCGATCGGCCGTTCGGCCGTCGACGTCATCCGCCGTCACACTGAACGCTGGCGTGTGAAAAGCGTTGCCGGCGGCAGCCGCATTCCCGAACTCGTTGAAGCGGTTCGGGCTACCCATGCGAAGCAGGCTGCTGTCGCGGATCCAGCAAAGCTGGGAGCGCTGCGGGCAGCTTTGGATGCGGCGGGCTGCCATGACGTCGAGGCGCTCGCCGGCGCAGATGCCGTTGAAGCGCTCGCTGCGGATCCGGAGACGGATGCCGTACTGCAGGCGATTGTGGGTGCTGCCGGGGTGGCGCCCACCTTTGCGGCTGCTCGTACGGGCAAACGGCTGATGCTTGCCAATAAGGAAAGCGTGGTCTGCGGCGGGGCGCTGCTCATGAAGACGGTTGCCGAGTGCGGTGCAGAGCTCTTTCCGGTTGACAGCGAACACAGTGCGGTTTTTCAGTGCCTTGCGGCAGCTGACCCCAATGCGCGCAGCCGCGCAAGGATCATTCTCACCGCTTCGGGCGGCCCGTTTCGCGGGCGAAAGACGCTCGAAGGCATCACGCCTGCCATGGCGGTCAAACATCCGAAATGGAGTATGGGCCGCAAGATCAGTGTTGACAGCGCGACTCTGATGAATAAGGGACTTGAGGTGATTGAAGCCTCGTGGCTCTTTGACTTTCCCGAAGACCGCATTGACGTTGTGGTGCATCCGGAATCGGTGATCCACTCGATGGTGGCCTTTGAGGATGGAGCGGTGATGGCGGAGTTAGGCGACCCGGACATGCGCACGCCCATTGCTGCGGCGCTGTCGTGGCCGCAGCGCGTGAGTTCCGGCGTGGGTGCTCTCGACTTAACGCGTGTCGGGAGGCTCACTTTTGAGGCGCCGGATCTTGAAACATTTCCGCTCCTGGAACTTGCCCGAGAAACACTTCGCCGCCGCGACGGATCCTCTATTGTGATGAATGCGGCCAATGAAGTTGCTGTCGCGGCATTTCTTGATGAAAGAATTTCATTCACGGGCATCATGAAACTGGTTGAAATGACGACAGAACGCTTCAGCGCGCCGGCGCCGCAGTCCGTTGAAGAAATTTTTGCAATTGATGTAGAAGCGCGTACACGTGCCGCTGAAATACTGTCGGTCTCCGAATTCTTTAACTGAGTTTTTTGTTACTTTCTTTTTAGTCGTAGCCAGCCATCCGAATGACGCTTTCTGTACTCCTGAGCCTTGTGGGCTTTCTTCTCACCATCGGCATCGTGGTCATGATTCACGAGGGCGGTCACTATTTGGCCGCCAAGTGGCTCGGCTTCGGTGTCAAGCGCTTTTCAATCGGCATGGGCCGCGTCCTTTGGCGTCGGCGTGCCTGGGATACGGAGTTTGCCGTGTCGCTGCTGCCGATCGGCGGGGGGGGGGGGCTTTGAGGGGGGGGGGTCGGCCGTCG
>OGOC01001696.1_pt1 | contig 16505 bp, 10 predicted proteins | sample 1552561 | NCBI WGS metagenome assembly OGOC01 (sample SAMEA2580148, study PRJEB22360) | human gut metagenome | biome: human gut; feature: human-associated habitat; material: faeces | place: Denmark | collected 2008/2010
TCAGGGGTAAGCGGGTATTCCATGATTTCGCTTTCAGGCCAATGGGCATCTACAAGGTCGCAGCCTTTGGTATAAAGCACTTCGGCCTTACCCTGTGCTTTCTCGCGGATTCCTTCGAGGACAGTAGTAACCTCTACGGCGAGTGGTCCGTAATGTGTCAGAGCATAGCCTTCCTCATCGGCATTCGGGCCACAGACGGCAATCTTCTTTATCTTATCGATATTCAGCGGCAGTGTATTATCTGTATTTTTCAGCAATACGATGGATTCGCGGGATGCCTGTAGGGCAACGGCTTCATTGGCTTCCTTCTCCACTTCATCGTCAGCTCCGGCAAGGTCTGTTTGATAGGGAGCATCGAACAGACCGATAAGGAACTTTACCCGAAGGATGTCACGGACACGGTCATTGATAACTTCTTCACTCAGTCCGCCTTCCTTTACGAGTTCGCGTAGCGGAAGTACGAATGAGTCGGGCGAGCGGAATGTACAACGTACGTTGAGGCCTGCTTCCACGCTTTGGCGTACGGCTTCTTTCATGTCTTTGGCGGTGTTATGCTTGGTATAGAGATATTCTACGGCATCGCTGTCCGACACTACATATCCCCGGAAACCCATTTCCTTGCGGAGTCGGGTAGTCAGCCAATAGTAGCTTCCCTGGATGGGAATGCCGTCGTAGTCGTTATAGGAACTCATCACGCCCAATAGCCCTGCTTCACGGATTACCCGTTTGAAAGGGTAGATGTGTATGTTTTCCACTTCGCGCGGCGGCATTTGCGGATCAACGCGCGCCATGCCTTCACGTGCTCCCTTATTGTTGCTGTATGCAGCAAAGTGTTTGGCAGTGGCGGCTACTTGGTGATTATGTTGCAGTCCGCGTACCATTTCGATACCCAGCTCGGCAACAAGATAGGGGGATTCGCCGTATACTTCCTCATAGCGTCCCCAACGCTGGTCGCGACCTACATCGAGGATGGGGGCGTAGACGTTGGTATAGCCCAGCATGCGGGCTTCCCGTCCGGTGATAAGTCCTACTTGGCGGATAAGTTCGCGGTTCCACGTGTGTCCTAATCCCAGTTGGGTGGGAAAATTGGTGGCTTTATAACTTTCCACACCACGGATGCCCTCATTAGTGAAATCTACGGGGATTCCGAGGCGGGTATCTTCAACAAAGAAGCGTTGTATTTCGTTCAGTGCCCAGGCATGACGCGAGGCAGGCCAGACGTTTTCATTGTCCGAGGGTGGCAGTCCCCATTGCTGGAAGCCGTTCAGATGTTCGTCAATGGCTCCGATACCGTCTTTCCAGAGCATCTGTTTCCATTCGGGGGTGGGAAGAGCATCTTTCAGCACTCGTTTGTAGCCGTAGAGGGTAATCATCTGGCAGGTTTTTTCTTCGAGTGTCATCTGCTGCAAGAGGTTTTCAATGCGGGCATCGAGTGTTGCGGCAGGGGCTTCATATATATCTTTGATACCGTTTTTGTTGAAGTCTATCCAGCCTTTATGGTACATTTCGCTTTTTGCCGGTTTATAGTATGCCGGTATTTTTGCAGTTTTTTGTGCAGACAGTAATGTGCCACTGCCTAATAACAAGGTAGCTACAATTAATTTCTTCATGGTATGTTTTTTATAGTTTTCTTTGGGTGTCAAAGATAAGGAATTTTAAGAACAGAAAAGGATAAAATTGTTCGAAGTACGGTTATCTATTGTACATACTGTATTGGAATGGGGTGATAGTGGCGGATAATGGCATTGCGCTTTTGGCTGATAAATTATATGGTTGATGCCTCTTGATTGATTAAGTCAGCAGAGCTTTGTCATAAGGTGATTTATGATTAAAAGGCCTATAATATTAATATTATAAGCCTTTTAATACAGTATCATAAATAAGCCTTTTAGCAGTTTTTCGGTCGTGAGGTTATTATGGCTTTGACAGATACTTTGTTTTATTTAGGGGTATCATTACAGGGCATCACAAATAATGTATATTTAATATAATTGCTTGTGGTTGTTGCTATTTGTTGTTAGATTGACCGATTAAGTAGCTAATAGTATTGGTTGCAAGTTTTGTAAGATTATTATGTATACTATTACTTTCCTCATTGGAGTTTTTCCACTCAAAAGACGGGTCTCCAATAACGATGGCTTTTCCACTATTCTCGCGTGACGGAAATTCTGCAACACGAATAGTTGTATCACTGTTACCACCGTCTGAACCTAATTGAATACCTCCCGTTGCGGTTTGCCATGCATTTATATCATCATATTTTTCTGTTTCATCATTAATATTCCATTGAAGAACCCGATTACTGTTTTTATAACCGGCATCTTCTGCATGTAATGGGAGCCAATGTTCATTGAACGTAATATTGTTAAATATTGGATGATAGATATTGTTACAATAAAGACTCTTATTAAAGTCTACATTTTCATTTCCGCCCCAGTTATTCTTAGGGTATGACCCATTTTGGGAAATTCCCCATTTACCGATAAAACGAGCGGCATCACGTGATGCTAATATATTTCCACCTGTTTGAAAATATGATTTAATAGCTTCGTTGGCATTATCTACTATTGCATCATTATTTGTATTTGCCTCAGTCCAATCAAAGTGTGCCCAAATCATTTTGTATCCATCAAGATTGATATTATTTTCAGTGATTTGGTTGATGCTGATGTATTCAGAGTTTTCAATGTTGTGTATCATCCATGTTGCAGCAGCTTTTGCCTCCTCTGTTAGTTCTTCCATATTATCTGCAATACCGATAAAAGCTTTCTTACCCGGTTCATTTTCATTCCATCCCTCTATTGTATTATTATCAAGAGTAATGGTAGCATGGATTTTACCGTTCCTTACTTCTGCATTAATGGTATATGAGTTATTCGGTTCGAACTTATTACCGAACAGAGTGAATGATGTCTTTAGATTATCATCCTCATTCCCAATTCGTAAGTCGAGAGATTCGGCATTTTGAGGGTAGATGATACGGACTATTTCCATTTCTGTACCACTCGCTGTAGAACTTAAGTTCCCAAGTGACCAGTCATTTTCTACATTACCATTGGCGCTTGCGATACCGGATTTTATATTAAATGTACCTTTGTGTATCAAACCGCCTAATATAATACTTTTGTTTTCTATTGGTGTGGCATCGGTTACTTTAATCTTCAGTCGGATACGTGCCATTTTGTGTTGAAAAGTAAAGTTTATTTTCTGATTTGCATTCCCCTCAATATACTTTCCTTTAGAAGAAGCAAATAGAAAATCAATCTTCTTTTGTTCTTCTTCCGTAGTAGCTGTGTTGGCTTCGATAACGCCATCTTTGTTATCAGTATACGGATAATATGCTGTGAAAATCATGTCATTCTCTGATGTATAGGCTATTTCTTCCTGTTCTGTTTCAACCAATGAGAATGCAGTAGACGCTCCGGCTATATCCGCTTTGTACTGTATGTTTGTATACTTAGGAGTGGATACTGTTCCTGCTATTTCGGAAGCCGATATACCTACAAGGTCACCTGCTTCCCACTCGCTGCTTGTCGTTACGCGAGTAGTGATACCTGCTGAGAAGTCCACCACTGCGGGGTGTGCCAGCTGTTTACCCTCATCTTCGCTGAGGATATTGTCTTCATCGTCATTGCTGCATGCCGTAAAGGTCAATGTTAGCGTTGTAAAGGCCAACATTAAAAGTGTAAAGGTCAACTTTAGAGAGCTAAAGGTCAACTTTGATAAAATAAGAGTAGATAGTTTTGTTTTCATGATATTTGTTCTTTTTAGTATTAGTATTCTTTTGTTCTCTGTTAATAGTAGCTCACTTTTATGTTGCTCACTTGTATACTGCCCTCATAAGAGTCTAATGACCAGCAATTCTTTTGTATCCCGTAAATTCGGTTGGTATATGCTACGTTATCATTGATGTATACAGTACATACGGAATTGTCCGTGCAGATAGTGACATGATAAATGTTATCGGCAGGAACGGGAAACTTGTAGCCGTCTATTCCTGCGATGAACCCTATACCTTCCTTTCCTTTCTGCTCGAAGTTGATTTTGCGGTTACTGTTGTTATCTTCCGGATTGATGATAAGGGAGTAGTATTTCTTGGAGTCTGTGCCACGTGCCAGGGAAATGCCGAATATATCTTCGTTGCTTGAGGCTGTTACGGTAAATGTAAGTTTGTTATGTATGTTCAGGCGGTTGAAAAGTACGTAAGCATCACCACTGAGCGTGTAGTTGTCGTTACTTTCGGCTACACCGGTTTCACTTTGTGCCATTACTTTTAAGGTGGTATTGTTAGTGTATTTGTTCAAAATTCCATCTACGGAACCTAATGAGAGCGTGCCGTCTTCATGCTGGATAATCTTATGCATCACAAGATTACCCGCCCACTCAGGTTCGGCAGGAGCAGCACCGACAGCCGTATTGTCATTACCGGCACGGGTGGGACACCAACCCCAAATGTAACGGTCTGTTCCGTTGCTTGCCGTTTTTCCGGCATAGAAAGCACGTGAGTCGAGTACACCCTCTTTATTGTCGGGAAAAGTGGGGGCTGCGGTCATTTGTTTCAGTTCTTCCAGTGTGCTGCCTTTGAAGTAGCATACTTTACGTGATACCGCATTTTGGTCGGAATACACGAGGTACCACCAGTCTCCCATTTTGAATACATCTGTACATTCGTAGAACCGGTCAGCACCCCAGTGCATCGGCATAAATACGCCTGAATGTTTCCATGCTTTCAAATCGGTGGAAGTGTATTCGGCGAGTACTCCTATACCATCCTTTTTAGTGGATACGATCATGTGATATTTGCCACTTTCGCTCTCGAAGATGAAGGGGTCGCGGAAGTCTTTCCGGCTGTAACCGTCATTGCTGCCGAGCAAGAAGAAAGTACGATCTTTGTTCCACGTCTTGAAATCGGTAGAAGTGGCCCGCATCACAACTTCAGTGTCAGCTGTGTGTCCGGTATAATAGGTATAATATACTTTATTGGTTTCATCATAGAATATACAACCAGTACCTAAGGCCGCATCGGGTTCATCTTCCGTTCCAGTGGGGATAAGTTCACCCAATGAGGTGTAACTTCCTCCGTTTTTGGTGCTTACCGCCCAAAAAGGGTGGTAAGTGGTTTGATTGGGACGGTACTCCTGTAAGTACATTATCTTGAAGTCGCCGGCTTGCGGGTCATAGAAAGGCATGGGGTCACCTACGTAACCTAGTTGCGGTTTGTAGTAAGTGCCAAACATATTTTCATCGGTCGGCTTAAAATAAGTGGCAGTGTTGTCCCAATCCTTTTGGGTGAGTATGGGAGCGTTATCGTCGTTGCAACTACTGAGGGCTATACTCAGCAGTGCGGTGTATGCAAGTGTGTGTATCATTGTTTTCATTATATGTCAGTCTTTATTTACCGGTTAGATAATTGATTACATTTTTGGTGAGCTTAGCTACATTGCCGTGGTATGGGTCTTTGGATGTGTCGATGCCTTCCGAATACCAGTCGTAGCAGCCGGAACCGATGCAGAAGACACCGCCCTTGCTACCGTTGGCCGGATATTCCCAAACCACGATAGCTCCGTCGCCACCGTAACCTAAGGCTTGGCCACCATGTTTCCGAGACCAGTCGGCCTCATCGTTGTAATCTCCCCAAGGATTCACTTCATCTTGCGAGCGTAAATGCCATTGAGCAGTAGTGTTGGTGATTCCGTAGCCCTTACTGCAGGTATATACGGAATTACCCTCGTGTATACCTTGATAAGCAGGGTGACTTTTATGTCCTTGTATAAAGAAACTCCAAGGCTCTGCGGTTATTTCAGGATCAGTTTCTGTACGCCCGAGCCAGCAATTGTTGGGATTCTTATTGTCTTTGGTTGCTCCTATATTGACAGCGTAGAAAGTAGCATAGCGTGTCAGCAGCAGGTTCATACCTTGGTCATAGCGTGCTTTAATCATGCTGGCAGCAGATAAGGCAGCTGGAGCAGCCGTTTCGAACTTGTTCATATCATCAATGGTAGTGTTTGCATGGAAATGCCACCACAGCATCTTACACTCACTTAGATCCGCATTACCAGTCGCTATGTCGCTGAAAGAAACATACTGTGCATCTTTCACATTGAACAGCATCCACGTTGCTGCTTCTTTCTCTTCGAGGTTCAGTCCCTCTATAGTGGAAGCGAGACCGGCATAAATAGCTGCCGGTTTGCCTGTGGGTGTGAGTACTTTTACGGTATAGACAGCTGATGCCATATTGTTGGACACGATGAAGTCTACCGGGCGGCTGAAATCCATGGCGGTTCCGCCGGCAGGAGCTACGATGGCTCCTTCGGTGGCGGTATAGATGGGAACGAGCTTCGTTATATCGGCGGAAGCCGGTACTTGAACCAGAATATTCTGGTTTTGCTGGTCGATGATACCGCTATACATATCGTTCAGTTGGAATGTCAGAATCCTCGCTTCATCGTATCTCGTTTTGATGACGTATTGTTGGAATACGTTGCCATTGGATACTTTTATAGTCTGTGTCATGTTCAGATTCAATACATCTCCTCGCTTGAGGGTAGCCTCGGCACCTACCGGTAGTTGTATGTCGGTTACTGTCATTGCTGCCATATCGTAGTCTTCCGGCAGGGTGATGGTGATAGTCTCTTTTTGTTGGTCAATGGTGCCGGAGTAGTTGTCCAGCGCAAAGGATTTGATGGCGGTGTCTTCGTTCAGTCTTAGCGCGCTACTGTTATCATCGCTGCATCCGACAGTCAATAATAGGGTGATTGTGAGGAAAGACAGCTTAAATATATTCAGGATTGATTTCATTCTTTTATGTTTTTGAAGGTAAAACGATGTTTCTATTCCCGTAGAGGAATTACCAGTTACCGCAGTTCTGTACATATTTTCCATTGCTGGCACTGATTTGTGCAAACGGTACGGGCAGATATTCGTTTTTATTTTTGGTAAACGAAGCGTTGGAGTAGATACTACAGTCGGCTGCTTCTTCTGCATAGTACTTGTTTAGAACTTCGGCTGCTTCACCCCAGCGCACAAGGTCGAAGAAACGGTCGCACTCCATGGCAAGTTCCACACGGCGCTCGAATTTCATCATTTTCAAGGCATCGGCTTGGCTGTATGTACCGTTGTAAGGCTCTACTTTAATCTTTACGCCATAGTCTTCGGCATAATTCTTTATCACACTGGTGCTTGCAGTAACGCTTTGACCGGCACGGTTACGTACTTCGTTGATTAGGCTTACGGCTTCTTCAATCCGACCATCGTTCAATTGAATTAGAGCCTCGGCGCGCATCAGCAATACGTCGGCATAGCGCAGTACGATATGATTCATAGGCGTGCCCCAATAACTTCCTTTCACCAGATAACCGCCGTCGGGGTCTACATTTTGTTTCAGGGTAACGTTATAGCCATACAGACCGCCGCTACGGCTCCAAGTGTTGTCTTTCTTCATCATATACTTGGTGTTGAATTCGTAAGGCAGTTCCGGTATACCTACCGTAAGGAACAAACGCGGGTCGGCGTTATCTTCGGTCTTGTCGTAGTTCTTGGTGTTGAAGCTGTCGAACAGCGGATGTCCGTCAGCATCGGTACGGAAAGCATTTACTAAGTTCTGACTGGGTTTGTAGAAGTCAGTACCGCCATCTGTCACCCCCGGAATATTAGGTACTATCAGACCGTTTGACCAATTACAGTTACCATTCTTTGTTCCGTCGTTCATGGAGTATTGCATGGCCCATAGGGATTCCACACCATTCTCATATTCCGGTTCAGGGCGGAAATTGTTGTGAAAATCCGGTTCCAGACCATATCCGCCTGCGTTCATGATGCTCTTGTCCGTATATTTCACCACTTGAAGAAGGTCTTCCGCATTAATGGAAGTTACTTCGTTGGTGGCATCATTATCTTGGCGGTATGCTTTGTACAGATACGTTTTTGCCAGATACGCTGCGGCAGCAGCCCGGGTGGGACGCCCTTTATCTTCTTGGGTAACAGGCAAGTGTCCGTAGGCAAACTCGAAATCCTCGGCTATTTCCGCCCAGCTCTCATCGTTGGTATAGATATCGTTAGACAGATTATTATAACCTTCCTGGTCCAGCGTCTCATCATTGGCAATGACTATCTTCTTGAAAAGCTGCTTTAGCAGGAAATGTCCGTGTCCGCGCAGAAAACGCATTTCCGCAATACGTTGCTGCTTTTCCGGGTAGGTGGCTTCATCCATCCGGTTCAGAGATTTTAAAGCCATGTTTACGCGTGAAATGCTGTTGTATAACCGTTGCCAGATGTCGCTGATATTCCATGCGGTAGTCATGATGCCTTGAGAGATTTCTAACGCATGGAACACATCGCCGTCTTCCGTACCGTTACCGCCCTTGTAAGCGTCGTCCGAACGGACATCGTAGTTCCATAAAGAGAAAGAGGAGTTGATATCCTCGGCGCTGATCCATACGGCGTATGCCGAAATTACCAGGTTGTCTATATAAACAGGGTCTTGCAGTTGTTCTTCATCCACACTTCCCTGCGGTGTCTGGCTTTCCAGGAAGTCTGAGCATCCGGTGCATATCCATGCGAGTCCAAAGATAAGCGTATATACTAAATTTTTCATGGTTTTTCTATTTGTTGTTCGTTGTATTAAAAGCTGACGTTCACGCCAAAAGTGATGTTCAAAGGAATAGGATAGCCGTAGTTCACGTTTTCCGGGTCTACTCCGGTGAAATCTTTGCTCTTGATAGTGAGCAGATTTTGTGCACTGAGGTAGAAGCGCAGGCGCTCCATGCTGATTTTCTCTGTCCATGCTTTCGGTACGTTGTAGCCTACTTGCAGATTGCGTAGTTTCAGGAAGGAGCCGTTCTCCACATAATAGGTAGATACGCGTTTTTCGTTGTTACTGTCGTTACGTGCAAGTGCCGGAATGTCGGAACCTGGATTGGCGGGCGACCAGGCATCGAGTACGCGTTTGCCTTTGTTCAGGAAGCCGATGTTGAGTCCGCTCCACAAGTCGGTTTCTTTCTTTAAATCACTGATGATGTCTACTCCTTGTACGCCTTGCCAAAACATGGTAAGATCGAAGTTCTTATATTCCAAATAGATATTGATACCGTAGCTGAAGGCAGGTGTAGGGTCGAATATCCATTGCTGGTCTTTTTCGTTGATGATACCGTTGCTGTCCAGGTCACGCCAGCGGATGCGTCCCAAACCTGCACCTTCCTGAGTGGCGTGGTTGTCGATTTCTTCCTGTGACTTGAAAAGACCGTCGGCTACGTAGCCTACCTGTGCTCCGTTGGGGTGTCCTATCACACTTTCCACGCCGTTTCCGCCGAAAGTGCCGTTGGCTGCTACCGTAGCAGGCAAGGCAGTGATTTTGTTGCGGTAAGAGGAGAGGTTGGCATTGATGTCGTATTTCAGTCCGAATTTTGTACTGTTGCGGTAGCCTAAATTCAGTTCAAAACCCTTGTTTTCCATTTCACCGGCATTAATCCATTGCTTACTTCCTTCACCCATGGTGGCAATGCCTGCCATTTGTACCAAAATGTCGGTTGTCTTTTTATAGTACCAATCGAACGAACCGTAAAGTGTTTGGGCGAAAAGGGAAAAGTCGAAACCGAGGTCGGTTTGTGTGGTGGTTTCCCACTTGATACCGTTATTGCCGAGCTGGTCACGTTTGAAACCGGATTGGAGAATGCTTCCGCCATTGCTTCCCGTGATGTCGTAGGAAGTTCCGTAACTTCCGCCGCCGCTTTCCGTTCCGGCATAGTTAGGTACATAAATCGTATAACGGGCGTTGTTGCTGATTTCCTGATTACCGGTCTGTCCCCAGGATGCGCGTATTTTCAAATCGTCCAGCCATTTGATGTCTTTCATGAATTCTTCCTGACTAAGACGCCAGCCGGCAGAAACCGATGGGAAGGTAGCATAGCGGTTATCCTTGCCAAAGCGTGAAGAGCCGTCACGACGTACGGTAAGCGACAGCAGATATTTGTCGTTATATGTATAGTTCAACTTTCCGAAGAAAGAAACGAGTGAGTAGCCTTCGCCTGCACCATAGGACTGTGCCGTGCCTACACCTGCATCCGGCCACATATAGTCGGGTGTGAGGATGGAAAAGTTTTCTTTGTAACCAGAGAAATGTATATCATCTTCACGATTCAGTTCCATACCCAGCATTACGTCTCCGCGGTGTTTGCCAACTTCCATATTATAAGTGGCGATGGCATTCCACATCCATTTGGTCCAATGCTCTTGCTTTGCTTCTATGGCATTCTTGTCGTTAGCTACATTGCCTTCCGTGATGGGATAGGTAAAGATACGTTGTTGTTTTTGTGAGTAGTCTATGCCAAAAGTAGAGCGGAGATTGAAGTTCTTGAACGGATTCAGGTTGACATATGCATCACCGAACATACGCCAATATGTGTAGCGGTTGTCGGCATTGCGTTGCAGGCGCGCTACCGGATTTTCACGGTCGGGATAGCCGCTGACGGGACCGGCAAATTTACCTTCGGTTGTATATACCGGCAGTGAAGGATTGGCTTGTAGCACGTTTTGCAGGAATCCGCCGGGAGCTTGCACTTCGCTGGTACGGTTTACGGTGAAGTGCTCGCCTACGGTCAGCAGGTTGTCTATTAGTTTGTAGTCAGCATTCATACGGGCGGATATGCGGTCAAAATCAGTATCTTTTATGATGCCCAGATTCTTGTAATATCCTAAGGAGAAGAAAGACGAACCTTTTTCCGAGCCGTTGCTCACAGATACGTTGTATTGTTGGATGATACCAGTGCGTGTGGTCTGGTCGAACCAGTCGGTGTCTGCGGCAGGTACTGTATTGGCGGCATCCAGATATTTGCGCATGCTGATGCCGTTGAGTTGTGGATAACCGTTTACACCGTAGTTCCAGTCATAGAGGTAGCCTAAGTTGTTGGTATTCGGGTCTTGTCCTTCGTTCACATAGGCTTGCCACATGGCACGGCCATATTCTTCGGTGTTCAGTACTTCCAGTTTGTTGGTGTACATGGAAGCGGAAACGGAAGCGTCAAAGTTAATCTTGAGTTGTCCTTCTTTGCCCTTCTTTGTGGTAATGATGATGACACCGTTGGCAGCGCGGCTACCGTAGATAGAGGCAGAAGCGGCATCCTTCAGTACCTGTATGGACTCGATGTCATTGCCATTTAATTCGTGCATGCCTCCTTTGGTGGGCACGCCATCGATGATGTAGAGCGGGTCATTGTTGTTTAGCGTACCTACACCGCGGATACGGATGGTAGTGCTGCCGCTTGGATTACCGTCGGCCGTAATGTTCATGCCCGGTACACGCCCCTGCATGGCTTTCATTGGATTGTTTTCGTTCTGCTTGGCTATTTCATCCATGCTGACTACGGAGATGGAACCGGTAAGGTCTGCTTTGCGTTGTGTGGTGTAACCGGTTACCACTACTTCCTGCAGCATTTCCGAGTCTTCGTGCATGATGACACTCATGGATGTTTCCGCTTTCAAGGTTAGTGTTTTGTAACCTATATAAGAGAAAGTTATTTCGGAACCCGGCTTTACGGTGAGGGTGAAGTTGCCGTCTATATCCGTAATCGTTCCGTTGGTTTTATCTGCCTTGTCCACAACGGATGCCCCGATGATGGGGTAGCTATCGGTAGCAGAGGTTACCGTTCCTTTTATTTGGATGTTTTGCGCATAGGCAAAACCACATAATCCTAAAAGGAACATCATAATGCTAAGTTTTCTCATACATTATAAATTTATTGTTAACAATTATCTTGTGAATTCTCAAAACAGCTTTCCCGATCATGTTTTGATATTGCAAAGTAAATGGATTGCATTGAAACTGGCTATAAAAAATGATACGGATGCTGCAAAATTTGTTTCGTGGTATGGAGCTGACTATGCCCAGGAGATAGCCTGGTATCAATTTTAGCTGCATTTGTAACATTTGTGTTAGCCCTTTTCGCTTTTATTCCTTTTCTTTGCAATGTGCTTTCCCGAGCATTGAGTGAGTTCATAAAGTAAACATTAAATTTAATACCTGATTTTGAAAATGAAGCATTACTCTCATAGAATACTTTCTCCTTTTTGGGGAAAGATTATTGTAACTTTTCTTATTGTAATAATGAGTATCGGTATTTGTAGGGCACAGTATGCCGGGCTGAAAATCCATTATCTGGGTGCAAACCACAGTTTGGTACAGGTACAGGAACCGCAGAAATACCTTTTGTTGCCGGTGGAAGAGGCTGCTCCCGAGGCTACTGTCAATGTATTGGTGAATAATAAGGCCGATCAAAGTTTTCAGGTTCGGTTGGCTGTCAACCGTATCGACTATCTTGTTCCGTTTGCTTTGGAGCAGTATAAAGGTAAGACGGTAACTTTCGACATTCAGCCGTACCAATGTACGCGATGCCATGGCAGATGCCTGCTGGAAAGAACTGAAACTTTCCGATACGTTTGATGATGCCAACCGGGAAGCGTTCCGTCCGTTCTATCATCACACTCCTGTCTATGGTTGGATGAACGACCCCAACGGTATGTTTTATAAAGATGGAGAATATCATCTGTATTATCAGTATAATCCTTATGGCTCCGTGTGGGGCAATATGAACTGGGGACATTCATCCAGCAAGGATTTGATAAGCTGGCAGCACCATCCGGTAGCCATACAACCCAACGGATTGGGCGCTGTGTTCAGCGGTAGCAGTGTGGTTGATAAGGATAATACGGCAGGTTTCGGAAAGGATGCCATCATTGCCATCTATACTTCAGCCGGTGCCAGTCAGATACAGAGCCTTGCATACAGTCTGGACAACGGAATGACTTTCCATGTTTATGAAAACAATCCTATCATTGCTGCCGATAAGGAGTGCCGCGACCCGAATATGTTCTGGCACGAAAAGAGTGGTAAATGGATTCTTGTTTTGGCGGCTGCACTGGAAAAGGAAATGTGGATATATTCCTCTCCCGATTTGAAGAACTGGACAAAGGAGAGCAGTTTCGGACATGGATATGGTGCGCAGGAGGGTGTATGGGAATGTCCGGACCTCATGGAATTGCCCGTGCGTGGAACAGACCGTACCAAATGGGTGCTGATTTGCAATATCAATCCCGGCGGTCCTTTCGGAGGCAGTGCGGCACAGTATTTTGTAGGCGATTTTGACGGGAAAACCTTTACTTGCGATACCAAGCCCGAAGTAACCAAGTGGATGGATTACGGAAAAGACCATTATGCTGCCGTATCCTGGAGTAATACGCCCGAAAAGCGGCATACCGTGATTGCCTGGATGAGCAATTGGCAATATGCCAACAACGTGCCTACCAAACAGTTCCGTAGTGCCAACACATTGCCGCGCGACATTGAATTGTACGAAGGCAGTGACGGCGAACTTTATCTGGCCGCAACGCCTGCACCGGAAGTAAACGCATTGCGTACGGGCAAAGCATTGAAATACGGCGCTTTCTCCGCCGGAACAAAGAAGGTATCCCGGAAACTGCCGGTCGAAAACAGCGGTATCTGTGAGATTAATCTCGAACTGGCTTCCCGCTCGGCCGATAAAGTATACATTACGTTGTCCAATGATAAGGATGAACAGACTGTAATGACTTACGACTTGAGGAACTCCACATTCAGCATGGACCGTACTGCAAGCGGACTTACGGATTTCAATAAGGACTTTCCTGCCATAACAGTAGCTCCGTGTCCGGCAGAAGCCAAGCAACGCCTGCGTCTGTTTATAGACCGTTGCAGCATCGAAGCTTTCGAGGGTGACGGACGTTTTGCCATGACAAACCTTGTATTTCCGCAGCATCCTTACACTACTATTTCCATTGCTGTAGATAAAGGACGTTGCAAAGTCAACGACCTGACAGTAAATCTTTTAAAAGTTAACAACTAAATTTCGATATCTTATGAACAATAATAGTAATTCGCTTGCAAAGCTGCTTCCCATGATGCTTTGCTTCTTCGCCATGGGGTTTGTAGACCTTGTAGGTATCGCTTCCAACTATGTGAAAGCTGATTTGAACCTGACCGATTCCCAGGCAAATATATTCCCCTCTCTTGTATTCTTCTGGTTCCTTATCTTCTCCGTGCCCACGGGTATGCTGATGAACCGCATCGGACGCAAGAAAACGGTGCTTCTCAGTTTGGCCGTGACTTTTGCATCCTTGTTGTTGCCGGTTTTTGGAGACGGGTATGCGCTGATGCTGATTTCGTTTTCGCTATTGGGTATCGGCAATGCGCTGATGCAGACATCGCTCAATCCGCTGCTTTCCAATGTCGTCAGTGGAGAGCGGTTGGCAAGCTCGCTGACTTTCGGACAGTTTGTAAAGGCTATCGCTTCTTTCCTCGCTCCTTATATAGCTATGTGGGGGGCTACACAGGCTATCCCTTCGTTGGGGATGGGCTGGCGAGTGCTGTTTCCCATTTATATGGTGATAGCGGTTGTCGCTATCCTGTGGCTGGGCACTACATCTATTCATGAGGAAAAGGAAGAAGGGCGTCCTTCTACTTTCGGCGAATGTCTTGCTTTGTTGGGAAAGCCGTTCATACTGCTTTGTTTCTTGGGCATCATGTGCCATGTGGGTATCGATGTAGGTACAAATACCACTGCACCCAAGATATTGATGGAACGTCTGGGCATGTCACTTGCCGATGCCGGATTCGCAACAAGTCTTTATTTTATTTTCCGTACGGCAGGCTGCTTTCTCGGAGCCTTTATTTTGCAGAAACTGTCTGCTCGAACTTTCTTCGGAATCAGTGTGTTATGTATGTTGGGGGCAATGGTAGGGCTGTTCGTTTTTCATGAGATGACAATGATATATGTGTGTATCGCTCTGATTGGTTTCGGCAATTCGAATATCTTCCCGATTATTTTCTCGCAGGCGTTGCTGGCAATGCCGCAGAAGAAGAACGAGGTTAGCGGACTGATGATTATGGGTTTGTTTGGCGGTACGATATTCCCGCTTGCTATGGGTGTGGCAAGTGATGCTATCGGTCAAAGTGGTGCGGTAGCTGTAATGACGGTGGGAGTACTGTATTTGTTTTTCTATATGATGAAAATCAAACGCTGACTTTTTCCGTTCTTTTAACGATGATAATATGTAAAACTATAAAATTAATTACCATGAATCAGATTGTAGTAGGAATGGGTGAGGCGCTTTGGGATTGCCTGCCCGAAGGAAAGAAAATCGGCGGTGCTCCGGCAAACTTTGCCTATCATGTATCACAATTCGGTTTTGACAGTCGTGTAGTCAGTGCAGTAGGCATTGATGCCGACGGTGATGAAATACTGGATGTTTTTGCGCAGAAAGGCTTGCGTACACAGATTGAGCGTGTACCTTATCCTACAGGTACGGTGCAGGTGACGCTCGATGCGGTGGGGGTGCCTTGTTATGAAATAAAGGAAGGGGTTGCATGGGACAATATACCTTTTACGGACGAGTTGAAACGTTTGGCCCTGAACACGCGCGCCGTATGTTTCGGTTCTTTGGCGCAGCGCAATGAGGCCAGCCGCATTACGATAAACCGTTTTCTCGATACCATGCCCGATGGTGCGGAACAGTTGAAGATATTCGATATCAACCTGCGTCAGGGATTTTATACCAAAGAGATTCTTTGTGACTCCATGCGCCGTTGCAACGTGTTAAAAATAAATGATGAAGAACTGGTGACAATCAGCCGTATATTCGGCTATCCGGGTATAGACTTGCAGGATAAGTGCTGGATTCTTCTTGCCAAATACAATTTGAAAATGCTTATTCTTACTTGCGGCACGAACGGCAGCTATGTGTTTACTCCGGGAGTTGTATCTTTCCAGGAAACTCCGAGAGTGCCCGTTGCCGATACGGTAGGCGCAGGCGATTCGTTTACCGCCGCCTTTACTTCGGCTATTCTTAGCGGCAAACCGGTGCAGGAGGCTCATAAGCTGGCAGTGGAAGTTTCCGCTTATGTATGTACGCAGAGCGGGGCGATGCCGGAATTACCGCAAATATTGAAAGACAGAATATAATTTTTCTTATCTTTGCTCATCTGCAATCACTTAAACCAGCGAAAGAAGATGAGACGATATATTTACCTGTTACTGTTTGTTCTGTCGGTATGCGGCGGCATGGTGACTTCCTGTTCCCGGCATGAGGTACGTTTCCGTATCGGAGTGTCGCAATGCAGCGATGACGAGTGGCGTCACCAGATGAATAACGAGATGTTGCGTGAAGCTCTTTTCTACGATGGCGTAGAAGTGGAGATACGTACAGTGAAAGATGATAATGCCAGGCAGGCGGAGGATATCCGGCACTTTATAGAGGCGGGAGTGGATTTATTGATAGTCGCTCCCAATGAAGCCGAACCCATAACCCCGGTTGTAGAAGAAGCCTACGACCGGGGTATTCCCGTTATTGTGGTAGACCGCAGAATCCTTTCCGAAAAGTACACCGCTTATGTCGGTGCGGACAATTACGAAATAGGCAAGGCGATAGGCAGGTATGTATCCAATATGCTTCATGGGAAAGGTACGGTGGTGGAAATTGCG